>Ga0105046_10002879_pt1 | contig 27221 bp, 23 predicted proteins | sample MAT03_FD_78385 | JGI IMG/M metagenome (GOLD analysis project Ga0105046, IMG submission 78385) | Freshwater microbial communities from Lake Fryxell liftoff mats and glacier meltwater in Antarctica - MAT-03 (megahit assembly) | ecosystem: Environmental > Aquatic > Freshwater > Ice > Liftoff... | reverse complement strand
AGATTTAGGGTTTTGAATTTTACATTGATCATTGGTCAGTGGTCAGTGGTCAGTTCTCAGTGGTCAGTTGTCAGTTGTCAGGGGTCAGTTGTCAGTTGTCAGTTGTCAGTTGTCAGTTGTCAGTGATCGAGTTTGGGAAATCAGGGCAAAGGATAGATTTGGTCATTGGCGTGTCGGGGCGATCGCAGTGATAGTAAATCATTCGACCTTCTAAGTCGCAAATCCAAGATTCCACCGCGCCCGCGGCGAAGTAGAGCTGTCGCTTGGCTTGCATTTCGGCAGTTGTATTGCTTGGGCTCAGGACATCGATGCATATCTCGGGAGCAATCTCGAACGTTGATTGTCCCGCGACTTCGGCATAACGGGTTGGCGAACACCAAGCGACATCGGCTGACTTCACCCCGTCTGGTGTCGATATCGGACACTCGGCCATGACCGATTTTCCCAGTGCTTGGTGCAAATGCACCAAGATTGCGCCCTGCCTGGCGCTATGCAACTTATTAGGTGGAGGACTCACGACGATTTGCCCAAACCCATTGGTTTCAATTCTGCCTGCATAATCATGCCACTGTGGATCTTCCAACACCTCGCACCAACGCTGGCGATTGATCGCAAGCATCTCTTCGCGTTCCGGTAGTTGGATTTGGAGTAGCATTTTTTAAGTTGTCAGTTGTCAGTTATCAGTTGTCAGGAAGGGAGTTTTAGGTTTTAAGTTTTGGTTTTGGCTACTAGCTGCTTAAGTCAATCCGGTGATCAGTTCGACGAGGGGCATGAAAAGACTGATCACGATGAATCCGACCGCAACGCCGAGGAACACGATCATCAGTGGTTCCATTAGTGCCGTCAGCGAGTCGGTCATCACTCGCACTTCTTCGTCATATTGATCGGCGACCTTATAAAGCATCGTATCGAGTTCTCCTGTTTCCTCACCGACGTCAACCATGTTGACCACGAGATCATCGACGACTCGATTCTTCATTTTCATCATGTAGAACAGCGAGGCACCTGCGATGCCGCCGACGGTCACGTACAGCGCCGTCATTTGAAGCGTGACGAGCATGGTGCCTGTGTCTAACTTCGTACCAGCGGCGGTCAGTGCAACGGACGCCACCATGGCGCCTGGGAATGCACCCAGCAATGCCCAGAACATCAATGCCATCGGATGGAATCCCGGCGTACTATTATCGCGAAGCGGCTTCGAAATCACTTCACCTTCTCGAATCGCCTCGGTCACCTTGCCGAACATTCGCTCGAACATGCCGTTGCCAGCGGTCTCGCGAGTGATATTGAGTGCTTCCAAAATCGGCACACCGCTGGCGATAAGCGTTCCCAGCGTTCTTGTGGTTCGAGCCATGATATTCTTTTCGATCAATCCACCAAAAATAGGCAGCTTGATGACAAACATGTCAAAACCCATTCGTCCCTGTTTGAACTTGCGAAGCAACTTAACCAAGATCATTGCGCAGATCGGCATGATGATTAGCAAGAACCAATAGTTCGCAATGTAGTTGCTCATCGCGATCAGCAGCAACGTCGGTGCGGGCAACGTCAACCCGAACTCGTCGAACATCGTTTCGAAGGTCGGAACGATGAACAACATGATGAAGGTCAGAATCGCGATCGCGACCGAAACCACGATACACGGATAAATCAATGCGCCTTTGACTTTTCGTTTGAGTGATTCGGCACTTTCCAAGAAGTCCGCGAGACGCTGCAGAATCACTTCCAACGCACCGCCGGCCTCGCCGGCTTTGATCATGTTGACGTACAAGCGAGTGAATACTTTGGGTGATTTCCCCATCGCTTCACTCAACGTCGCACCGCCTTCGATTTCATCGCATACGTCCATCAATGCGTTTTTTAGCTTGCCGGGCTTCGCGTTATTTTCGAGAATTTTTAGGCTGCGCAAAATCGGCAGGCCGGCGTCTTGCAAGATCGACAATTGACGAGTGAATGCACAGATATGCTTGGTCTTTGCGCCACCGATTGCAAAGGGCCGCTTCTTACTATTCTTCGCCGCCTGCTTTGCCGAAATTTTCTTCAGAGCGATCTTCGTAACGAAGTAGCCCATGTTTCGAATCGTGGTTTGCGCTTCCTCTTCGGACAACGCGTCGATCTCGTCCCGGATCTCTTGACCCTTGGCGTCCATCGCTTCGAATTGAAAAGTTGGCATGATTCAGTTTTCGGTTTTTGTTTTCGGTTCTTCGTTTTCACTCGGGCCAATCGTTGCGATTGGCTACGCCCATACGCTTACGCTAGGCTCATCCACTTAGGCCAGGCTCCTGGCTCAACCTTCTTCAATCGTTTCACGAACAATCTCATCCAGGGTTGTGATTCCCTTCGCGGCCAAGCCCATCCCGAACTCGCGAAGCGTGACCATGCCATCCGCCTGAGCTTGATCACGAATTGCATCGGTGGAAGCATTGCCCATGATCATCTCGCGAATGGTGTCGTTCATCACCATGAGTTCAAACAACCCGACCCGGCCTTTGTAGCCGGTGTTGTTACAGATATCGCAGCCAACACCGCGATAGAACTTTCGATCGCCGAGCTGCTCTCGTTCCATTCCCAGCTCGAACAAAAGATCCGCTCCGACACGAATTTCTTCTCGACACTTCACGCAGATCCGACGAACCAAGCGTTGAGCCAAAATCCCTTCGACAGTTGCACAGATCATGAACGTTTGGATGCCCATATCGGTCAACCGCGTGATCGTGGCAGCGGCGCTGTTGGTATGTAGCGTGCTAAAGACAAGGTGTCCGGTCAGCGCGGCTTGAATCGCGATTTCGGCCGTTTCCAAATCTCGAATCTCACCGACCAAGATCGTATCGGGATCTTGCCGGAGAATCGCTCGCAGACAGCTTGCAAATGTCACACCCGCATCGGAGTCGATTGGAATCTGAATAATCCCGTCGATGTCATATTCGACCGGATCTTCGGTCGTGATCAACTTGTCGTGGGGATCGTTCAATTCAGACAACGCCGAGTAAAGTGTCGTCGTTTTTCCGCTGCCTGTCGGCCCCGTCACCAGGATAATTCCGTTCGGGCGATCGATCGTTTTGCGAAACTTATCCATGGTCCAATCGTCCATTCCGACGTTGGTCAGCGACAGGTTCACGACCGACCGGTCGAGAATTCGCATCACGACGGATTCGCCAAAAATCGTCGGTAAAACACTGACGCGAAGGTCGACTGGGTGACCACCGACCATCAATTCAATCCGCCCGTCCTGCGGCATTCGACGTTCAGCAATATCGAGATTCGCCATTACCTTCACGCGAGTCGTGATCGCAAACGCTAAGTGCCTTGGTGGCGGCACCATTTCATAAAGCACACCTTCGGACTTGATTCGAATCCGGAACTCGTCTTCAAACGGTTCAAAGTGAATATCGCTGGCGTGATCCTTGATCGCCATCAGCAGCACCATATTGAGCAGTTTTCGGACAGGTGCCGAATCGGCAAGCGCCTCCATGTCAGTCAAGTTGAACTTTTCGTTCTCCAGCATTGAGATGACAGCCTTTAGCTCCGCGTCGTTCGCCAATTCGGCGACCAGCTTTTCGACGCTCTCGCTTTCGCTGTTGAAGAAGCGATTGATCGCTTGCATGATGTCACGCTCGGTAGCGATGACCATCGAAATTTCATGACCAAGAAAGGTGCGAAGCTCATCTTGAATCGTTAGGTTTTGTGGATCGCAGGTCGCCAACGTCAAACGATTGGAATCCGCATCAAAAGCCAACGGGATGACGCGATACATCTGCGCCATCGTTTCCGATATCTTCTCCATCACGACGGGATCTAAAGTGACTTCGCTAAGCGAAACCGTCTGCATCCCCAACTGCTCAGCCAGCCCCTGAATCAACTGCTCGTCAGTGATCAACTGCATATCTTCGGCGATCTTGCCGAAGAGCGCGCCAGGCTGCTGCTCCTGCTCCTCCAGTACAATATCCAACTGCTCGTCGGTTAAAAAACCGAGGTCGACGAGAATCTGTCCGATGCGACGAGTGGCCATTGATAATTGGAGATTGGAGACGGGAGATTGAAAACTGCTTACTTGTTTGCCGGGGTTTCTTCTGCGATGCCCTGCCGGTACTGAACGATTCGTTTTGCGAGTTCATCGGGAAGGTGGGACTTCGCGAGAACATCCTCGATCGTGACGCGTCCCTCGGCCCAGTGCTTAAACAGCGCATCGTCCATCAATTGCATTCCGAACTTAGCACCTGTCTGGATCGCACTATTGATTCGGAAGGTCTTGTTCTCGCGAATCAAGTTACTGATGCCCGACGTGACGATTAGGATTTCATAAGCGGCCACTCGCCCTCCCCCGATCTTCGGCAACAAGGTCTGTGCAACCACACCGATCAGCGAACTTGCAAGTTGGGTTCGAACTTGATCTTGGAGATTACCGGGAAACGCATCAATGATTCGGTTCACCGTACCCTGAGCGCTGTTGGTATGGAGCGTTCCAAACACGATGTGCCCTGTTTCGGCGGCACTGATCGCGGCTTCGATCGTTGCTAAGTCGCGAAGCTCGCCGACCAAAATGACGTCAGGGTCTTGTCGAAGAGCGCGACGAATCGCTTCCGAAAAGCTTGGGACGTCCACGCCCACTTCACGCTGGTTGACGGTGCTTTTCTTATGGTCGTGATAAAACTCAATTGGATCTTCGATGGTGATGATATGATGGTCAACCGTTTCGTTAAGCATATTGACGAGACTAGCGAGCGTCGTACTCTTACCGCTTCCCGTCGGCCCTGTGACCAGAAACAACCCACGAGGACGGTGAACGAGCTTGACGACCGAATCAGGCAAGCCGAGTTGCTCCGGTGTCAGCTTGTCGTTGGGGATTTGACGCAGCACCATCGAAATGAAACCGCGCTGCTTGAAAACCGAAACTCGAAATCGAGCCTGATCACCGAACGCAAACCCAAAGTCGGTGCTACCGGCTTCCTGCAACTCACGCTGACAACGCTCAGGCGTGATACTTTTCATCAACGCGACCGCGTCTTCGGCCTCAAGGGTCTTGGTTTCCAACTTCCTCATTCGACCATGAAGGCGAAAAACGGGAGGTTGGCCGACCACGATATGAATATCGCTAACGCCCTGCTTAATGGCAGCCTGCAAAAGTTTGTCGATTAAGACGGTGGCCATAACAGTCGCTTTACTGGTGGCGAAATTGATTCGGAATGGAAAAGTGTCAGAAACAAGATAAGACTGGAAGTCAGCCCGGATCGTGCTTCCGAAGGTCATTATCAATACCACCCGGCAAAACACCAAGAATTTTTCGTGCTTCGCCATCCGAATTGCCGAAAGCGCCCGGTCTTTCCTTTTCAACCGGCACCGCTAACTGAAAATCAGTCGCAGAAAATCGGCTTCAAACCGTCGATCGACCTTAAAAAAAACTGCCTCCGACAAGGGGTAGCGAAAGTGCGAGGAGGAACGATCCGACCTTAGCCTTCCTTGAGCACGGTTTGGAATGCAATATCTTCCTGCTCTGTCTTTTTCGCGACGCGGTAAACCTCTTCGAAAGTCGTGATGCCGCGACAAACTTTGCGCATACCATCCGCGTAAAGAGTCGTCATTCCGTTCTTAATTGCGGCAATTCGCAATTCTTTACCACCAATGTTCTTGAACATCATGTCACGAATCTTGGAATTGATGAGCATCAATTCGTAGATCCCAAGGCGACCTCGATATCCAGTACGCTGGCAATGCGTACACCCTTTTCCTTTGCAGAACTCCGCCTGGCGAATCATCTCCGGCGGAATTCCGGAATCGGCCAAGACGCTCTCCGGAGGGTTGTACCGTGTCTTGCAGCGGGGGCAAATCGTTCGCACTAAACGCTGCGCCAGGATCGCAATTACGCTACTGGCCACCATATAGCTTGGTACACCGATGTCCACCATCCTAGATACGGCACTGGGCGCATCGTTCGTATGCAGTGTACTAAATACCAAGTGTCCAGTTAGGCTGGCCTGGATTCCCATCTGTGCCGTCTCCTGATCTCGCATTTCCCCTACCAAGATAATATTGGGAGCCTGGCGAAGCATCGCTCGAATGATGCGAGCGAAATCAAGCCCGATGTTATGCCGCACCTCGACCTGATTGATCCCCGGGAGGTAATACTCCACTGGATCCTCGGCCGTGATGATCTTCCTGTCGGGGCGATTGAGCGCGTTAAGAGAAGCGTAGAGCGTTGTCGTCTTTCCCGAGCCGGTTGGACCGGTCACCAGGATGATTCCGTTGGGCCGCTTGATCAGCGAGTTGAAATTTTTGAAGTCACGCTCCGCCAACCCCAATTGGCGGGTACCGACTTTAATATTGTCCTTGTCCAAAACTCGCATCACGACTGACTGACCATGGTTGGTCGGAATGATGCTGACTCGAAGGTCGAGCTGCTTGTCACCGACGGTCACCTTGATTCGCCCGTCTTGAGGCCGCCGCTTTTCCGAAATGTCGATCTTGGCCAAAATCTTAATACGAGCGACCAGCGCCGAAAGCATTCGTTTGGGGGGGCAGTCACGCTCCACACAGCGGCCGTCGATGCGGTACCGAATCCGGACGCGATCTTCAAATGGTTCCAGGTGAATGTCCGAAGCGCGAAGCTGGACGGCCTCGGCAATCATCAACTGAACCAGCCGCACCACTGGCGCACTGCTGTCGTCGGCGTCAGCCTCCGTCCCGCCACCGCTGTCGTCACTGGTTTCGGTAAAGTCGATTGCCGTGTCCGTAAACTCTTGAAGCATCGAGTCAGCCGACTCGCCTTCAACCTGACCGTAATACTGGTTGATCGCTTCTTGAATCGCTAAACGGGGGGCAAGCGCGGTTTCGATCTTTTTGTTCAGAATGAATCGTAGCTTTTCGATGGTTTCCAAGTCGTAGGGGTCGGCAACCAGCACCCGAATCGCGCCATCTTCGGAGGAGTAGGGCAAGACCATGTTTTCGCGAGCGACCGATTCTGGCACCAATTCGATAATTGACTCGTCGATTCGGTGTTCACGAAGATCCACGTAAGGCATGTGGTTGAACTTGGCGAGCGCCATCGTGACTTCTTCGGGCGTCGCATATTCGAGCTCGATAAGGGTGTCGCCGAGTGATTTGTTGGTTGTCTTGGAGCGAGCCTCCGCTTCGGACAATTGATCGAGACTGACAACTCCGCTTTTAAGAAGCAAATCCGTAAAATCTTGTGGGCCGCGTGCCATAACCGATTACTTGGTTCGAAGGGAGAAGCTGGGCGATCTGCAAAAGAAAAGTCGCAGAAGCGATCATCTTACAAGAATAACATCGCGGATCGTCGAATGCGAAACCCGACTGAGCCCAAGACGGCGATTAACACTCTTTTTTTGCGATCATGGCAGCGAAGCAGACGGTTTACGGGGTGTTCTGGGATGCAGCAAGTTGTGAAATCGGCCAAGACACGGCCCGTAGCGGTTGCAACCCGCTGGCGGGCTGGCCTTCCCTATGACAAAACAAACGCGATTCGTGCTCTCGTTCACTTGCGCTAAAGCAATTCTTCATGGCCTTGTTCACCAATCTGCCTCTGGAAATCCGGTATACGATCCTGATGGTGGGTGGGCTCATGGCGGGGGCTTTTGCAAACTACCTCATCTACTCTTGGGCGTATTTCCCTCGTCACATCAGCCCCTGGGCGCCAGCGCACGAGAAATCTCCGGCCCGGAAGGCGACCGATCGCATTCCAGTGATTGGCTGGCTTGGCATGCAACGCGAGACGAACCTGCACGGACGCGGATTTTGGATTAGGCCGATGCTCGTCGAACTTGGCGTCGCGGCCGGACTCGTTGGCCTTTATTGGTTTGAAACCCAAACCGGCGGCTTACTTCCTGAGGGAGTTCGCAATCCGAAGGGGATCAACTTATTCAGCGACTGGGCTCATTCTTTATTTGCCGTTCACGCGATGCTATTTGTGCTGATGGTCGCAGCCACATTCATCGACTTTGACGAACAGACCATTCCCGACATTATCACGCTGCCGGGCACGCTACTGGCCCTTGGTGCATCGGTATTTCCGTGGCGAACGTTTCTGCCGGCAGCGGTTTTTTGGGGCGACCAGCCTGGGATTGCCGAAACCAGCTTCAACATACCTTGGGAGTTTAATCCCCAGTGGCTGACGACGAGCGGGCTTGCCGTTGGCCTCGCGGTCTGGACGACCTGGTGCTTTGCGCTGACCGACCGGCGCGTCATTCTTCGCAGAGGACTTATAAAAGCGATCGGCTATTTCGTTCATGGGATTGCGAGAAATCCGACTTCGAAATGGCTTGGATTGATGTGGGCCTTGGGCTTGATTGCGGTGACGGTGACCTGGTGGATCAGCGACGACGCATGGCGAGGCCTATTTACTTCGCTGATCGGACTGGCTGTCGGCGGCGGAACGGTCTGGGCTGTTCGAATCGTCGCCAGCAGCGCGATGAACCAGGAAGCAATGGGATTCGGTGACGTTACGTTGATGGCGATGATCGGCGCGGTCGTCGGTTGGCAGTGCGCGATCACCGCGTTTTTCCTCGCCCCGTTCGTCGCGATCCTGATCGTGTTGGTCCAATTCGCGGTCACTCGCGAACCGGCGGTCCCCTTTGGGCCCTATCTTTGCGCTGGAACTGCGGTCGCGGTGATCGGTTGGGACAAACTCTGGAACCAAACGCTCACTCACTATGTAGAACTAGGAGCACTCATTTTTTGGGTTCTCATTGCTGCCTTAGTCGGCATGGGTGCGATGCTAGTCATTTGGCGGCAAATCAAAATCCGCCTCTTCGCGTAATGCGGCCGATTCACTTCGACTTCGTCATCGCCTGAAATTTGCGAAGAGTCTCGGGGCTGACATGATGCTCGATCCCTTCCGCATCGATCGCCGCCGTCGCCGGACTCACTCCGATCCCAATCAAAAATTCGTACACGATCTCATGTCGTCGCTTTGACTGCTTAGCCAGCTTTGCTCCTTCGGCGGTCAACCGAACCGGCGAGTAGGGCAAGGTGCTTGCGTAACCATCACGCACCAACCGAGCAACCGTTCTATTTACCGTTACCGCGCTGACGCCGAACCGTGCGGCTAGGTCAACGACGCGGCAGACGCCATTGACATTCGAAATCTCCGCGATCGCTTCGACATAATCTTCGGCAACCTCGGACGCGTGGTCGGCTCGCGTTTTACGATGTCGCTTCATTCCCGGAGACTCATTCATTTCGACCCCCAATCGCTCTTCGGTTCTTCATGATTCATTGCCGACAATCGCGCCGAGCATTCACCGAATTCTCCCTTGCATAATATTTAGCATCGGCTAAACTTTACATTCCAATGTTAGCACATGCTAACATTTTAAGGTTCAGTCACAGGGAGAAGCGGATGTTTCCTTATACTCGCAGGCGAGCCTTTACGCTTGTCGAATTGTTAGTGGTTATCGCGATCATCGGCGTGCTTGTAGGAATGCTGTTGCCTGCGGTTCAAGCGGCTCGAGAAGCGGCTCGACGGATGCAGTGCAGCAATCATCTGAAACAGATCGGTTTGGCGATGCACAATTACCACTCCGCGTACAATCAACTGCCAACGGGATATTACTCTTTTCCGACTCGCGATGGCAGCGCCCCCACAGCGCAGCAAATTGACTCATTCACCTGGGACGCCGGACCCGGGTGGGGCTGGGGAGCGATGATCCTTCCGTTCCTAGAACAATCGGCGGTTGCGGAAAGAATCCGTTATGACCGTCCCGTTTGGGATATATCTCAATCGGACGTCATCGAAACTCGAATCCCGACGTTCCTTTGCCCTTCCGCGACCGGTGGCGACGAGGCTTTTACGGTCCAATCGGAGACCGGTTCACCCCTGTTGATTGACGGTCGGCAAATTCGACTTGGCCGCTCTCATTACGTTGTCAATCACGGCCAAGAATCCTGCTGGGACGATTGTGGTTCGGCTACGACTGGCGATGTCTTTGACAACATCTACACCGGCGCGGTACGAACGGTACAGATCGGCGGAGATACATCGCGAGTCGCCGATGGCCCCTTCTACCGAAATTCCAAGGTAGGCATCCGTGACATCCTTGACGGCACGACGAACACAATCTTCGCGGGCGAGCACTCGCCCAACATTGCGGACAAGACCTGGGTCGGAATCATTCCTGGTGCGTTCACGCATCCGCGAATTGAGACGCTAGAAAACCAAGTGGAATCGGCGGCTACGCTGTTATTCGTTCACAGCGGCCCATCTGGTGGCGAACTTGATATCACTGGCTTTCCAATCATGCATCCAATCAATCATCCGTTCAAACATGTCTGTCAAATGGTTTCACAGCATTCAGGCGGAGGTAACGTTTTGCTCGGCGACGGCTCGGTGCGTTTCATTACCGAAAGCGTCAATCAGTTAACGTTCGCTGAGATGTCGAGCATTCGCGAAAAAGAAGTCATCGATCCGGGGAAGCTCTAATGCCTTCAAAACCCCGGTTACCCAAACGCAACGATCCGACCTATCGATCCGCTTGGCGGACTGGGGGCACCTTGGTTATCGCAATCGTTGGATTAAGCGTGTGGTACTTGTTTTCAAAAAATCAGGTACGCTTAAGTGATAACGGTTACGAGCTGTCGAAGTCTCTTTACTCGGCGTGCAATCTCGAAGACATGAAACGGCTGCAAGCGTCAAGGCTTCTGATTGATGACTTGCTCTTGACTCCCCAAGAGCGACAAAAAATGACCCGAATTGTTGAGCTTGCAGAGACTGGGCAATGGCAAGCGGCCGCTAGTTTCGCACGTGAACTACTCCAATCTCAGGATACTCCTTGATCTGGCATCGGCTTTGTTGGGCTTATCGATCGGCAACGTTATTGATCGCGGCATTCAGCCTTTGCGTTGCGACCACCGGCTGTACTTCCGACACAGCCGAACTCACTAACGAAGCCCAAGGTATCAGGTACCCGATTCGCGTCGTGGCGACCGTCGGCATGGTCGCCGACATCGTTCGCGAAGTGGGCGGGCCAAAGGTTGCGGTCTCGCAGTTGATGGGACCGGGTGTCGATCCTCATTTGTACAAGGGGACGCGTGATGACGTACGATCGATCCTTGGTGCTGACATTGTTTTTTACAGCGGCCTAATGTTGGAAGGCAAGCTAACCGACATGTTGGAAAAGGTTTCCACGAAAAAGCCGGTCATCGCTGTGACCAAGAATCTACCGGTCGAGTTGATACTTGCGGAAGACAATCATGTTGAGCACGCAGATCCGCATGCATGGATGGATGTTTCCATTTGGGAAAAATGTGTCGATACGGTGACGAACACGCTCGTCGATTACGATCCGCAAAACGAATCGGCCTACCGTTCCGCTGCCGAGAATTACCGTGCGAAGCTTGTCAAGCTTCATGCGTACGGAAAACAAGTGATTGAGTCAGTACCGCCCAAGGGTCGCGTCTTGATCACGTCGCATGACGCGTTTGCATACTTCGGACGAGCCTACGGATTAGAAGTCTACGGAGTTCAAGGCTTGGCGACCGATTCCGAAGCGGGACTTCGACAGATCAACGCACTGGTTGATACGATTGTGGAACGCGATGTAGCAGCCGTGTTTGTCGAAAGCAGCGTCCCGCAAAAGAGTATTTTGGCGGTTGTGGACGGCGCAGCATCACGTGGGCAACAGGTCATCGTTGGTGGCGAACTCTATTCTGACGCCATGGGCAAGGACGGGACTTATGAGGGAACTTACATCGGAATGTTGGACCATAACCTTACGATTGTCGCGACGGCTCTGGGTGGCGTCGCCCCTGCACAAGGAATGCAAGGCTTGCTTTGAAAGGCGCATGGTGATTGATTCATGACAAGTACACTGCCACTGAGGATCGAAGATTTAACGGTCGCCTATCACCGCAAACCCGTGATTTGGGATGTCGCTTTTGATGTGAAGCCCGGGTCGCTGGTTGGCGTTGTCGGGCCTAATGGCGCGGGCAAGAGCACTCTGTTGAAGGCCTGCATGGATTTGATTCCTGTGGCATCAGGCCGGGTGAGTATTTTTGGTGAGCCGTACAAAGTCAATCGACACCGAGTGGGCTACGTCCCGCAGCGCGAAAGCGTTGACTGGGACTTTCCGGTGTCAGCGCTCGACGTGGTTACGATGGGGCTTTACCGTGAAATCGGTTGGTTCCGCCCTGTCCGCAAGAAGCACAAGCAGGCGGCAAGAGACGCGATGGAGCAAGTCGGGTTGGCCGATCTTGAAGGTCGTCAGATCAGCCAACTTTCCGGTGGACAACAGCAGCGCACCTTTCTCGCGAGAGCACTCGTGCAAGATGCCGATTTGTATTTCATGGATGAACCGTTCGCAGCCGTTGACGCGGCTACGGAAAAAGCAATTGTCCAAATCTTGCGAGGGATGAAGCAGCAAGGAAAAACCGCGATTGTGATTCACCACGACCTACAAACGGTTCCCGAGTACTTCGATCACGTGGTGCTGCTCAACATGCGAGTGGTAGCCAACGGTCCGACCGAAGAAGTATTTACAACGGAGAACCTGCAAAAAACTTATGGCGGTCGATTGACGCTGTTGGATCAAGTAACCGAAGCGATGCGCCGGAGGGACAAAGGCGAGTGACCATCATCGGCAACGCATTGAACGCAATCACCGCTCGAGGGTTGGTCGCATCGATCGATTATAGCGAATGGACACGCGTACTGCTCCTGGAAGACTACAACACGCGATTGGTCGTCTTCGCGACGACGCTTCTTGGTCTTTCGGCAGGCGTGATCGGGTCGTTCACGTTACTGAGAAAACGCGCGCTACTTGGTGACGCGTTGAGTCATGCCACCTTGCCAGGGATCGGCTTGGCGTTCTTGATGGCACCAACATTCGGATTCGAAGGAAAATCACTGCCGGTATTGCTAAGCGGAGCCGCGATCAGTGGATCCGTTGGGATGCTCGCGATCTTGGTGATTCGAAACTTAACGAAGCTAAAAGAAGACGCCGCTTTAGGAATCGTACTGAGCGTTTTTTTCGGCGGAGGGTTAGTGCTACTTGGCCTCGCACAGCAAATGCCGGAGGGCCATGCCGCCGGCCTCGAATCGTTCATCTATGGAAAAACCGCGTCGATCGTGGCTCAAGACGCACGGTGGATTTTCGGCGCTGGAACGATTTCGCTTGCCGTGTTGGTGTTGCTGTACAAAGAACTGAAGTTACTTTGTTTTGACGATGGTTTCGCGTCGTCACTGGGGTACCCGACCGTCTGGCTCGACTTTGTTTTGATGGCTGTTGTGGTTCTCGTCACCATTGTCGGATTGCAAGCCGTTGGGTTGGTACTAATGATCGCGCTATTGGTCATCCCCGCGGCATCAGCGCGTTTCTGGACACGGAGTTTGTATCAAATGACGATGCTTGCCGGGTCGATTGGTGCTATCAGCGGTATGCTCGGTTCGATGATTAGCGGACTGGCACCTCGCTTGCCATCGGGTGCGATGATTGTATTAACGTCCGCGGTTTTCTTCCTTTCCAGCATGCTTTTTGGCCGTCAACGCGGAGTTGTCATCCAGGCGATCAGGCGATGGACAACTCGGCGACGTATTGATCGAAGGCATGTTTTGCGCGGGATCTATGAGTTGCTCGAAACTCAGACAACGCGTCCCGAAGTTTCGCCGGTAGAAGCAACGGCCGGAAACTGGGTCGGGCTGAATGCATTGCAAGAATCTCGAACTTGGTCGAACAGACGCATGTTGGCTGAAGTGAATCGGCTTCGCGAACAAGGACTTTTGCGAACTCGCGACCACGAAGCCGCATTGACAGCAACCGGCCTTCTGGAGGCTCGTCGATTGACGAGAGAGCACCGACTGTGGGAACTCTACTTGATCACTCATGCCGACGTCGCGGCTGAACGTGTCGATCGCGACGCGGAGAGAATCGAGGATTGCCTTGAACCGGTAATGATCGAAGAACTGGAATCTCTCTTGGAGAAAGCGGTCGCAGTCGGCCGCGTGCCGATCAGTCCACACGAGATCGACATGTCCACGCGATTGGCGGAAGGCTGAACATGGACGATGCATCGAATTGGATGTGGGCACTTGATGGCTGGATCCTCGCTGCAGGAATACTTTGCGCAGTCGCATCGTCGCTTTTGGGAAACTTCCTGGTCCTGAGACGAATGAGCATGCTTGGCGACGCGGTCAGCCACGCAGTACTCCCTGGACTTGCGGCTGCGTTTTTAATCACAGGTAGTCGACAGAGCTTTCCGATGTTTCTGGGCGCTGCCGTGGTTGGAGTGTTGACCGCGATGCTGACACAGTGGATTCGCAATTTCGGCAAAGTTGACGAAGGAGCGTCGATGGGCGTTGTGTTCACCACACTGTTCTCCCTTGGCTTGGTGATGATCGTTCAGGCAGCCGACACCGTTGACCTTGATCCGGGCTGCGTTCTTTATGGCGCGATCGAGTTCACGCCACTGGATACCGTCGTTGTGTTCGGCTGGGACGTGCCCCGAGTGATAGTCACGTTAAGTATCGTAACGTTGGTCAATCTGTTGTTTGTCGTCGTGGGCTACAAAGAACTAAAATTGACTTCGTTTGATCCAGCCCTGGCTGACACTATGGGACTTCGGTCGGCTTGGGTTCATTACACACTGATGACGCTGGTTGCGATCACCGCCGTCGCGAGTTTTGAAAGTGTGGGAAATATTCTCGTTGTCGCGATGATGGTCGTCCCTGCGGCGGCAGCTTCGTTGTTAACCAATCGATTGCCATGGCTGATCTTTTCCAGTGCAGTGATTGGTGCGTTGTCCGCGATCCTTGGACACCTTTCGGCCATTCATGTTCCCCGGATGTTCGGTTACGCGAGCACTTCGACGGCAGGCATGATGGCGCTGATGGCGGGCCTGTTATTTTTGCTTGTCATGATTCTAAGCCCAAGTAACGGACTGCTCATCAATTTCGCCCGTCGGCAACATCTTGCCTTCAGTATCCTTGGTGATGACGTACTTGCATTTATCTACCGACATGAGGAAAAGAAAATCGATTGGCCGAGGACCGAGCAAACATTAACGAGGCAATGGCTTCAGAAGCAGTTGCTGTCCTCTCCCATCGCGATGTCACTGATACTGTTTTGGTACCGAGCATCAGGACAACTTGATCGCCATGGCGAAAGCTACGTATTGACGGAGACTGGCCGAGAAGCTGCCGCATTGCTGGTTCGTTCGCACCGATTGTGGGAGCAGTATTTGGTAGATCAAGCGGGGATGGCGAGCGATCGAATCCACGGACAGGCAGAACGTCTAGAACACTTTACGGACCGCAGCTTTCGCGACAAGCTTGAGCGTGAAACCGAGTTTCCGGTCTCGGATCCGCACGGAAGCCCGATCCCTGCGGAAATCAGTGCAAAGAAATCCAGTCCCCCCGGGGAACCTTCGAACGGGAACTTTATGTCATGAGAGTTGAACTCGAAGCCTTTTGTATTGTTTTGAGAGAGAGTTTTGCTGAACGGGGTTGGACAATCCGCGCCAATTCTCGACAATCGCCACTGACGAAGGACCGAAACGTATCTTTGAAGGCTTTGTTCGATCGTGTCACGAGAATTCCCACCACCACCGCTGAAAATTGGCACATTGGTTGTCGATCCGCCGATTTTGCAGGCTCCGATGGCAGGTTTCACGAACGCGGCCTACCGCGAAATCGTTCGCCAATATGGCGGTGCGGGTCTGCTTGCGACCGAGATGGTCAATGCTCGAGGTTTCGTCTGGCTCGATGAACATGAAGCCGAACATCCCGATCGGCTGTGGGGCGTTGCCGACGAGGCCAGACCACTCGCGGTGCAGATCTGGGACAACGATCCTGACACGATGGCCAAGGTCGGCAAACGGCTAGTCGAAGAGTATCGAGTCAGTGTCGTCGACATCAATTTCGGATGTCCGGTAAAGCAGGTGACTGAAAAGGCTCACAGCGGCAGCTACTTACTTCGCGAACCAAATCGCATGCACGCGATCATTTCTCGCTTAGTTGCCGCATGCAGTCCGACACCGGTCACAGCAAAGATACGGCTTGGCTGCACGCGAGATTCGATCAATTGCAACGAGATTGCTCGCGTCGTTGAGGAAGCAGGGGCGTCCGCTTTGACGGTTCATGGACGAACGGCACAAGACTTTTTCCGAGGCAATGCCGACTGGGATTTGATTTCAGAGATCAAACAACATTTGCGCAACATACCGCTGATCGGAAATGGTGATATTGATTCACCAGAGAAAGTCGTGGCAGCATTCAAGACCTATGATGTCGATGGGGTGATGATCGCGCGAGCGTCTTTGGGCCGGCCTTGGTTGTTTGCTCAGGCCGCGGCGGCACTTCGAGGTGAAGTTGTGCCAGCCGAACCTGATCTCGCGGCTCAGCGTGAATGCATGCTTAAGCATTACGCCTTGGTCGTCAGTCGATTCGGTCCTGACAAAGGAACCGTATTGATGCGGAAGTTTGCCTGCTGCTATGCCCAGGGCAAACCAGGCGCAAGACACTTTCGAACCTACGTCGCTTACGTCAAAACGCCTCAGGAATTCATGGATGTCGTTGATCAATACTTTCCGACGGGGATCATTGCGGAGCAGGCATCGTCGATCGAGTCCTCTGATGAAAACAATGCAGTTTCACATTGATTCGACAACGGTTAGATAGTTTTTTGGTTCTAAGGTCGAGTAGAAAATAAGTCGCGTTATCGGCGTTGGAGTTTAGTCTTGGATCTGTCGGAAAATATCAACGTGCTTCCACTGTCGTCTACAGTGTCGCTAGAGAAAAAATCTGCCGTTTTTGCGGATGGATATCGAGCTTCCGGTATCCTATTGCACGTCACATCGCTGCCTTCGCCGCATGGGATTGGCGGTTTTGGCCCAGAAGCGATCGCGTGGATTGATGCGTTGGCTGACGCAGGCCAGACGTGGTGGCAGATCCTTCCCATCGGACCGCCTGACAAGGGCAACTCGCCCTACACACCACTTTCTACCTTCGCCTGCAATCCACTTTTGATCAGCCCTGAGGGTTTGGTCGCGGATGGACTGCTTAATGAAAGTGAATGCCAAGTCAGCCAACCCTTTGCAGAAGAATTCGTTGACTTCGATCGCGTGGTCCTGTGGAAGGAAAAACTTCTCTCGCTCGCGTTTCATAACTACAACGCGAACCGAAACGGAGTGATGGCGTCGCTGAACTCCGCATTCCGTTCGTTCTGTGAACTGCAAGAAACTTGGTTAAGCGATTTTGCTTTGTTTGTTGCCTTGAAACAAAAGTACTCGTTTGCTCATTACTTGAAGTGGCCGCAAGAGATCGTCCGACGCGAATCACGGGCGATCAGCGCAGCGATGAAAGAGCTTGCCAAGGAAATGGAGCGTGTGAAGTTCGATCAATTCCTCGTCTTCCGTCAACTGCACCAGGTCCGTGAGTATGCTGCCCAACGGGGCATCAAGTTGTTCGGTGATTTACCGATTTTCGTATCACCCGATTCGTCTGAAGTTTGGGCTCACCCCGACCTGTTTATGCTTGACGAGGAATTGCGACCGAAGTTTGTTGCTGGTGTACCGCCAGATTATTTTAGCGAAACTGGGCAACTTTGGGGAAACCCGGTTTACGACTGGGCATCACTTCGCCGCAGCGGATATGCATGGTGGATTGATCGCTTGCGTGCGCTAATGGCACTGCACGATCTAGTCCGCCTTGATCATTTTCGCGGCTTCTCGGCGGCGTGGCACGTTCCCGAGGGAGCATCCAATGCAGTCGAAGGCGAATGGGTCGACGGTCCAGGAGCCGACTTTTTCATGGAAGTCAGACGCGCCCTTGGCGGCTTACCGTTTGTCGCCGAAGACCTTGGCACCATTACTGATGACGTGCGCGAATTGTTAGCTCAATTTCATTTCCCGAAGATGGGAGTACTTCAGTTTGCCTTTGACGGGGATTCGACGAATGCATTCCTTCCCCATCACAGCATTGAAAACATGGTGATGTACACCGGCACGCATGACAACGATACGACGCGGGGCTGGTACGAAACGCTTTCCCAGTCCAATCGAAAGTGCTTCTGGGACTATCTCAATGAGCCTATCGGTGACGAATCGACCGTCGCTTGGCTGACAATCCAGCTTGCCTGGAATACAACGGCAGCGGTCGCCATTGCCCCGATGCAGGATGTGCTGAACCTGGGCGGCGAGGCTAGAATGAATATGCCCGGTGTAGCCGATGGTAACTGGGCATGGCGATGCCCTCCGCAAGCCTTGGCATCGGCCAAATGGCGACAACTTAGCGAATTGACATCTGAAACCGGTCGAAACCGGGCCTAGCTGGCGACAGTCTGTATCGATCATGCCTTTTAACTAGGGGGATTACGCCCGAGCAACAAAATCCTCGGCGTGTCCTAGACGATGGCTTTGGGTTTGTGGTCGCCATTGATTACTCTGAAAACGGCCCCCCAAAGGTCACCGATATGCGTGAGTCCGTCGATTGATGGGCTGACTCACGAAACTTGCTTGATTTTGAAAACTCGCAATGCCCTTCGTTCTAAACACTCCGACGTGGTTGCAATCAACCATTTCGTCCGGGAAAAATGCAAACTCGGGTACGCGATCCGCAGGATACGCGATCGATGTAGTTACTGCGAGCCATTTGACCGATCGAACGGCTGCGCACTGGGAGGAACTGCGTACACTTTCACCGTCGCTAACTTCACCGTTTTTTTCATCACGATATACACGAATTGTCGGTGAATTACGTCCAGCATCGAAAGTCGCCATCATTCACAAGGACGGAAGCGTCATCGCGTATTTGCCTTTCGAATTCGCGATCGGCTCCATGATCGAACCGATCGGCAAAGCGTTCAACGATGCACATGGTTTGATATGTAAACCGGATCAGGCAGTCGACTATTGCGATGTGTTAAGGGCGATGGGCACCAAAGCTTTCCGGTATCATGCCCTAGCAGGTCCAAAGCCAATCGACCCTTCGTTCCACTTCGGCACTTGCCCTAGTTTCCTAGCAGACCTAGAAGCACACCCAGAAGGTTACGTCCCTTTTCTTGAATCGACTCGCGAAACGATTTTTAAGCAAAGGAGAAAGACCAAAAAGATGATTAAGGACCTTGGCCCGCTTCGTCTCGAGCTTGACTGTCGCGATAAGAACACGTTGACAAGTTTGATTGACTCAAAACGAGAGCAGTATCAACGTACTTACATTTTTGACATCCTAGGGGTCTCTTGGGCTCAAGCGATGCTCTATCGGCTATGGGAAGATCCGTCCGAATCGTGTCGCGGATTGCTCTCTGCGCTCTATGCTGGCGATACGCTCGTTGCGGTTCACTATGGCATGATGGAGAATGGAATCCTGCATTATTGGTTCCCGACGTACTATCGCAAGTACCATCAGTTTTCTCCTGGAACAGCGATTTTCTTGGAAATAGCTCGACAAGCACACACGCTTGGAATTAAGAAGATCGACTTAGGTTATGGCGAACAACCCTACAAGCATAAATTCTCAAACACGATCACCGAGATGCCTTTCGGCTGTGTTTCGTGCTGTGATTTGACCTTTGTCCGTGAGCGACTGCGTCATGCATTTGCACAGGGCGCTAAGCGAATCCCAGGCAAGCCGATGCTGAAGAAGATCATTCGTAGCGTTTGGCCAAGCATGGGACAAGGCGCGTTTCAGTAAGCAATGGACACTGCCTTAATTCAATTGCAGGAACTCGCAACCGCCGCGATCGCTCATGCAGAACATGCTCACGGCATTTCCCTAAGACTAGGCGACTTCGCGAAAGCGGATCACATTCTGCATCGAGAACGCTCTCGCCCCGATCCCACGGACCTCGAAATGGTAGCCGCTTGTTACGGGGCTTGGCTCGGTCAATCCGCGATCGAAAAACTTGACGCGCGATGGACTGGTTTGTACGAAGCACAATCTCCACGTCTTTGCGTGGGTGGAGTCATTTGCAGCCCTATCGATGCCGTCAAACGGTTTCTAACCTCGTCACAATCGTTGCTCGACATCGCGGAGATGGCATCACGGATGCATCAATGGGCAGAATCGTATCGCACGTCAGTGGATCCATTGCCACACAACGAAAAGGCTTGGGATCAACTTGCCAGTGACGTTCGATTCGCTGGCGAAATGCCCCTACCGCCCGATTCGACCAATGCACTCGCTGCACTCGATCCATGGCTCACCGAAAGTTGGTTGCCCGGGATGAAGATCCTATGCCTTGGTGCCGGCGGAGGCAGACAAGGCCCGCTGCACGCGATCGCCGGCGCTGATGTAACTGTGGTGGACATAAGCCAACGCCAACTTGACCATGACAAAGCTGTTGCCGACCGACATGGGCTCAAGATGACGTTGATTCGAGCCTCAGCAGATCGACTGCATGGAATCAAAGACAAGTCTTTCGATGCGGTCGTTCAACCGGTTAGTTCTTGCTACCTACATAACATTCAGGCGATGTACGAGGAAGTTTCAAGAGTTTTAAAGCCCAAAGGCATTTACCTGGTTCAACACAAACAACCCTTTTCACTGTTGGTAAACGAGTCATCTCAACGGCAACTCGTGATCGACCAACCTTCTGTCGAGGGACAATCGCTTCCAACGATCACTCGCTCTGAACAGTGGCGGTATCCGTCACGAGAACCCGGTGTGATCGAATACGCGCACAGCCTGCAAACGCTGATTGGCGACCTGTGCTCTGCTGGCTTCGTTATTGCCAAGTTTGCAGAGCCTCCTCGCGCTGATGCGTTTGCACCTGTCGGCTCGGCAGAGCATCGCGCGTGTTTTATGGCACCCTACATGAAGATAAAAGCCATCTGTTGTTAATGGTTGACCAATTCAAAGGCATTGCGGCGTTAGAGACCATCAATGTGTTCAAGCAGCAACTTTGCTTGCGCGCCCGTCGTATGATTCTCGCGGACAGCCCTGTGCCCAGCGGCACCCAGCGAGAGACGCAGTTCAACATTCTTCACAAGTCTTTCTAAAACATCCGCAATGGCGATGAAATTTGAAGGCCGCGCGTCAACGATGATGCCACCTCCCGTGCGTTCTACAATTTCGGGAAATGCACCCGTAGAAGGCTGAACGACAGGCACACCGGCAGCCATCGCCTCAAGAAGAAACAAGCCTTTAGGTTCGTCATGTTCGGTTGGTACGCAAAGTAAATCGATCTTCCGAAGCATATCTAACTTACCGTTTAAGTCGGGGCTTCCCAGGTATTCGTAACGATCCGATAACCCAGCCTCCGCGATTCGCGTCTCTTGCGTTTGTTTGTAAGTTTCATTTTGCGGTCCGAGCCATCCGGCAGCGCATAACCGCACCGATTCGCATCCAGGTCGTTTGGCGAGATCGATGAATGCACTGACGAGGTGGTGAAATCCCTTCTCCGGCGCAACGCGTGCCAAATAACCGATAGTGACCGGCGACGCTGAAACCGTTCGCGGAGAAAAACTTGCAAACGGCCCGGTATCGATTGACAACGGAAGCACGTGAACTTGATCGGGTGATAGCTCCAATAACTGAGCCATCTTCTTCGCGTAAAATTCGGTGTTCACGATAATCGAATCACACTTCTTGCCGAGTGTTTGCAATTCATCGATCGCGATTGAACGTTGTTTCAGAGGCAGATGCTCAAGAAAACTGTCATCGCCTTGAAGAATAACAACAATCTTTGTGTTTGGCAGTTCCTCGCGAATTTTCGGGATACACCCACCGATTAACAAGTTACTGAAGATAACCACATCAGGTCGGACGTCGCGTCGCAGCCATGTAACTAAGCGTTCGACCTCGTCGCGCTGCGAACCGTGAACTCCACGTAGCATTGAAACGGCCAACTCGCCTAACTTAGCCGCATCGGTCGATGCCGCCCTTCGGGTTGCCCAGGAAAGAAATCGAGGTTGATCGAGCAATCGTCGCACCGGACCCGGAACCCAACGAAACGCAGGGAACATTTGAAGCAGATAGATATGCACCCCGCCGAAGAAAATCTCTTGCGAGGCAACACTTTCCTCGTCGGTCCGGATCGGCGTGTACAGTGGCTGGAGAATGCAATCTGTCCCCAACTGTCGAAGCGCACGGGCCAGAGCATTGTCATGCATGCAACTGCCACAAAACATTCCTGCCGCTCCAGCTGTCAAATACACGATCTTCATGGCCGAAAACTAAGCGATAGCAAGGTGAGATGATTCATTTGGCCGCCGGGTGTCGCGATTTTACTCCGCGTCGAGGCAGGCAAAAACGATCGTTGTGGCAAAGTTCCACGATTCCTATACTCCCACGGCGGAGTTCCACTCGACATTTCAAACAGACGGTTTTACCTACCTAGTAGTGATTTAGCACCAGCGATGAGCGAAACTCCTGCATTATTCTCCGTCGGGAAGGCCAAATTGCCCTATTTTTGGGGTATCGATGTCGGCGGAACTGGCATCAAAATCGGCCTCGTTGACGATCTCGGACGAACGCTGGCGTATGAAAAGCTGCCGACTCGCGAACCCGAAGGTCCGACGGCAGCAATGCAGCGAGTTGCGGCCGTCATACTCGATTTTCATGAAGAATTGGGGCTCAGTGACGGCGCGGTTGCAGGAATCGGCCTGGGTGCACCCGGTTCAATGGATTTACCAAGCGGCAAGTTAGTTGCGCCCCCACAATTGCCGACATGGTGGGGATTCGGTATCAGGGATTGCTTGGCGAAGCTCGCCGGACTTCCGGTTTCGTTCATCAATGATGCGAACGCAGCAGCCTATGGAGAATTCTGGCTGGGGACAGGTGAAGCCGCTACTTCGATGGTTTTGCTGACGCTTGGGACAGGCGTTGGAGCGGGAATCATCGTCGAAGGGGAACTCATTAACGGCGTCAATAGTTTTGGAGGCGAGTGCGGCCACATGGTCGTTGACCCATCGCCGACCGCGCAGATCTGCGCGTGGGGGGGCGGGCGTGGTCAATTGGAAGCGTATGCATCGGCGTCAGGTGTGGTGATGCGAGCGCGACAACGGTTGAAGGAAGGCGCGGCAAGTTCACTCAGCGGTTGCCTTGGTGGAGGTGACAACGAACTGACTTCTCTGAAGGTCTGCCAGGCAGCCGAACAGGGTGACTCACTTGCCAACGAAATTATCGACGAAACAGCCCGTTGGCTCGGTATCGGAATCACAACGCTTGTCCATACACTTGACCCTGGAATCATCGTGTTGGGTGGTGCGATGGATTTTGGTGGTGCTGGTTCACGGCTTGGTGAACGTTTTCTTCAGGTCACTCGCGATGAGTTTAAACGTCGCACGTTTGACAACGTTTACAGAGGGACGACGATTCAGTTTGCTAAACTGGGTGCAGACGCCGGATACCTCGGTGCGGCCGGATATGCTCGAAAACAGTTTTCTTTAAAGTAACCCTTTCCTTTTGAATTGCCTGATCGCGCTCACGATAGTCGAGCTGATTCGAAATACCTATGACAAAGAATATTCGCAACTTTTGCATCATCGCGCACATTGATCACGGCAAGAGTACACTCGCCGATCGATTGCTTGAATTCACTGGTACGGTGACTCGACGCGAGATGAAAGAGCAACTGCTTGACGATCTCGATCTGGAACGTCAACGCGGCATTACCATCAAAGCGCGTGCCGTTGCGATGAAAATGACCATCGGTGGCACGCCATACCAGTTGAATCTGATCGACACGCCGGGGCATGTTGATTTTCACTACGAGGTGTCCCGTTCACTCGCCTGTTGCGAAGGAGCTTTATTGTTGGTCGATGCGTTCCAAGGCGTGGAAGCTCAGACGGTCGCCAACGCGTATGCTGCAATGGCACATGACCTGACGATCATACCGGTCATCAATAAGATTGACTTGGCATATGCGAGGCCCGACGAAGTTGCGGAAGAAATGCATCAATCACTCGGTATCAATCCCGATGACTGCATCCGAGTCAGCGCCAAAACGGGCGTCGGGATCGAAGGCTTGGTTCAAGCGATTATCGATCGAGTTCCAGCCCCTAAGGGCGATGCAAAGCAACCGCTCCAGGCGATGGTTTTTGATTCCAATTACGACGATTTTCGCGGCGCGATTACGTACATTCGAATGATGAATGGGACGGTAAAACGTAATCAGAAAATCCAGTTCATTCGAGCAGGCAGCCACCACGACATCATCGAACTCGGCCAATTCGTCCCTCAGCGTAAACCGTGCGAAGAATTGACGGCGGGCCAAGTGGGCTATTTGATCTGCAACATCAAGTCGCTCAGCGATGTGCATATCGGCGACACCGTCAGCGTAACGGGCGACAAGGCTGCTCAACCGTTACCGGGTTACGATCGTCCTAAGCGAATGGTTTATTGCGGACTGTTCCCCAGCGATGGCCAGGAATTCAGCGAACTTCGTGACGCCCTCGAAAAACTCGCCATCAACGACCCAAGCTTCGACTTTGAACCGGAAACAAGTGATGCACTTGGCTTCGGTTTTCGCTGTGGATTCCTGGGCCTACTGCACATGGAAATCGTGCAGCAACGGTTAGAGCAAGAGTCTGACGTCGATCTTATCCAAACGGCACCCAACGTAACTTACGAGATTGTTGATAAGCGAGGCGAAACTCGCATCATCCATAAGCCACAGGATGTGCCAGATCCTGGCGACATTGATGAATTTCGCCAGCCAATCGTCCGCTGCAGTATCGTTGTACCCATCGAATACATCGGCGCGATCATGAAGCTTGCCCAGGAGCGTCGTGGTGTTCAACGCAGCCAAGAATACATTGGTACTCAACGAGCCATGCTGACCTATGACATCCCGCTCGCCGAAGTCATCTATGACATGCATGACAAAATCAAGAGCAGTACTCGCGGTTATGGAACGCTCGACTACGAAATGGTTGGCTATGAACCGGCTGATTTGTGCCGCCTTGATATTCTTGTTAATGGCAACCGAGTCGACGCCTTAAGCATCGTCTGCAATCGGGCCGACGGTGATCGACGAGGCCGTGCAGTTGCAAAAAAACTCAAAGCCGAAATCGAACGACACATGTTCGAGGTCGCTGTCCAAGCGGCGATTGGTTCTCGCGTGATCGCAAGAGAAACGGTGCCCGCGATGCGCAAAAACGTGACGGCCAAATGCTACGGCGGCGATATCACCAGAAAACGCAAGTTGCTACAGAAACAAAAAGAAGGCAAGAAACGAATGAAGGCCATTGGCAATGTCGAGATTAGCCAAAAGGCCTTTATGGCAGTCCTTAGCAGCGGCGAGGGCGAATCATAGCAATCGACCTTGTGTTCACCTTTGCCGAACTGCTAGGGTCGCGCGATCAAAACAAATTGCGATTTGGCGTCGCGTCCGAAGCACTGGGAAAACCCAACCGATGGCCCCGTCGAAACCTTTGCCTATTCCTCGCGGTATGGGCATTTTGCACCCAATCATACTCACCGTATCCCACCAGGCAGCAATCGCGATGATGGGACTGCTGACCATTTCTACTTTCGGTGGCTGCCAATGGGCCGCGAGCGGACAAAATTCGCAGGGCGCAAAGCTTTACCAGCAAGGGCAGTACACGGCTGCCATGCAAGAGTTCCAGAAGGCGATCTCATCGGATCCCAAGAATGCAGACGGGTACTACAACCTCGCTGCAACAACGCACCGTCTGGGCTTGCAGCGCAAGGATTCAGCGTTGATGGGGCAATCCGAGGCTCTCTACAATCAATGCTTGGACCATGACCCCAATCATGTTGAGTGCCACCGCGGCTTGGCCGTATTGCTGATCGATACAGGTCGTCCCGATCGGGCATTCGCGCTGATGAAAAACTGGGCGGCACAGAACCCAACCTTCGCTGAACCGCGAGTTGAACTTGCACGACTCTATCAAGAGGCCAATGAACCCCAAACGGCACAAAAGTATCTCGAAGACGCTGTGCAACAAGACCCGAATAACGCACGGGCATGGCTAGCGCTTGGCCGCCTACGAGAAACAAACGGCGATTTACCTCAAGCGCTACAGAACTACCAGCGCAGCCTTGCGATCAACAACATGCAACCGATGGTTACCGAACGCGTCGCTGCCTTGAGTCGCCAGATCTCTTCGCAAACTGACGCCGCATTCTCAAACGGAGGCACACGCATCGCCCAGCCGCTTCCGCCGGCAAATGTTTCGACCCCCAATCGCTATTAGCTATGTATGATGTCCTCTGCCTAAATCATCCGCAGAACACTAACGACGAATGGCATGACTCGACCTGAAGACATTGTGTGGCATCCGACCGAGGTCACTCGCGCGGATCGCGAACGAACATTACGCCAACGCGGGACCGTTGTCTGGCTGACCGGTTTGAGCGGCTGCGGCAAGAGCACGATTGCAAACATGCTTGACGAAATGCTTCTCAGGCAAAATGCGACGACAACACTGCTTGACGGAGACAACGTCCGTCATGGCCTCTGTGCCCCGCCGCAGATGCTTGCCAGCGAGCACGGACAAGCGTTCGCCGAACGTTTCGGACTTGGATTCGAGGCAATCGATCGCGAGGAAAACATCCGTCGAGTTGCCGCCGTAAGTGGCCTTTTCGTCAGTGCCGGTTTGATCGTGTTGACTGCTTTCGTCAGCCCTTATCGAATCGACCGGAATCGCGTTCGCCGACAAATCGAGAAAGCCGGCAGTCCGGGCGACTTCGTCGAAGTCTTCGTCGATACCCCGATCGAAATCTGTGAGCAGCGAGACCCAAAGGGTCTTTATAAAAAAGCCAGAGCCGGTGAAATCAAGAATTTTACCGGTATCAGCGACCCATACGAGGCACCCGATCGCGCGGAAATTCACTTGAATGGCGGTGATGGACGCCCGGCGGGCGAATTAGCGAGAGAGATAATTGGGTACTTGCAGCAGACTGGGCGACTTAATCTGCTTTGACATCGACAAATTTGCCGTTGCATCGTGGGCCAGGATCGATAAACTTACGCCCTTGAATCCAACGATTTTGACGGGAATGAGACTGAATGACTATCTCGAAAGAGCGTAAGCAGGCTGTAATTGGCGAATTTCGCCATACCGATGCGGACACTGGGTCCCCTGAAGTGCAAATTGCGATATTGACCGAACGTATCAACGGCCTAACCGAACACATGCGAACCCATCGACGCGATTATTCGTCGCGTCGTGGTCTGCTCGGCTTGGTTAGCCGTCGCCGCCGATTGCTTGATTATGTACGTGGAAACGATCCACAACGCTATCTTGACATCATCGGCACTCTCGGTATCCGCAAGTAATTACGCTGTTTTTGCATCTTACGGGGTCAAGGT
>Ga0105046_10002878_pt1 | contig 27226 bp, 20 predicted proteins | sample MAT03_FD_78385 | JGI IMG/M metagenome (GOLD analysis project Ga0105046, IMG submission 78385) | Freshwater microbial communities from Lake Fryxell liftoff mats and glacier meltwater in Antarctica - MAT-03 (megahit assembly) | ecosystem: Environmental > Aquatic > Freshwater > Ice > Liftoff... | reverse complement strand
CCGAGGCCTGCAAGCAATGCGCCGATGCGGCCGCGTGAGATCATGCCGAAGTAAACGCATAGTTCATGCGCTTCGGGGCCAGGCAAGACTTGATAGACAGCCAGCACGCGATTAAATCTTTCAGAGGAAATCCATCTTTCTTCCTCGACGAGTTCCTGACGAAGCATGGCGATCTGTGCAACGGGCCCGCCCCAGGCGAGGAAGCCGAAGCGAAGGAAACGCAGGAATAGTTGTAAATAAGATTCGTGCGGGATGTTGGTGGGTTCGGGCGTGGTCACAGATTTATTCCTTTATATTTTCGTGCCAGGTCTTAGTTTACCAATTCTTTCAAAATCGCCAGCGTTTCCGCTTTTCCAGCAATTCCATTCTCGCCGCCGGGCCCCACATACGAGGAGCGCACATCTTCACATGGACATTGACTGACAAACTCATACGCACAGTGACATCCGCTCATCCATTAAGCGAAGCCACCCATTGAACACATCCGTTGAACTTATCCGCTCATCCGTTAGGCGAAGCTATCCGTTGAGTACATTCGTTGAACTTATCCGCTCATCCGTTAGGCGAAGCTATCCGTTGAGTACATTCGTTGAACTTATCCGCTCATCCGTTAGGCGAAGCCATCCGTTGAGTACAGCTCTTTCAAGATCGCCAACGTCTCGGCTTTTCCACCCACGCCATTCTCGCCACCGGGACCGACACAAGATGGGCAGCCATCTTCACATTCACATTGACTTACCAATTCATACGTGCGTTGAAGTAATTCATCATGGATCTCAAATAACTTCTGACTGAAACCAATTCCAGCGGGAACTAAATCATATAAAACCACGGACGGCTGTCCATTGATTGCACCCACGGGGTCGGTGTGGACGCCCAAATCGCGCGTATCGCACATCAAAAATAATGGCGCGAGATTGCCGAGCACAAAACCGAGGCCGGCCAGTCCGCTGCGAATGCGCACGTTTTGTTCCACTTTGTGATGGCAGGTTGGGCAAAGCGTGGTCAGGTTTTCCAATTGATTGGCGAGCTCGTGGTCAAGTTTTCCATCACGGATGAAAGAACGGAATGGCATCTTGTGATGTACATCATGCTGACGCGTTGTTTCAGGCGTGCCGCACACCTGGCATTTATACCCATCGCGTGCGCGTACACGTTCACGAATCTTCGACCAATCGGGGCCGTATTCGTTGGGATCGTTAGTCCACACCCCTGCATCGCGTAATTGATTCACCACTTCTTCAGAAAGTGAAATCCAATAGCCTGTCGTTTCCAATTCTGAAGGCGGCATGTCGAGTGGTTCCTGCCCGAGCGTTTCGTACGTGAACCAGCGCATCTTGCGATAACCAACCACTTGTGTGGTGACTTTTATTTCGCCATATGATTTCAGTCCACCGGGGACGGCGGCTTGCTCGTTTGTAGATAACACTTCGATTTCAGATTTTTTTTGCGCTTCGGTGTAATAATCCAAACCTACTGGTACAAGCTGTGCAATGTGACCTTCGAGGTTGAACTCCTGCACAAAATATTGCTGGCCTTCGTGCATGTAAATCGCGCCCGGGTGAACCATCCACGCCGCGCTTTCACCATCCACAGTTCCTATGGTCAATGGTCTACCGTCCGCGGTCAGGCTTTGCAGCACCACACTTTGCGGCGAGGCGGAACGCAGTGAAATATTCGCAGCGGGATATTGATCTTTCATCCAAAAATATTTTTCATTCGAGAAATGCGCGTCTTGATTGGTCACCATGAATTGCAAGTATTCTTCGAGCAATTCATCCGAGATGCTGCCGAAGCCATCCCCTTTTTGGAACGGCAATTCAAACATGGCACAACGCAAATGTTCAAGCAATATCAACAAGTGATTTGGATTCAGCAACGCCATCTCTGGCGAACTGCCAAAGAAATATTCGGGATGATGTGCCAGAAATTGATCCAGCGGATTCGGCGACGCGACCAGCACAGATACCGCAGGATCATCGCCGCGCCCCGCCCTACCCGATTGCTGCCTCGCGCTTGCGATAGTGCCCGGATACCCGACAAGGATTGCCGCGCCCAATCCGCCGATGTCGATGCCTAATTCGAGTGCAGTAGTGGCCACAACAGTTTTTACAGTCCCATCGCGCAGACCTTGTTCGATTTCGCGTCGTTGAGCGGGGAGGTAGCCGGAGCGATAGCCACGGATTGGAGAACCGATATTCGATGATTCGATATTCGATACTCGAGTATCGAATATCGTGTTTTGATTTCCGCCTTGCAAGTACGTCAAAATAATTTCAACACTTCTTCTTGTGCGTGCGAAGACTACGCTTTGGACATCATGGGATAGTAAATCATTTGTCAGGCGCACGCTTTCGAGGATGGCGCTTTTTCTTAATCCCAGCGCAGCATCGGTGACAGGCGGATTGTAAATAATGAAATGACGTTCGCCGCGTGAAGAGCCATCGTTGTCAATTAATTCTACTTCTTCCTCGATCAATTTTTCAGCAAGTTCTTTGGGATTTCCAATGGTGGCAGAGGCGAGAATAAATTGCGGCTTCGCGCCATAAAAATCGGCCACGCGTTTGAGTCTGCGAATGACGTTGGCGACATGCGAGCCGAAGACTCCTCGGTAGGTGTGGGCTTCGTCAATGACGATGAATTTTAGGTTGGAGAAAAAATCACTCCAATTGGAATGATGCGGGAGAATGCCCGTGTGCAGCATATCCGGGTTGGATAAGACGATGCGCGCGTTTTTGCGAATGGACGCTCTTGATGATTGTGGTGTATCGCCGTCATAGATTGACGATTTCAGATTGACGATTGACGATTGGAAAGATTGAAGAGTGTTGTATTGATCCTGTGCCAAAGCTTTTGTAGGGAACAAATAAATAGCGCGGGCTTCGGAATTATGAAGCACTGTCGCGAGGACAGGTAAATTGTAGGCGAGAGTCTTTCCGCTGGCTGTGCCGGTGGAGAGGATGATATTTTTATGCGCGCGCGAGTGAATCCATGCGGAGTATTGGTGGGAGTAGAGTTGGTTAATATTACGGGAAGATAATGCCTCTCGAAGCGAGGCAGGCAGATCGTTAGGAAAAGGATGCGTTTGCGCAGGGCACGCGGGAGTCGTCCGCCAGGCAAAAAGATTGGGAGCGGTTTCTTCGTCCTGTTTCCAGAAATCCAATAAAGATTGAAGCATACCTAGGCCGAGGCTGGTTCTTCGCCGCCTGTATGCAGGGAACGGAAGGCCCAGGCGCCAATGCCGAATGGAACCCAAAATGTGACGGTGCGATAGGTGAGGGTTATGACTACGGCTTGACTCCAGTCAACGTGTAGTGAGTTGAGCGCGATCGGCATAAGACCTTCCACGATGCCAATGCCGGAGGGCGTGGGCGAAACAATCAGAAAAAGATAGGCAATCGAGAAACCTGCGACAATTGTGCCAATGGAGAAGGGGACTTCAAAAGATAAAAACGCGCAGGTGAGGATACACATTAAGAGAGCCTTATCCAGGATGCCCCATAAAATGGGACGTACCAGGCTGGCAGGTTGTTCTGTAAGTCCGGAGAAGCCTTCAGAAACTTCGTGGGCGAATTCATGGGCGCGGACTTCGCTTAAGTATTCTGCTTTGCGAAAGAATTTCACGATGTTGTTAATGATACGGGCTATTTTTGCCAGCAGGTTTCCCAGTTTTTCTTCTGAACGGTAGCCAAGATACAGAATCGATGCGTAGGAAATGGCGATGCCAAGTAGAAATAAGGTCGCTGAAATATCACCTGCATCAAGATCGTTACGGCGCACGAGGACGATTAGTCCCAAAGATAATACAAATAGGAAGGCCGCATGGTCGAGGGAGAGGAACAATGCTGCGGCCACGGTCACTCTGCCTGCGGGATGTCCGCGTCTGCGGGCTTCAGCGGCAAAAAGTGCGACACCGCCTATGCCGGCAGTGGGTGCAACGATGTTGATGAAATTTGCGGCGGCGGCGATACGGCTCAAGTTTGTGATGGATTCATCCAGACCCAATAAATGATATACAGATTGATACATGCGGCCTGTGGTAAAAAACCATGCGATTTGGATCAGGATCGCGAGGATGAAATATCCCAAATGTGCTTTTTGCAGGGTGCGCATGATGGTTTCAAGTTCGCTAAAGCTGATGGCTACCACTGCAATACTGAGGAAAAGGATAACAATGACAAATAATTTTTTCATTGTTATGATTATACACATAAAAAAAAGAGCAGGCCTGAGCCTGCTCTTTTTTTGAAAGAGTGTCTAAAAGAATGGGCTAATGAAGTCTCTCACCACACAGACCACGGAGTCCATAGAGATTTCTTAATAGGTTTTCCTCCGTGTTCTGTGTGTGCTCCGTGGTGAAATCTTTTGGCAAGCCAACGAGATTAGTTGAAGCCTCTAGTTGTCACCTGCGCCTGCCGCCGCTGACAAGGGAAACATAATATAGCAATTGCATAATTGCGGTAATCAGACCCGCGACATAGGTCAACGCGGCGGCGTTTAATACAGCGTTGACGCCGCGCCGTTCTTCGTCGGTTTGGATGATGCCGGTTTGCACCAGCAATTGCTTGGCGCGGGCAGATGCGTCAAATTCCACGGGCAGGGTAAACAATGCGAAAATAGCGCCGCCCGAAAAAACGAGAATGCCCAGCCAGGCGAGTTCGGTGAAACGCAGGAACAAGCCGATCATGATTAATATCCAGCCCAGGTTTGAGCCGATATTGACAGCCGGTACCAGCGCGGCGCGAATGCGAAGAGGGAAGTATCCTTCGGCATCCTGCATGGCGTGACCGAGTTCATGGGCTGCGATGGCAAGCGATGCGACCGATGCGACATTTGCAACGCCCTGCGATAGGTTGAGTGTTTTATTGCGCGGGTCGTAATGGTCGGTGAGATCGCCCGCCACGCTTTGAATTTTTACGCCATATAGGTTGCCCGCCGAAATTAATTGCTGGGCGGCCTGCGCGCCGGTCAAGCGGCTTTGGGCAGGGATGCGGCTCCATTTATTGTAGGCGTATTTTACGTACCAGGATGTGATTGCCATTAATAGAAAGGCGGGGATCATGTACATCAAATAGGTTGGACTAAAAAACATGGCTACCTCCAGTGCAAATCAAATAACGTTTACTTTCCGATCAGTCCCAATAATACTTCGACTGCCTTATCAAGTTGAGGATCGCGCTTGGCTTTGTAATCTTCCTCAGTTCGTTCCACGACCACATCCGGGGTGAGTCCGATCTTATGGATGGTATGTTCTTTGGGGGTGAGCCATTTGGCGATGGTGATGCGGACTGCGCCGTTATCGCCGCTGAGGGGTATCCAATTTTGTACGGAACCTTTCCCGTAGGATGTGACGCCGACCAGTTGTGCGCGCCCGGTATCCTGTAAGGCGCCTGCCACGATCTCAGAAGCGGAGGCTGAGCCTTCGTTGATAAGTACCATCATCGGAATGTTCGTGTCAGTTGCCATGCCGCCAGGGATGACATCATAGATGGTGCGTGTGCCGTCACCATATTGTTCATAGAGCACAACCCCTTCGCCTATAAATTGCGAGGCCACTTCAACCGAAGTTTGCAAATATCCGCCGCCGTTGTTACGCAGGTCAAGGATGATGCCTTTTGGATTTTGCGCCATTAACTCTTTCATCACAGCCAGTAATTCGGGGGTGGTCTTTTCGCCGAAGGTGGTGATTTGAATATAGGCAATATCATTTTCAAGCATTTCGCCAGTGGATGATTTCATGGTGATCTTTGCGCGCACCACATCGAACTCAAGCAGTTTCTCTTCGTCTTTGCGCAGGATCGTCAGATGGACCGTTGTGCCGGCCGGGCCAATCACTTTGCTGCGTGCCACTTCCGCGGCGATACCGCTCATATCTTCGCCGTCAATCGCCACGACCTGATCACCGGATAAAAGGCCGGCGCGTTCGGCAGGAGAGTCGGGCATGGGGCTGGTGATGGTCAGGAACTCAGTGGTGGTATCCACATATGCGCCGATGCCTTCATATTCGCCTGCGAGGCTGGAGTTGGCTTGTGCAAAATTTTCAGGATCCATGTACGAGGAGTGTTGGTCGCCCAGAGCGCCCAGCATGCCGTTGATCGCGCCGCGCATCAAGGCGATATCATCCACGGGTTGATCCACATAATTTTCGTGGACTAGATTCCATGCTTCCCAGAATGGCGCGAAAAGCGCTTGAAATTCTGCGGGGGTGGCTGATTGCTGTTCTGGAGCAGTAGTGGGCGCTGCAAGTGAAACAGGGCCTGGTAAACCAGGAATACCCACCAGGGGGATGAAATGTGCGCTTACGAAACCGCCCGCGAATGAACCCAGCGCGACGACGATGATGACCAGCACAAGCAGAATAGTCTTTAAAGTTTTATTCATAGTGTCTCCATTTTTTTAACTTTATTATCATAAAAGATACCATTCAGGGATTAATGTTTGCTGAATCCTGTATACGATTTGTGTAAGAGAAATATTTTACGGTTCGGGGGCTGGCGGGGGCGGGTCTTTCTTTTCGCCGTTTAGCTTCTCCATTTGTTGGCGAAGTTCATCCATGGAGTTATCTTTTTTCTGGTTGGACGGGTTAAACATATTGCCCATCGATTCGAGGAAATTCGTCCCCTTTCGGCTTGAATGGGTGATAGAGCGCACCATGCCATACACGATCACGTTTGCGCCCACGATCATCCCAATGAACAATAAGGCTCCCCAGAATGCGCGTGTGTTTTCCATTACAGTTTCTCCAGAAAATCTGGCAGGTGCTGCCAGTTTGTAAACGATGCGCTGGCATTTTCTTCCGGCAGATCGGTTCCATATAAAAGGCTGGTCATGCCGATTTCTTTCGCGGCGCGCGTGGTGCGCGGCAGGTCGTCGATCATGATGCAGCGTGCAGGGTCACTCTCGCCGGCGAGTTGCATGGCGATGGCAAAGGCTTCGGGCATTGGTTTGCAATACGGCGCCACGCTGGTTACATCAATAATGGTCGGGAAGAGATCACGCAAGTGCAGCGCGGTCAACACTCTTTCAGCGTGGGGAATGTCTGCGTTGGTGAAGATCAGTTTGCGGGTTGGAAGTGAGGCGATGATCGAGCGTTGCAATGGATCGGGAGTCAGGTACTCTTCCAGCCGCAGATCATGCACATAAGCCAGAAATTCATCCTCATTAATATTGTGATGTTTTTTTAATCCATGCAGGGTTGTGCCGTATTGCAAATAATATTTTTCGCGCAACGCGGGGATTTCATCTTCAGGGATATTCATACGCTCGCGCATAAAATCATTCATGCGGTTTTTGATGGCTTTCCACAAGCCCGCGTTGGAAGGATACAGGGTGTCGTCAAGATCGAAGAAAATAGTTGTGAATCGCATTTGGAGATTATATAATACCCTGCTCGCAAATTGCCTTTCAATTTGAAAAACGACGCAATTTGCGGGCGTCATGGGTATAATCTGCCAATGCCTATTCGTCTTTTATCTTCCGATGTTTCTTCGCAGATCGCCGCGGGTGAAGTGGTTGAGCGCCCCGCTTCTGTTGTGAAAGAATTAACTGAAAACGCGCTGGATGCGGGCGCGAAAAATATTTCCATTTCAATCGTGGATGCAGGGCGGACTCTGATCGAAGTGGCGGATGACGGGCACGGGATTCCTGCGAATGAATTGGAGTTGGCCGCCGCGCGTCATGCGACCTCAAAACTGATTCAGTCCGAAGACTTGTTCCACATTTCGACATTAGGCTTCCGAGGCGAAGCGCTGGCTTCGATTGGTTCCGTTTCAAATATGACCATTGTTTCGCGGGTTGAGTCTGCAAAAGAAGGCGCGCGCTTAAAAGTGGATGGCGGTATTTCAGGCAAAGTGGAAAAAATCGGCGCACCGGTTGGGACGGTGCTGCGCGTGGAAAATTTGTTTTATAACGTGCCCGCGCGTTTGAAATTTTTGAAAACCGATGTGACCGAAAGACGCGCTGTTGATTCGCTGGTCACACGCTATGCGCTGGCCTATCCCAATGTGCGCTTCAAGGTGACCGATGGCAAGCAAGCCACATTACAAACCGCAGGCGATGGCGACAGGCGTTCCATTCTCGCCGCGTTATATGGCGTGGACGTAGCCAAACAAATGCTCGAAGTGATGGCGATTGAGGAAGGTTTATCTTTAACTGGTTTTATCAGCCCAACTTCACTGACCCGTTCCAATCGCAAAGAGATCACATTCTTCGTCAACGGGCGCTGGGTGCAGGAATTCTCGTTGACCACTGCTTTGCTTCAGGCATATCACACCCTGTTGATGGTGGGACGCTATCCGCTGACCGCTTTGTTTTTAGAGGTCGCCCCCGAAGATGTGGATGTGAATGTTCACCCCACAAAAGCAGAGGTGCGCTTTAGAAGTCAGGATAAGATTTTTAGTTTTGTGCAGCGTTCTGCTCGCAAGGCGTTGCTGGCGTATACCCCTGTGGCTTCTGTCTCGCCGCAAATGTGGGGCGGAGCAAGACCTGCTTCGACAGAAGGAAGGGAAGTGGGAATTGACTGGAGTGTTGGGCACGCCGAAATGCAGAATGTAGAAGGCGGAATGAGGAATGATGAATATGGAATGCAAAATGCAGAAAGTGATCAATCGCAAACACTTGCGCCGTACGCAAGTGCAGGTGTCGCAAATCAAAAATCTGAAATCGAACATCCTTCCTTTGCCCCTGTTCCCCTCCTCCGTCTCATTGGACAAATCGGCTCAACTTATATTGTCGCCGAAGGGCCCGATGGGTTGTATTTGGTGGACCAACACGCGGCGCATGAACGTGTTTTGTTTGAAAAGTTAATGGCGCAGCATGACAGGAAAATTATTCCGTCACAGGCTTTGCTCACGCCAGAGGTTGTCACTTTGCCGCCGCAATCCGCGAAGATGTTGATGTCGCAGCTGCCGTTCCTGAATCATTTCGGTTTTGAAGTGGAAGAATTTGGCACGAATACATTTCAAGTGCGCGCCATGCCGGTCTTATTCGCGGGCGGCGATCCATCGTCTGCGTTACGTGCCTTGGTTGAAGACTTTGAAGAAGATGAAACCCCGTTACAGGCCGAAGTCGAAGCAAAACTTGCGGCACGAGTCTGTAAGCGGCTGGCTGTCAAAGGCGGGCAAACTTTGACGAGCGAAGAACAACGCGCATTGTTGAACGATCTCGAAGCCTGCGCTTCCCCGCGCACTTGTCCGCATGGCAGACCGACCATGGTTCATTTATCTGTCGATTCACTGGAACGTCAATTTGGCAGGCGAGGTGCGCGATGAACAAAATCACCCGGCGAATGGACTGCGATTGAAATTATGAAACCACTTGTAGATTTAATCTCAACCCAGGATGCGGGCCAAGCGCTTGAAAATATCCATGCCATGGTCGCGCTCGTGGAGTATGACGGCACTTTGGTTTCATGGAATCGCGCTTTTGAAGCCTGTAAAAAATTATTTCCTAGAGCGGATAATTTGCAGGGTTTCTTTTCTGAAGGCGATAAAAATCAGATCGAATCCAAATTGAAGTCGAAAATAAAAGAACATTGGGTCGCCAAACTTCCGCTTCCAGATGAAGATGAGTTTGCCCTGCATTGCGATTGCCAGTTGATTCCCATATCAGGGGAGCGGTTTCTTTTTATTGCCGAAGAAGTTAAATTAGATTCTACTCTGCATGAATCTGTTGAGCGCTTGAATCGGAAAATGAAAATGTTTCAGATCGAGAGTGAAGTTACAAAAAAAATTGCCCGCAATAAACAGATCGAAATGGAAGCGGTCATGGTGCAGGCGCAGGAAGTCGCTGAAATTGATGCGCTCACTTTCCTGTTCAACAGACGGGTGATCGTCAAGAAACTTCAGGATGAAGTCCTGCGCGCCGAAAGATACAACGGGCTGCTTTCGATCTCTGTAGTGGATGTGGATCATTTCAAAGCGGTCAATGATACGCATGGGCATCCTGTGGGGGATGATGTCTTAAGGCAGGTCTCCCGTCAACTTCAAAACCATATCCGCCATCCTGATCTGGTCGGCCGCTATGGCGGCGAAGAATTCCTTATTCTTTTGCCGAGTTCAGATCTGCATGCCGCCGCGGAGCAAGCTGCGCGTTTGTGCGAGCAGATGCGTGAAATGAAAATTCCCATTAATAACGGCGCGCAGACTTTAAATGTCACCATCAGTATTGGCATTGCTCAATTTGAAAATGGTATCGATACCTGGGATGGTTTACTAAACCGCGCAGACAATGCAATGTACGAAGCGAAAAATAACGGCCGTGACCGCTGGATGATGGCAGATTAAATATCAAATAGCGCATGAAAAGCAGTGCTTACTTCCTGCTTTACTTTCTTCATCGTGGGCACAGGCGCGAGCAGATCGGCCAGCGAAACAACCGGCTCGTTTAATCCACAGGCAATGATGCCGTCCCAATATTCCATATCAGGATTGACATTCAAAGCGAAGCCATGCCGTGTGACGCCGCGCGCATCCACCTTGACGCCGATTGCTGCGATCTTGGCCGGCTTTTCTTTATCTGACTGTATCCAGACACCGCTCAACCCCGACCGTTGACCTGCCTCCACCCCAAGCTGCATCAACGCCGCGATCAGAGTTTTCTCCAACTTGCGAACATAGCCAACATAATCAGCCCTGACAGGTTTTAACGAGTCAGTTTCGATAGCAGAGGAATCAATTTGAGCTCCGTCAGGTCTTAAGGGAGTCAGGCGAATTAACGGGTAGCCTACCAATTGTCCCGGCCCATGATAGGTCACATCTCCACCGCGGTCGACCCAATGTGTGGAAATTCCTTTTTGTTTTAATTGGTCTTCGCTCCATAGTAAATTTTCGGCGCGGCCTTTTCGTCCAAATGTGTACACATGAGGATGTTCAAGCAGTAAAAGCGTAGGCGGGCGTTTCTCTGCTGCAATTTCTGCTGCGTATTCATTTTGCAAGCTCCATGCAGTTTTGTATTCGATCAAGCCTAGATCTTCAATAATCATGGGTGTAAAAAAAACGATGAAGAGGTGATTTATCCTTCATCGTTCATCCTTTCTTCTTATCCAAATATTCTTCTATATAAATCTGATTCCAATAACCCGTGTGGGTCGCAGCGTTTTTTCAGTTTTTTGAATTCGTTGACAGTTTCTTCGCCAAAAAAAGCGAGCGCAGTTTTGGCAGTAGTTTCACTATTCTTTGCGAAATAAAATCTGCCGCCTGCCTGTACAACGATCTTGTCAAATTCCTGCAGCATGGCGCTTAATCGTGCGCGATTTCTATTGGTAACCTTGAAATCCAGGGCGAGTGAGAAACCATCCACTGCATGAGTGAGTAGGAATTTATCGGGGCGGTGACGTTTGGTGACGCCGAGATAAGGCGGCAGGTGATTCTTATGCGAGAGCTTGAGTATCTCAGTCCACGCGGCTTCGGCGGTCTCTTTAGGCAAAAAGGATTGATACTGGATCAGTCCACCCTTCCCAAAGGAAAGTTCCCAGCCGGGCACGTAATCCAAAAGGAAGTGGAAGGCGGCGTGTGGTTGGCGGAACGTATGTTTACGTAGCGAGGCAATATACTTTGCGGTGTTAACTCCCCACCACCCAAGATTGTTGACGAAGGGAGCCATGAAGTAATGCAAAATGGATTTTGGAAATATGCCGAAAATATACGGCGGCAGAATTTGATTTTTAATCTTCATCGTTTCACTCGGGTTGGCATCTTCTCCTTCGTGGAGATAACGCGCGGCGTGGATTTGTCCACGGCCGAGAGCGCTTCCGCCCCAGGTTGTATCAAGCCAGCCGACGATGTAATCGTAATTGGGAGCGCCGTCCAGCAGGGCAGAAAGTTGGTCGTGTAGATTCTGCACAGGGAACGCATCCACAGTTAGCAGCCCAGAGTGGACGCGTTTCATTTGCATGGTTACAGAAGTGAAGATGCCCAACATTCCGAGTCCGCTGATTAGGGCGTGAAATAAATCCGCATTCTTTTTGGGAGAGCAGGTGATTTCGGCACCCGTGGGCAGGATGGCGGTGAACTCCATCACGTGTTCGCCGATGGGTCCCAGCTTGAAATTATTTTTGCCGTGAATGTTCGCGCTAAGACATCCGCCCAGTGTGGTTTTCATTGTGCCGGAAACAACGGGCGGCCACCAGCCATCGGGTTCCACTTTTTGCCAGAGTTGTTCAAGCGTGGTGCCGGGCTGCGCGGTAACCAGACCCGTGGATTTATCCCAGCGGGTGATGGCATTCATGCCGCGCATATCCAATACGATGCCGCCGCCTGTTAAGGAGGCATCGTTATAACTGCGCCCTGCCCCGCGCGCGGTGACGGTTAATCCCATTTTTTTAGCGAGGCTGAAGGCTTCATGAATTTCTTCGGCGATATTGGTTTGAATGAGATACGCGGGGGCGCTATGAGAATGACCAAAGTTTTCGAGTTGTGTGAATGTTTTTTTCATGGGGGTTGAAAATAAACCCTAAAGGCCTTTGCGACCTTTAGGGTTTTGATAAAGTTAGAACGACATACGGCGGAAGATCACCGATGGCACATGTTGAATGATGAGCATGATCCAGCGCCAAATGGATGCAGTGTAAATCAGTTGTTTACGTTTGCGTATGGCTTTGTAAATATCTTCTGCGGCTTGTTCAGGTTCAATCGCAAATGGAGTTCCACCCTGCGCGGCTTTCATCATGTCTGTTTTAACGAAGCCAGGTTTTACGGTTAACACGTTTACACCATGGCGGGTAAGTCTGTTGCGCAGCGCTTCGAGATAGGTGGTCAGCGCGGCTTTGGATGTGTTATAACCGGGGTTGCCGATACGGCCACGGTCACCTGCCACAGAAGAGATGCCCACGATCTGCCCTGCTTTTGCATTTTGGAACATTTCTGCCACTGGGTTAAGCCAGGCCATTGCACCGATCACGTTAACTTCGATCATCTTGCGGTCCCCTTCGAAGTTGTAGTTGTTCAAGCCAGGCGGATAATTTACGCCAGCCATAAAGACGACCAGATCCAGCCCGCCCAGATCGGCGATGATTTTATGTAGTAATGCGGGGACTTTTTCGTATTCAGCAACATCGTGTGCGTACGACAGGGCGCGGATTTCTCCGGCGGCTGTGTTGATTTCATTACAGAGGCTTGTGAGTTTATCGTGGCGGCGGGCGAGGAGTGCGAGGGTGTAGCCTTCTTTACCTAATTTGCGGGCCAGCGCTGCGCCCATTCCATCAGAAGCGCCGATGATGATTCCCCGTCGGCGTGGATTAAGCGGTGTGGCAGGAGCAGGCTTGTTTTGAGAAGTCTCCGAAAGGGGAGTTTTATCGAAAGAATTGGTCGAGTCGGACACATTTGCCTCTTGATTAAATAAATATTTTTTATTCTAACACAGTATAATTGGGACTGAAAAACGCCCGCTGATTGAGTAGACTTGTAGAAAATAGTATCTATATGCAGTTGTGCTGTTGTTGGTAATATGATAAAAGGTAAGAATGAAAACTGAAAATCAAAAGCATACTGACATGTTTCAGCGTGCCTGGGAAATTATTGAAAAAGATAACACCATCCCTCTTGAAGACAGGGATGCTATTTTGAAGTTGATTCGCGCCTTGGTGGAGGCGGCGGAAACTTCCACTCCGCAAAAAAAGGATGCTCAGGTAAAGAGCCTGACACAGGAAATTATTTCACGGCATTCATTGATGAGTCTGGTAAAACAACAGGCAGATGAATTGGATGCGCTCAAGCGAATTGGGCTGAACCTCACATCCAGCCTTGACCTGCAAACTGTTTTGGACGCGGTGGTTGATGAAGCCATGCGGTTGATAAGAAAAGCGCGCGCGGCACATATATTTTTATTTTATGAAAATAAATTGGAATTTGGCGCTTCTTTAACCAGCGGCGGTGTTCGTAACAAACCCACTACCTTTCCACGTCCAAATGGATTGACCTATCAAGTGGCAAAAAGAGCAGAAATAATTGTCGCTGCGGATATGTCTACTCATACGCTGTATGAAGGTACTTCACATGATTGGAATGGTTCGATCATCGGTATTCCGCTCAAGTTTAACAATTCAATTGTTGGAGTGATGAATCTCTCACGCTTTGTGGTTGGCGAATTCACACGTTCCGAATTACGTCTGCTTGGCTTGCTTGCCGATCAGGCGGCTGCGGCTGTTTCAAACGCCAGTTTGCACAGGCAAATGACACAGCAAGCCTATGCCGACAGTGTGACAGGGCTTCCCAATCGTCATGCGCTGGATGAACGCTTGCAGGAGGAAGTCCGTTACGCGCGCCGTATGAATTCTAAATTTTCGGTGGTCATGATGGATTTGGATGGCTTCAAGGCTGTTAATGACACATTAGGTCATGGCGTTGGAGATGAAATCCTGCATTCGGTATTTAACTATCTTGCGCAGAACATGCGCTCCACTGATTTTCTGGCCCGCTACGGGGGCGATGAGTTGACCCTGATCATGCGTAATTCTGAAATAGCAGAAGCCCAAAGTGTAACGACTAAAATTTTTGAATTAATGTCTCGTTATAAAATGCCCATTAATAATGATCTTCATCAAATAAAACTCGGTATTTCGGCTGGGATTGCTGTTTATCCCACGCATGCACAAAATGGCAGTGATCTATTACGCGCGGCGGATATTGCTTTATATCAGGCTAAAAAACATCATCGCGGCAGTTATGTGATTGCAAGCGGAGCAACTGGCCCGCTGCGTGAAATAAAAGTAAAAACCAGCCGCTAATAAAATGATTTTCCCGGTCACTTTGGCTGGGCGATGGGGTTATATACTATACATCCATATTCAAGGAGCTATGATGTCCCGTAAAGTAAAACTCATTCTCAACCCCATGGCCGATATGGGGCGCGCCTGGAAAACCGCCAATGACCTGCGCCCGATCGCTCAGGAATTCAAAGGTGACTTATCCTGGAGTGGGACAGTCTACCCTACCCACGCCATTGAACTTGCCAAACAAGCCGCTGAAGAAGGCTGCGACATGGTCATTGCCATGGGCGGAGATGGTACCGTCCACGAAGTTGTGAACGGACTGATGCAGGTTCCTCAAGAAAAGCGGCCGATTCTGGGCGTTGTTCCGATTGGCTCAGGTAATGATTTTGCGTACGCCATGGGAGTAACACAAAAGCCCTCGCACGCATTGGCGCACGCGCTCAAAGCAGAAAACATTCAGCCGATCGATATTGGCTTAATGACCGATGAACACGGCCGCCGTGAATATTTTGATAATACCCTCGGCATCGGTTTCGACGCAGTGGTTACCATTCGCTCACATAGGCTGCCCATCGTCAAAGGCTTCCTCATGTATCTCACTGCGGTCGTTCAAACCATCCTGTTGAATCACAACCCCGCTGCAATGCAGATCGCCACAGAAAGTGAAAAATGGGAGGAGCATGTCATCATGCTTACCTTGTGTAATGGCCCGCGTGAAGGCGGCGGATTTATACTCTCCCCTGACTCAAAAAATGACGACGGCAAAATGGAATTCCTCACCGTTAATAAAATTTCGCGCACCACCATGTTTCGCCTTGTGCCTGAGTTTATGAAAGGCACCCACATGCGCTTCAAGCAGGTTCGTATGGGCGAATTCAAAACTTTCAGCATTACATCAGACCGCCCGCTTTACATCCATGCGGACGGCGAAATATTTACCACTTTTGGAAGCGACCTCAAAAAAGCAAGTTTTGAGATATTGCCGCAAGCCTTGAAAGTTATAAAAGGATAGTTCTCACTGCTCAATAAAAATAGCGGCTGCATGAAGCGCAGCCGCTGTTTTTATTTAATGCACTCGAAATGCCTATCCTAGAAGACGCGCCGAAGCCATCATGCCAACGGCGATAATCATGCAGATCGTATTCGCAGGGACAACAAAAGTCAGCCGCTTGCGGAGCGCTTCCAAAGCCGACATCTGCTCAGGGGTTGGCTTTCCTTGTATTTGAGCGCCGAGCATTGCCAATGCGCCATTATCATTTCCGACCATAGCTCCAAAGATGAGCGCCAAAATACCGGCAATCGCGCCAATACCAAACCCAATACCCTGGCCTGAAAACATCCAACCTGAACGGAACCAGTTCGAACTGATTCCGTATAATATCGTCCCGGCCAATACAGTGCTAAGCCCCGAAATCATCATGAATTTTGAAAAAGAGGTTTTTGTCATGAGGTGCGCAGCGAATTGTTTGCCCGCATCGCCTGTGGCGCCGATGGCCGGGCCAATAAAAAAGCTCGTCAAAAGAGCCGAGCCAGCCCAGATCACTCCGGCGACAATATGTAGAAAACGTAAAACAGGTACTAGCATGTTTATCCCCTTGTTGATTTTTCGGGAATACGATAATTCATAAAACACCTGAAACAAGATTCGCTGCGTTTTATAAACCAGTTGCCTAAAAATTCCTTCGCCGTCCGCGCAAGGAATGATAGAATCAAAAAATGCCAAACCTGCTTGCTTCATTCCAAAACAAAGATTTGGGACATCTGCGTATTATCGCAGGGTTATGGGGACTTGAACTCGATTCGACCGATGCGGATTCTGCCGCCGAAGAACTCGCCGCATCTCTTCTGGACTTTGAATCTGTGCGCGAGACAATAGACATTCTCTCCGCTGATGCACGCATCGCCTTAATCGCTCTCGTTGAAACAGGCGGCAAAATGGAATGGGTTTCCTTCGCCCGTAAATTCGGTGAGATCCGTGAAATGGGCGAAGCCAAACGTGACCGTGAACGCCCGCATCTTAAACCAGTTTCACTGGCAGAGAATCTTTTTTATCGCGGCTTGCTCGCCAGGGCCTTCTTTGACACAGACAAAGGCGCACAGGAATTTGCCTATATTCCTGATGACCTGTTCGAGATCATTGATGAAGAACTGAAAGAAGTCACGGAAGATACGCAGCAAAAAATTATAGAGCCTTTGGGCCGCCTTGCCACTCCAGTTGAAAAGGCATTTGAGATTCCTGCATCAGATCATATTCTTGATGATGCAACAACCTACCTCGCCGCCCTGCGCTTAGGTAGGTCGGGTTGGCAACCCGACCTACAACTTACAGCACTTTTAACAACAGCAGAACTATTAAAAAAAGATATGCCCCAGGCCGAAAAAATAAAAGCCTTTCTTGAAGCCTCGCGTATCGATGCGTTGAAATTGCTGATCGAAGCCTGGCAATCTTCACAAACCTTTGACGAATTGCGGCTGATGCCAAACATCATTTGCGAAGGGGAGTGGAAAAATCAACCACAGGTTACACGCGAGTTTCTATTGGATTTGGTTAACTCCATCCCGCAAAATAAATGGTGGAGCATCCCCGCCTTCATCCGCACCATCAAGGAAAAATTCCCCGATTATCAACGCCCCGCAGGTGACTACGACTCGTGGTTCATCAAACGCGAATCGGATGGGCAGTTTCTGCGCGGATTTGCATACTGGGATCAAGTAGATGGCGCGCTCATCAAATATTTCATCCAAACTTTACATTGGCTGGGCATGGTGGATCTGGCTGCTCCCGAGGAGGGAAAGGAGGCAACGGCGTTTCGGGTTGTCGAGTCAAAAGTCGAAAGTCAAAAGTCAGACCTTCGACCTGCGACCTTTGATGGAAAAATTAATGTTTCATCCAACGGAAAAATTGTCGTTCCCCGATTGTTCTCGCGTGCGGTTCGTTATCAAATTTCACGTTTCTGTGAATGGGGCGAAGAATATTCAGACGAATTTAAATATCAAGTCACCGCGCAATCGTTGACGCATGCCAAAGAGCAGGGACTTAAAGCCGAGCAGTTATTATCTCTGCTGGTGAAATATACAAATGGAACTGTCCCGCCTGCGCTGGTGAAGGCGCTCAAGCAATGGGAGGCGCACGGCACCGAGGCTCGGGTGGAGAGTCTGCTTGTGCTAAGAGTCAACAGGCCTGAGATTATGGAAGAGATACGTAAATCAAAGGCGGGGAAATTTTTAGGCGAGATGTTAAGTCCAACGGCAGTAGTGGTCAAAAGCGGAGCCGTCCAAAAAGTGACTGCCGCTTTGGCCGAGTTAGGGTTGCTGGCAGAAATTGAATCACAACAAGGAGATGACAATGTCAAAAACTGATTGGATCCAACAAGAGATCGACAACTTGAAATCGCAGGGACTGTACAACAACATCCGCACGATTGGCTCGCCGCAAGGTGCATGGCTGATTGTGGACGGAAAAAAGGTTTTGAATTTTTGCTCGAACAATTATTTGGGATTGGCGAATCATCCCGCGCTGGTGGCGGCCGCAAAAAAAGCGACAGATGAAATGGGCGTGGGGCCTGGCGCAGTACGTTCGATTGCAGGCACCATGTCTTTGCATATTGAGCTTGAAAAACGTCTCGCTCAATTTAAAGGTGTCGAAGCCGCGATCACATTTCAATCAGGCTTCACTGCAAATTTAGCGGTGATTCCTGTCTTGGTTGGGAAGGAAGATGTGATTTTTTCTGATCGATTAAATCACGCTTCGATCATTGATGGCGCGCGTTTATCGGGCGCGAAAATTATTCCCTACGAACATAATGATGTGAAATCATTGGAAGAACAGATTCAAGCAAACTTGAGTCAGTATCGCCGCGCATTGATCGTGACCGACGGTGTCTTTAGCATGGACGGCGACATCGCGCCGCTGCCTGATATTTATGAAGTGGCGAAGAAGTACGATATTCTTTTAATGGTCGATGACGCGCACGGCGAAGGTGTACTCGGCAAAGGCGGACGCGGCATCGTCGATCACTTTGGCTTGCATGGCAAAGTGGACGTGGAAGTAGGCACGATGTCGAAGGCGTTTGGCGTGGTGGGCGGAATCGTGGCGGGCAAACAGGTCATCATTGACTGGCTGCGTCAGCGCGGACGCCCGTTCCTGTTTTCGTCTGCGGTGACTGTGCCAGATGCGGCGGCCTGTCTCGCGGCCGTGGATTTACTTGAAGACTCAACTCAATTGGTGGATAAACTTTGGGAGAACGCGAAATACTTCAAAGCCGAAATGAAGACGCTCGGATTTAATACAGGTGTGACAGAAACTCCCATTACGCCCGTCATGCTCGGTGAATCTCCGCTCGCACAGCAATTCAGCCGCGAGTTATTTGACTCAGGTGTATTCGCCATGGCGCTCGGCTTCCCAACCGTGCCGCAAGGCAAGGCAAGAATTAGAGTGATGATCTCCGCCGCACATAGCAAAGATGATTTAGATAAAGGTTTGGAAGCGTTTAAGAATGTTGGGAAGAAGTTGGGCGTGATTTAGGGGATGAGTAAAAAGTAATAAGTAAAAAGCAGAAGACGGCATCAGCATTCAGCCGCCTTCTGCTTTTTTTCATCTTTCATCCTTTATCCTTCATCCTTGCTCTTCTATTCTTTCTGCCCTTCATCATCAAAGACTCAATCCACGCGGCCATTGGTTCTGGCGGCGGCGATGATTTTATGTCCCATGCTTCCATATTACGAGCAATGAGCACACGATTGGCAGCTTCCAAGCCTGTGATGCAGGCGCGCTCCAAAAAGAAAGCGGGCGTTTCGTGACGCACCCAATCGCCTGCGCAAAATAAATTTTCCCAGGGTGTTTCAATTCCAAGATGTGTGCCGCGCGCACCGATCTCCGGCAGGGTGTGCGTGGCCGCGTTGCGCTGTAAATAGGGTGTGATCAAATGTCCCTTTAATTCAGGGAATGCGCGATAAAAATCTGTAATGACATTCGTGATCAAAATCGCATCGGGCTGCGCCAGCACATCACGCGGGCCATAGACATGCACTTCAATACAAGCGCCGCCTGTTTCTTCATTCCATTTTTTATAAGGTGTGTAAATTTTTTCAAGCCAGAAAAAGTTATGCATGATGAAGTCACCGCTGAACATGCCAGACTCTGGGCCGCGCCGAGGTTGTGTGTCAAACCACAAACGAATCACCGCGTGGCCGAGTCCGTGCGGGAAGAAAAATATCTCAGCGGGAAAACTGTTTTTGATTATAGAATCAGCTGCGGGTGAGTCAGATGCGAGGATGATAAATGGGGCATGATCAGCGTCTGTGAGTCCATCCTGCTCATAATGTGTGATCCAGTCCCCATCCTTTTCCACCCGCATCACTCTCGACTTGAATCTGATCTCGCCTCCGAGTTCCATAATCTTCGCTGCCAGTTTTTCGCAGACCTCGCCGCCGCCGTTGGGAAGATACTCAAAGGCCCAGGCATCGCGGCGCATGAGCGTGTAGAAGCGCAGGAAGGCGAGGAAGCCCGCCAGCGGAACTTCATCGGGGTCGGTGGCGAGACCGTTGCGCGTGAGACCAAAAAATAGTGAACGGAATGCCGGCCCCCAGCCTTTGAGCGTTTTGCCGAAGGTCAGCCCGGCGAGCGGCTGGTCTTCGACGAATGGATCAATGCCCATCGCCATGACCAGGACAGACCAGACATTGAAAATAGACAAAAGGTCACGCAGGGTTAACATGCCCCAAAAGCGTGAAGAGAGAAAAAGTTGAATGTAATGAAATGGCGCGGGAATCATACTGTTGCGAATCGTTTTGCCAATTGGCACGCGGCGCACTGAATTGCCCACCCGATAGATCCATTGTTCGTCGAGAGCGGGGACGTATTGCGAAACGACATCATGCCGTTTTAGCATGTGCCTGAGATTTACATACGAGGACCAGATGCCATGCACGCCATGCTCTGATGGAAATGTTCGATCTTTGATTTTGATTTCTTCATTGTCTGAAAGCCTGCCGCCGACTCGTTCATTTGCTTCGAGGATCAGCGGTTTTAATCCGCGTTCGGCGAGATGCAGCGCGGCAGTGAGCCCGGCAACTCCTGCGCCGATGATGATCACGTCATAGTCTGTTCGTTTCTGCATGGTGATTGATTATATATGGTAAAATCGCTTTCGCCTGGAGGGGTGGCCGAGCGGCTGAAGGCGCATGTCTTGAAAACATGTTTGGGTCACACCAACGTGGGTTCGAATCCCACCCCCTCCGCCAGGCTAATTTATCCGTAGTGACAGCTTTAGCAACTGTCCTTGTGCGACTAGCCGAATGTAAGAAGTCGCTACTACAAAAAAATGGGGAGGTGCCAGAGTGGCTGAATGGGCTCGCCTGCTAAGTGAGTGCTGGGTAAAACCAGTCGCGGGTTCGAATCCCGCCCTCCCCGCCAAAAGAAAAAGCACATCCATATCGGATGTGCTTTTTCTTTTTTTTATTTTTGTCAGGCTATAAAACTATGGCAAACCAAATGTCTTGACAAGGAATACCGCCATTTGAGCACGGGTCACTTGGTTATCGGGGCAGTAAACTCCTACGCCACAACCGCCGGTAATGCCTTCAATTGCCAGTTGTTCGATCCACGCGGCAGCCCAATAATTGGTGGGGACATCGCTAAAGGTACCGACAGGGGCGGGCGGGGTGTAGGCTGAACCGTGCTTGGCTTTCAAAAGGAACACAGCCATTTGAGCGCGAGTCACTATATTATCAGGGCAGTAATTACTATTGCCGCAGCCGCCAGTGATGCCGTCTTGCGCCAGTTTCTCAATCCATGCGGCAGCCCAGTAACTGGAGGATACGTCAGTAAAGACAGTGCCCAAAGCAGCAGGAGGTGAGTACGAAGCGGGATAATGCTTACCTTTTTCCAGGAAGATTGCCATTTGAGCACGGGTGACCGTGCTATCAGGGCAGTAACTTAATGGCGTCGTTATGCATCCGCCAGTAATGGCTGCACCGTACAAGCGTTCAATATATCCATTTGCCCAGTACGAGAAGGGAACATCTACGAAGATGGGCGCTGGAGGGGGCGGGCCTGCAAAAATAACCGTGGTGACATCGTCCCATTTGGTACTGTTAAGATTCAACTTTTCGAAACGGGAGTCTTTCATGATATTCAAGAAACCAGCTTCACCACTGTTCCCGCCATAAAAAATACGATAATCAGGGCTGCCACAAGTTCCTACAGTTTCAGGGGTGTTAATCTTATTGAAATACAGAATGGCGCGCACAGCGGGGTAATCAGCCAGTTTACTAAATGTATCTTCCACCCAGATACTCTTGGTTTGGCTTGCATCACTCCCGTCAACGGGTACTCCAATGACACCCGTTTGAGAAATAAAGATTGGTTTGGTAGGAGCCATGATTCTCATTCGGTCCAGATATGGTTTCATGGCGGTGTCAAATGTATCCCAGGCTGCGTATGCTATAGGACAGCCGCCGTAGTTATAAGCGCTGAAAGAAACGATATCGACGTAGGCATCTCCGGGATAAAAATTTTCAAATTGTCTCCATGCAGTAGCAGGGTCATTCCAGCCATTGGGAGCAAAGACCCAACGTACAGCGCTGGCTGGTACGCCTGCGCTTACGAACAGAGAACGAATACGCCTAAAGGCAGTAATGTAGGTAGCACCATCGGAGGCGTACACAGTCCAACCGCCATTCATTTCTGGCATTGGGGCAATGTAGGCTTGTTTGGTGGAGCCAGCCCAAGTCTTAAAATGACCAGCCCACGTTGATATTTTGGCATCGCATAAACCGGCCGCAATATCAGCCGCCGTATCGCAATTCGAGTCGTAATAGCCTTGCGATGTCTCCCATGTTTCACTGGGCATCAGATTGACAAAGGGCATAAATCCAGCATCCCAAGCCGCGTCTAATTCAGTATGGACATTCCAGGCGGGGTTAAACGTAAGGCTCATAAAGTCGCCGGCAAAAGTGACGCCACTGGCGCCATTGCTCGTCAACCAATTATCAGTGGCGACAATTTCACTAATACTGCTTTGCAGGTCCAGGCTTGAGTATGAACCGAATAAAACCTTTAGAGAATCTACTGTCACTGTCTGCGACGTGCGTAAGGCAGAGACATTCCCCGCCGCGTCCTTCGCCCACGGATACAGTGTATAGAAGCCGTCGCTGGGTACTAAATAAGTAGTGGGTGCCGTGCCAGACCAACCGCTATCTCCAGCCGAGGGCACTGTGGCAGATTGGGTAATCAGGAACCCCGTTACGCCTGTATTATCAGAGGCGGTGAAGGCTGTAATTGGGATATATAAACTCACAGAAGGACTGGTGACTGTGAACGTATTGACCACAGGCTTGCTCGCATCCACCGTGACTGTGCGCGGGGTGCCAAAAACTAGCGAGATATTCCCCGCTGCATCCTTCGCCCACGGATAGAGTGTATACGAACCGCTACCCGCCACTGTATAGGTTGTGGGAGCCGTGCCAGCCCAGCCGCTATCACCAGCTAAAGGTGCCGTGGATGATTCAGTTATTTTATAACCAGTCACACTTGTATTATCCGAAGCGGAGAAGGCTGTGACGGGTATGTTCAAACTTGATGAAGGACTGGTGACTGTGAACGTATTGACCACAGGCTTGCTCGCATCCACCGTAACTGTGCGCGGGGTGCCAAAAATTAGCGAGATATTCCCCGCTGCATCCTTCGCCCACGGATAGAGTGTATACGAACCGCTGCCCGCCACTGTATAGGTTGTGGGAGCCGTGCCAGACCAGCCGCTATCGCCAGCTAAAGGTGCCGTGGATGATTCAGTTATTTTATAACCAGTCACACTTGTATTATCCGAAGCGGAAAAGCCTGTGATGGGTATGTTCAAACTCGTAGATGGACTGGTAACTGTAAAGGCGCTCACCACGGGTTTTTCCGTGTCAATTACGATAGCGGAATTGAATCCAAGAGAGCCAGACGCACCTGGTGTGGGCAAGGTTAAGGTGGCGTCGACGGGTGTCAAATCCTGGATCGTTCCGCCATTTAATGTAAGCGAACCAGTGGTGACATAATCAAGGTCTGCAGAGGTGTCGTCAGCTTGAACAGTGTAATTGAAAATTAGAGTGTCCGTACCGCTTCCACTTGAATAATCAGCACAATGATCCGTTGCTCCTGTCTCCAAACAAAGAGTAGGAGTTCCTCCAGTTATGTCAACAGTTACTATTGCATTAAATGTAATAGTAATCTGAATACTGTCGCCTGTCTTATACGACCCATTTGCTGTGGTTGAGGCAACGTTTGTTACCGTAGTAGTAGCACCAGCGCGAACCTGTGTCGGGGTGGATAGCCCCATCAATACCAACAGTATGGCGAGAGTCGCTACAAAGGGTTTACGAAATAATCTAGTCATTATTATTTTCTCCATTTATTTTTTTAAACAAGTGCATTAAAATATGTCTACTAAAACGTAGCGTGATTTTACCTGTTGAGCTTAATTTGAAACCTAAGGAATGGCTTACAGTTTTCTTAAGTATCTGCAAGGTAGGGGGAAGATTATCTGAAAACAGTGGTTCTCCTTCTTACTGAACAAGCCCGCATTTTTAGTTTCAGGGTGAATATTCATTCTGATATAATCGCGACGGGCACGCCAAAATTTACCTTAATCTACCGAGGCTGTAAATGAAAAAAGGTTCATCGTTCTTAAACAACGATCTTCTGGCTTCTAATCCAATGCTTATTACGGCAATGGCTATATTTTTTATTGTTTTTTTAAGACTCGCATGGGTGGGAGATGACACCTATATCACTTTAAGAACCGTGGATAATTTTATCTATGGGCGTGGATTAACCTGGAATCCTGGCGAGCGGGTTCAGGTGTACACCCACCCACTCTGGATGTTTTTATTGTCAGGGAGTTACTTTTTTATCAGAAACGCTTATTTCGCCACAATTATTCTGTCTCTGGTGATTTCCATGGTGGGTTTAATAGTATTGGCAAAATATTACCAGGCAAATCTACTTGACCTGCTCATTGTTCTTTTACCATTACTCCTCTCCAAATCCTTTATGGATTTCTCGGTTTCAGGCCTTGAAAATCCATTCACGCATCTCTTTGTTATTTTGTTTTACCTCCGCTTTTTCTCCTGTGATCTTGATTCTCTCAAACAACGATTCCTGTTAGGTTTTCTAGCGAGCTTGGCGGTTTTTAACCGTATGGACACGTTGTTGATCTTTGCCCCCCCTCTGGCATTTCTATTGTTCAAGTATCACCAGCCAAAATATACAGGTCAGTTGATCTCGTCCTTTTTTTCGTTTATTTTGTGGGAAATATTTGCTATATTCTATTATGGATTTCCCTTTCCCAATACGGCGTACGCGAAGTTAAATACTGGCATTTCCAATCTGCTGTTCCTAAAACAAGGGGTAATTTATATTCTGGATTCGATCAATCGGGATCCGATTACCCTGGCTGTGATAGGTCTGGGGGTGGTACTTTCATTTGCTAATGGAAACCTGCGCGGAAAATTGGCGGCTTATATGGGTGGCGTATCGGCCATTTCGCCCGAAATGCCCCATCAGGTTATATTGAAACACTTCAATCTGGCCAAAACAACATCGTAAATGCCGACTTGGCTGCCTATTACGATAAATTGAAATTAATTATTCGAGGCCCATTATGGAGTCCCGAACGGCTGATTGCAATTTGGAAAATCAATACAGGGCATATGATTTCTTATTAGATCGTTATAGAGCAAATAATTAACTATGGCTATTACACTACCGACAACCAATCCAAAAAAAATCCTCTGGGATAAAAGCGGCTTAATTGCAGTCTTAATTACCACGGTTATTAGAATTGCAATTTATGACTGGCTTTACAAAGCCAATTATTTCTATGGGTATTCCTGGGATACCTTCTCACGGACATACCTTTCCTATTTATGGTTTCAAAAACCATTCTTATTTACGCCAGGAGGAGGGTATTGGCTTCCATTTCAGTTCTGGATTGTAGGTATAACTTACAAATTTCTATCCCCGCTCAATTTGGGAGCAGAGATATTAGTCCCTGTTGTTATTAACAATTTCTTTTTTCTTGGTACCTTGTTCGTTATTTACAAAATTGCTTTTAGGATGGGAGGGAGAACGACGGGTCTTCTCGCCTGTGTTCTGGTCAGTATTTTTTCTGAAGACATTTTTACATCCTATTCGGCATTTAGTGAACCCATTTGGTGTTTCTTTATATTACTCGCTGCCTACTATACTCATGAATATATAAATAAGGATTATGAGAAAAGAACTTTAACTGCGCTCATTCTGTCAGTAATAGCATTTCTTGCGGCAACCACTCACTACATTGGTTGGTTTTTAATGGCCTTTGTATGCCTGCTTTTTATTCCAACGGTTGTGAAACTGATCTATGACAAGGAAAACCATCAACAACAAATTATAGGGGTGCTTCTCATGTGGTTTTTTATGTTAATTGTCCCCTTTGGTTGGCTCCTAAGAAGCTATATTGTATTCGACGATTTCTTACATCCATTCCACTCAGCCGCTCAATACCAGCAGGGTTATATTGGTCAAATGCCAATCTTAGAGCGCATGTTGATACCCATATCAACACTGTTCGGAAATTATACTGCTGCTGCGTGGGGTGGGTTACTTTGCATCATTTTCTGGGCGATCAAAAAGCCTGGAATACTCACTTATCTATCTGGCGTGCTTTTTATATTCTTCGGGTTGTGGTTAACAACCATCATGGCTTATAGCGCACCATACCAGGAACCACGATATTTTGTATTCCTGATCTTGGGTTTGTTTCCGTTGATCGCGTACACACTATCCTATATCTGGAGTAACTTTGCTGTTATTGGAAAAACGGTTTCCATTGCTCTATTCTTAGTGTACGTAATAAGTAATTCCTATCAGGTTTACACGTATAAAAATTACTTTGGGCCGGATGTGCCTCAGACTGCGAAACAATCCTTGTTGTTTTTACAAAAAAATCCAGAGAAAAGTGTGGTTATTCTTGAGACTGACTCCTTTGCTGAACAGACTGTTATTCCGATAACTGGAAAGTATTTTTGGAAATATGAACATGTCACAGCTGAAGAAATATCCCAAAGTTCGGATAATTTGAGCAATTACTTCAAAGGGTTTGCAAGAAACTGGCTTGGAATAATAAAGAGTAAAGAAATCGCAGATAGAGCACGAGCTCAGGGATTGAATGTGGATCAGATTGGGTCATATTATTTAATATCCCCCTAACTAATTTGTTCTCTCCAATAATTTTTTTGAACAAGTGCGTACAGTATGTTTACTAAAACGTTCCGTAATTTTATTTTAGGACTTACGCAGAACAAGAATTCCAAGACCATATATGACGCTTTGGAAGGACATAGTAGCATATATAGGGGTAGTTTACGCAAGCTTTGTCCGTCTTGCGTAAGTCCTAATTTATTGGATTAACTTGAAATCTAAGTCTTTGTCCAAAAATAAGTTGGTCAATTCAGATTTGGTCGAATGGTGTAGTTCCATTCAGGAAACAATTT
>Ga0105046_10002876_pt1 | contig 27236 bp, 18 predicted proteins | sample MAT03_FD_78385 | JGI IMG/M metagenome (GOLD analysis project Ga0105046, IMG submission 78385) | Freshwater microbial communities from Lake Fryxell liftoff mats and glacier meltwater in Antarctica - MAT-03 (megahit assembly) | ecosystem: Environmental > Aquatic > Freshwater > Ice > Liftoff... | reverse complement strand
GACGTGGTCCGGTGGGTCAAGCTGTGCGAGCGACGGGCCGAGTCCGGTTGAGCGCATGATGGTCCTGCGGCGACCCGCGGATCAGCGCATTCTTGTAGATGCGAGGTTCCCGAGCGCGGTCGCGTCGAGGTGGATCCGTTGCGGACGCTCGCTAGCGCGCAGGCCACCGGAACGGCTGATCTGGGCGGGATCATGGCGACATCATGGCTTGGCGCAGGAGTGGACGCGGCCCCGGCGAGCGGGCACAATGCGGCCCGGCTCGCCCCGCCTCACGGCCATGTTCGTCGCCACACCGCTCGCCATTTCGCTCGCCACGTCGCTTGCCCTGTCGCCCGTCACCATGCACGGCGCCGGGCCGCGGAGCTACGCCTGGATGGCGGCGACGGCTGCACCCGCCCCCGCGGCCGGACCAGACGCGTGCCCGAAGCTCGAGTTCCGGGCGGCGCTCAAGGTCGACACGCAGGCGCTCAGCGACGACGCGCAGGGCATCGGTAGCCGGCTGCGCAGCAAGACGGAGCAGGAGATCCAGCGCTCCGACCTCATGCTCGGCGAGGACGCCCGACTGCCGACCGTCATCGTCAAGATCGTCCCGCTGCCCGGCGAGGACGAGGGCTTTAGCTACACGATCGACATCAACCACGCCGAGCTCACCCCGATCAAGGACGGCAGCTCGGTCGGCGAGTGCAAGCTGTGCACCGAGAGCGAACTGCTCGAGAAGATCGCCGGCTCGACGCGCGCGCTGATGCCGAAGCTGCGCGCCCACATCACCGACTTCAACAACCGGACGTGCACGCCTGACCCGGCGCCCGAGTGTCGCGCCAACACAGAGTGCAAGGACCCGAACCGGCCGATCTGCCACGTCCGTGAGAAGCGCTGCGTCGCCGACCTGAGCCCCGGCTGCAACAAGAACGCCGACTGCGCCAAGAGCCCAGTCGGCCCGTTCTGCAATGCAGACACGCATCGCTGCGTCGCCGCGCTCGGCGACGCCCCGCCCGCCACCGGCATGAACGGCAAGCAGAAGGCCGGCATCGGCCTCATGGTCGCCGGTGCGCTCGGGGCCGGCATCGGCATCGGCCTCGTCGTCAACAAGCCCAAGCCGGTCGAGCCGGCGATGGCGTGGGAGACCGTCGAGACGCAAAAGCCGGGCTTCGCGGTGCTCGCCGTCGGCGGCGCCGCGCTGGTCACCGGCGTCGTGCTGTTCGTGCTCGGCCGCCGCCAGCAAACCAGCAAGCACGCCCGCCACCAGGTCGCGCCAGTCGCGGGCGCGGGCAGCTTCGGCCTGACCTGGTCCGGTCGCTTTTGAACCCGGGCCGGGTCGGCCCGCAGTCCATTCCCGATGTCTTCCGGCCCTCCGGCCCCTTAACGTGAGCATTTACCGGTCGCCCGGCGACCCGCGCGAGGCACGAGCCATGCGATCTTCTTGGACCATGATGAAGCTTCGGACTGGACTGGCACTCGGCGCGCTCGGGCTCTCGCTCGGCGCCGTGGTGGGTTGCACGGTGACCAACCTTAACCACTGCGGGCTCAATGCGGGCGCCTGTGGCGAGGGCATGGCCTGCAGCATGTGTGCGATCGAAAACGACGGCTGCGTGCCGCAGGGCACCCCGCTCGAGGAGGCGTGCGCCTTCGTCAGCGGCTCTGACCCAAGCACCACCGGACCGCAGACGACCACCACCGAGCCGACGACCCTCACGCCGACCGACACCTCCGACGACGGCACCGGCACCACCTTTGACGAGACGACGAACCCCGGGACGGCGACCGACACCACGACCGCCACGGAGACCACGCCCGGCGAGACCTCGAGCACCACCGAGCCGGTCCCGCCGTGCGAGGGCGAGGTGGTCGGCAATAAGGACTGCGGCGGTGACCTCCCGTACTGCGTCGAGAATGATTGCGTCAGTTGCGAGGACCTCGACTGCTCGGAGGTCGAGCCCGAGAAGCCGACCTGCGCGGTCAACCTCGGCCTGTGCGTCGAGTGCCAGCAGCACAGCGACTGCGAGTCGCTCGACGAGCCGGCCTGCAACGCTTTGACCGCGACCTGCGAGCCGTGCGACAGCCACGATCAGTGCCCGGCGACCGCGTGCAACCTCGAGACGGGCCAGTGCTTCCCGACCGAGAACGTGCTCTACGTCGACAACACGCCGGAGGACCCCGGAGGGTGCAGCGACGCCAAGCCCAACTGGGGCACGGCCCCGGCGGAGGCCGTGTGCACCTTGCAAAACGCGATGTCGAGGCTGGACGTCGGCGTGCCGACGACCATCAAGATCAAGAACGGGGCCAAGCCGCAAAACTTGCCCTCCATGGTCCCGGAGGGCAACTTCATCGTAGCGATCGTGCATTACGGCAACACCATCCCCTCGCTGGTGCTCGCCTTTGCCGACCCTGCGCTGACGGTGTCTGCTGGCAACAAGGTGTTCATGAACCGCATCAGCATCTACAACTCGCCGATGCCGGCCAGTGATCCGCTGATCGAATGCGCGGGCCAGGCGGTGGGCGCCTCGCTGTGGCTCGAGCGCCAGCGCATCTTCAGCACCAAGACGGCGATCCGCGCCAATAACTGCGCTGTACACATCCGTCGCTCGACGATCACCGCCAACAACGGCGGCGGGGTCGATGTCGACGGCGCCAACGCGGCGCTCGCCAAGCTGTGGGTTGAGAACAGCTACCTCACCGAGAACAACGGCAGCAAGTTCGGCGCCGTGCGGCTCGGCGGCGTCGTCGACGGCAGCATCCTCTACTCGACGATCGCGCTCAACGACAGCGTCCTGCCGGCCGTCGAGTGCATCAACGGCTGGGGGGGCAAGCTGACGGTCCGCAACTCGGCGCTGATGAGCGACGGCACGACCGTCGGTCCGGGCTGCATCGACGCTGAGCTCAGCACCAACGCGGTGGATCTCGAGGCGCTCAGTAAGGCCGACATCACGGAGTTCTTCTCCGGCTTCGCCGAGGGCGTGTTCCAGGCCAAGATCGGCGGCGCGCTCAAGGACGTGGGCGTGTGGCAACTAAAAGATCCCCGGGTCGACTACGACGGGACGCCGCGGCCCACCGAGCCTGGCACCGCCGACTATGCCGGCGCCGACCGGCCCGAGCTCTGACGGCGCTGATCGCATGTTCAGGTCTCCCGACCGTGTCGTCGCATGAGCGGGGCCAGGTACGCGGTCGGTCGGGGGACGCAGACCGCTGACTGTACTTTGCGGTGGCTGCATCTTCATCATCTTCATCAGCATCTTCATCAGGGTCGTTGCACCCACATGCAGCGGCCACCGAGGGCCACAGCCGCCTGTTGGACGACGGCGCGGCCTCTCGGTCGGTCGGCGGTTGTCAGCTCGCCGTCGCTCGGAGATACTGGCGCGGTGATGTGCCCCCCCTGGTCGTGCAGCCTCGCGTTCGTCGTCCCGCTCATGCTGGCCGCGTGCAACCCGAATGAGTTGGCCACCAGCGAGGAGAGCAGCCAGTCCGAGACCGCGCCGCAGACCACGGAGGCGCCCAGCAGCACGACGGTCGGCTGCCAGATCGGCATGCTCGGGTGCCCCTGTACCGGCGGCGGGGCCTGTGACCCCGGCCTCAGTTGTTCGGCCGAGAAGATCTGCGAGTCCGGCCAGGACGTGACCACCGGCAGCGAGACCACCGCCGGGCCGATGACCGACGCCACGACCACCACCGCCGCCGAGGATGGCGACACCAGCACTGGCAGCACTGGTCCGGTCGGGCCCGAGTGCACGCCGACCGGCGACCAGCTCGAGAGCGGCGAGTGCCTCGCGATCGATCCGACCCGCCCGTTCTGCGAGGTCGATACCTGCGTCGGCTGCGGCGCGCTGCAGGCCGACGCGTGCACCGACGCCAGCGATGGCGGCCGCCCGATCTGCCTGCCGGAGGGTCGCTGCGTCCAGTGTGACACCAGCGACGCGCTCAACGAGTTGCAGTGTGAGCCGGGCAAGCCGCACTGCAACCTCGCGACCAACACCTGCGAGGGCTGCTTCGAGCACAGTGAGTGCCCCGAGACCGCCTGCGAGATCGCGGCGCGCAAGTGCTTTCCGTCGGACCTGATCATCTACGTGCGCCAGGGTCCGACCCCGGGCAGCCCGTGCTCGTTCAACCCCAACATGGGCGGCACCATGGCCGTCCCGTTCTGTGACTTTGAGACCGCGATCCTCGGCGCGCAGCTCAACGGCTTCTTCACCGGCTACACCTTCCACCTGATGGGTAACGATGACGCCGAGAGCTTCCCGGGCGCGGTCGTCATCGCCGGCGGCGCAGACCCGGTCGCCTACGCCTTCACGCACGACTTCGGCTCAGTGGTCGACAAGCACACCAACATCAAGGGCCCCGGCCCGCTGATCCTGGTGCCCAACAACGTCACGCTGTACCTGCGCGAGTGGGGCATCGTCATCGAGAAGCCCCAGGGCGACACCTCGCGCGGCATCGACTGTCAGGAGGGCGGCTCGGTGTGGCTCGACGACTCTCGCGTGCTCTACGCCAAGGGTCCAGGCATCCGCGGCAACGGCTGCGACATCCATCTGCGACGCACGAGCATCTCGTTCGGGTCGACCGAGGCGATCGACATGACCGGCGGCTCGCTGCACGCGGTCAACAGCTTCATCACCGGGAACAACAACATCTTCGGCAAGGGCGGCGGCGGCCTGCACCTGCGCGACGGCGCGACCGTCGACATCCTCTACAGCACGATCGCCGACAACAGCAACGAGACGTCCCAGTTGCCCGGCCAGTTCGGCGACTCGATCCACTGCGACAACCCGGCGTCGATCAAGATCCGCAACTCGATCATGGTCCGCAGGCCGACCAACAACAACTTCAGCATCGTCTGTCCCATGGGCCAGGTGGTGATCGACCGCTCGGCCGTCGACGGCGAATTTGCCGGCAACAACAGCCAGTTCGCCGCCGAGGACATGCTCAAGGCGCTGGTGCCCTCCAACCTTACCGGCGCCTATCGGGTCGCCTCCGAGACCCTCGGCGACGAGTACTTCGCGACCGTCGCGCAGTGGCAGTCCGGCGACCCGCGCGGCGACGTCGACCTCCAACTGCGCAATACGGTCCCGGGCGGCAAAGACTACGCCGGCGCCGACCTGCTCCCCTCGGATCCGTGAGCGCCCCGCGAGGCGACTCGCGCGCGTGAGCGTGCGTGTCGCGTGGACCCGCGCGTCCGCGAGCCACCCGTGCGCGCACTTTTGCGCAGATCATGCGTAAGCCGACGATCGCGCGCGGAGAGTGGCATTGCCTCGCGCGCGGGGCTTCTGGAATACTCCCGCGTGATGCGAATTCAGGTGATTCTCTGCGGTCTTGGGCTGGGTGTGGGGCTGGTAGCGGGTGGCTGTAAGCCCGATGGTTCGCAGGACACCGATCCGGGTACGAGTGAAGACGACGAGACCGGTACCTGCACGCCCGGCGCCGAGGGGTGCCTCTGCGGTGAGGACGCCAGTTGCGAGCCTGGGCTGCTGTGCGCCTCCAACACCTGCATCCCCGAGGACGGTGTCACGACGACCTCAGGCACCACACCTCCAGGCACCGCCACCTCGGAGACCAGCGGCGAGTCCAGTTCACCGACCGAGACCGGTGGGGACTCGACCGGCGGGACGGACACCGGCGGCACCGAGTGCGACCCGGACATGGGCCTCATCAACCCGGGGTGCCCCGACCCGATGGCGCCGTACTGCGAAGCGGGCGGGACGTGCGTCGGTTGCGAGGCGCTCACGTGCAGCGATGTCTCGACCGCCACGCCGACCTGCGACCTGGCCACGGGCTACTGCGAGCAGTGCACCGCGACCGACGTGGCCGCCTGCGTAGGTACCACACCGGTCTGCGACGTCGCGGCATCGAAATGCATCGGTTGCAGCGATCACGTGGACTGCAAGGACAGCGCCTGTCAGTTCGACACCGGGGCTTGCTACGCGACCGCGCTGTACGTCGACCGCGGGGCCGACTGCGCCAACGCCGACGGATCCGCGGAGCTCCCGTACTGCGAGATCGCCGACGCGGCCGCCAAGCTCGGCGCGGAGCCGACGGCGATCCTCGTCAAGCCGAGCCCGCAGCCCTACACCGAGCAGGTCCAGATCGCAGCGGGCCGCACGGTGGGGATCGTGCGCAACGGCAGCGGCACGGTTAAGCTCGAGGTCCCGACCCTCGACGCGATTCAGATCAGCGATGGCGCGACGGTCCAGGTCAGCGCGCTGCAGATCAGCAAGGGCGACATGACCAAGGGCCTGTTCTGCACCGGCGCCACGGTCTCGATCGACCACACCCAGATCATCGATCGCAACGGCCTCGGCATCGAGGCCGTCACCTGCGATCTGACGCTGCGAGACTCGCGGGTGTGGCGCAACTTCGGCGGCGGGATCAAGGTCAACGGCGGGACACTGCGCCTGGAGAACACCTTCGTCGTCAGCAGCGGCGATTCGTTCTCTGCGGTCTCCGGGCTCTTGATCAGCAACGCCGCCGCCGTCGACGCGGTGTACACGACGATCGTCGACAACGACGGCACGAACACCGTCGCGGACTCGATCGAGTGCTCCGCCGCGGGCACGGTGAAGCTGCGCAACTCGATCGTGTTCGGGCAGAGCGCGGCCGGCTCGGTCGACTGTACTGGCGCGACCGCGACGACCAGCGTGATCGACTCGGCGATGCTGACCGGCGAGGGCAACGTGATGCAGGCGGCGCTCGACTCGTCATGGTTCGTCGCGCCGGGGGCCGGCAACTTCGCGATCAAGGTGGGCCCACCCTTCAAGGACGTGGCGATCTGGATCGCCGGCGATCCCAGCCAGGATTACGACGGCAACATGCGTCCCACCCGCGACGGCAAGAAGGATTACGCGGGCGCCGACCGACCGAACTGAGCGCGGCGGGCTTCACGGTGCTGGGCCCGTGAAAATGTCCACGTGAGGCTCCGCGAGAGCGCCAGCGCGGCCGGTGATCCGTGTGCCAAGTCGGCGCATGGCGGACGCTCGCGTGCGGCCCGGGCGCGCTTGCGCGCCGTCCCATTTCGGCGCGCCGATTGTCAGTCCGCGGGCCTTCAGGCAATACTGGCCGGACCATGACTTGGTCCATCGGTCTGCTCGGTAGGTTGCTCGGAGCGGGCGTCGTTTTCGGCCTCGCCTGCACCCCAGGCGACCTCGGAATGACGGCCACCGTCGGCGAGAGCAGCAGCAGCGGCGGCGAGTGTCCGGTCGGCAGCCTCAACTGCCGCTGCACCGCCGGCAACTCGTGCGATAGCCGCCTGTTGTGCGCCCAGACGTATTGCGTCGAGCCCGCCCCCGGCACCACCTCCGGGGGCACGGCGACCACCGATGACCCGACCACCCAGGGCCAGGAGTCGACCAGGAGCACGACCTGCAAGGAGAACAACGCGATCGACACGGCGTGTCCGACCAGCGCGCCGTATTGCGTGCAGGGCGAGTGTGCAGATTGCAGCGAGTTGGCGTGCGACCAGGTCTCGCCGTCGTTGCCGCTGTGCGACCCGGAGACCGGGCGCTGCGCGGCCTGCCTGTGCGACGAGGCGGCCCCGGTGTGCGACCCGATCGCCCACGCGTGCAGCGTGTGCAGCTCGCACGCGCAGTGCCCCGATGGCGCCTGCGACATGTGGAGCGGGGCGTGCATCCCGGCCGCCAATACGCTGTGGGTCGAGCCGGTGCCTGCCCCGTGCAGCGACGCCGGACCCGGCACCAAGGCCATGCCGATGTGCAACCTCAACTCGGCCTTCCAGCGCGTCGCCGCCGCGCCTGCGGGCTCGCACGCGGTGCGGGTGAAGCCGGGGGACTACACCATCACCAGCCCGTTGCGGGCCACGGCGGACCACGTGGTCGCGCTCGTGCACGCGACCGGCGGCGCCACCGACCCCGAGGTGAAGATCTTCGCCGCGAAAGCGCCGGCGATCGCGATCGACTCGAACGGCGCCTTGATCATCGACCGCGTGCGCGTCCAGGACGGCGGCAACGACGGCGTCAGTTGCATGCAGGGCAAGGCGTGGATCGACCGCCTGACCGTCGCTGGCACCGCTGCGCGCGGCGTGGCGACCCAGGGCTGCGACGTGGAGCTGCGCCGCAGCGTGCTGGTCGGCAACGCCTTCGCCGGGGCGGAGATCAGCGGCGGTGAGCTGCGCATCGAGAACTCGTTCATCAGCGGCAACGGCAACCAGCAGAGCGGCGCCGGAGGGATCTACCTCGGCGGCGGCGCGTCGCTCGAGGCCGTCTACACCACCTGGATCGACAACCTTGGCCAGGCTGGCACGCCCTTCTCGGTCGCCTGCGACGGCACCGAGACGGTCGCGGTCCGCAACTCGATCGTGATCAACAAGGGGTTCAACACGCTGTGCGACGGGTCGCAGGTCGAGGACACCGCGTGGTCGACCGACACGGCGCAGGGCAACAACCTCGCCGTGGCGTACGCCGATCTCGCGAACTACCTCACCCCCGACGGCGCGCTGCCCGGGGTGTACCGCGCGACTCCGGGGACCGCGCTCGATCAACTTGCGAAGTGGCAGGCCGGTGATCCCGTCATCGACTTCGAAGGCGACGAGCGGCCCACGGGCGACAGTTCGCCGGACTTCGCCGGTGCCGACCGCGTGTCCCGCTGAGCCGTGAAGCGCCCGCGTGAGCGAGTCGCACGCGCTTCATAGCGATCGTTGCGCTCGTCGTGTATCGAGGTCGTTGCCGGGGGTGCGCCGCCCCAGCGCTGTCCTCGGGGCCAGGTTTGCCGGCTCGCTCCGCCGAATTGCTCACCGTCCATCTGGCCCCAAAGCCGGTTTGGCAGGCTCCTGGACAAGCGTGGAGAGGCAGGGAATACTGCGCCGACCCCTGACCTAGGACGTATGACCATGACGAGAGCGCACCTCCAAACTGTTTCTGTGGCCACGTTGCTCCTGCTCGCCGCCTGTCCCCCGGGCCCCGGGATCACGTCGGGCGACGAATCGACGGCGTCCGAGGAGACCAGCGCCACGACCGAGAACCCCTCCGAGGCGAGCAACAGCGACCCGACGACCAACATGACCACGGTCACCACGACCGACACGGACCCGACCGGGGGCGGCGTGTCTGGCACCGAGTCGGAGAGCGGCACCGGGACCACGACCGAGAACCCGACCACGACCGGCGTCACCCCGGAGTGCGTGGCGGACGGCGACTGTGACGGGGGGACGCCGTTCTGCGAGGCGGAGAAGTGCGTCGACTGTAGCGGCAAGGCCGACCCGGCCGCGGCCTGTGCTGGCGTCGACGGCGCGCTGCCGGTGTGCAGCCCCGAGGGTGCCTGCGTCGAGTGCAGCGCCGACGATGCGGCCCTGTGCCTGGGCAACTCGCCGGTCTGCGGCGACGACAACGCCTGCACCGGTTGCACGCAGCACGACCAGTGTGGCCAGAGCGCCTGCAACCTCGAGACCGGCGCCTGCTTCCCGTCCGAGTACGTGTACTACGTCGACCGCGCGGCGGCCTGCGACGGCGCTATCGGCACCATGGAGATGCCGTTCTGCAAGATCAGCGACGGCCTGGCGAAGATGAACGAGGACCTGACGGTCCAGTACACGATCAAGATCAAGGGCGGCAACTACCTCGAGGATCCGCTGTTCGTACCGGACACGGCGGTCGTCGCGTTGACCCGCTGGGGCGACACCTCGCCGAAGATCCGCGCGCTCGACGACACCGGCCCGACCCTGACGATCGCCAACGGCTCCAAGGTCTTCATCGATCGCCTGGCGTTCAACAGCAACGACAGCAACGACGGGATCGTGTGTGCCACCGCGAGCGTGTGGATCGACGACACCCGCATCGCCAGCAACAAGGGTCAGGGCTACGAGTCCGACGCCTGCACCTCGCGGATCGTCCGCTCGGTGATCTTCGACAACGACGACGGCGGCGTGGCCTCGTACGGCATGGGCTCGACCCACATCATCAACAGCTACGTCACCGGCAACGGGACCCAGAACGGCGGCGCCAACGGCGGCATCCTCAGCGCCCAGCTCAACGAGCTGCACGTGGTCTACTCGACGGTCGTCAACAACCTCAGCGAGATGGGCCCGCGGACCCTGAGCTGCGTCGATGCTGGCCCCGCGGAGGTCCGCAACTCGGTGTTGATCGGCTTCGGCAGCCCGTCGGTGGATTGCGCCACCGCCGTGATTACGAGCTCGGCGGTCGACGAGGGCGCGATCGATGGCGACGGCAACCTCCTCGCCATCATGTTGGACATCATGAACTTCTTCGAGGCGCCCTCCGCTGGCGTCTACGCGGCCAAGGCCGGCACGGCGATCGAGGCGCTGGCGATCTGGAAAAATGGCGATCCGAAGACCGACTTTAACGGCACCGCGCGCGCCAACATGGACGGCGCGACCGACTTCGCGGGCGCCGACAAGCCCTGAGCTGTTCGGCGGACCCGGGCGCCCCTTCGCTGCCGCGAACGGGGCGCCTTCGTGCGTCCGGCCGTGGGGCAGGTCCGTGCGGGCGCCGCGACCGCAGCGGCGCCGACACCCCACGCGTGCGTCTTGTCGGCGATCGGGGGCCGTCGGCATGCGGTATACCGTAGTCGGGCCGCGGGATGGATCGAACGGGGCACATGTTGGAGCAGCGCTATCGCCTGGGACGTATCCTCGGCGAGGGCGGCATGGCGAGCGTGTACCTCGGCGAGGACACCAAGCTCGGCAAGGCGATCGCGGTCAAGGTGCTGCATCACGAGTATGCGCTGCAGCCGAAGGTGGTCCAGCGCTTCACGCAGGAGGCGCGTGCGATCTCCAAGGTGCGCCACCCGAACGTCGTCGATGTCACTGATCACGGTGAGACGCCGGACCGCAGCGTGTACCTCGTGATGGAGCTGTTGCACGGCGAGGATCTCTCGGCGACCCTCGATCGTGAGGGGCCGATGCCGTGGACCCGACTCGGGCCGATCGTGCTGCAGATCTGTGCCGCGTTGGCGACGGTGCACGCCGGCGGCATCGTGCATCGCGACATCAAGCCGTCGAATTGTTTCCGCGTACGGGTCGCCGGGAACCCGGACTTCATCAAGGTGCTCGACTTCGGGATCGCCAAGGTGCTCGACGGTCCGGCGGCGCCGGGGGCCCCGCAGTCGACCACTGGCTCGCTGCTGGGCACCCCCGAGTACATGGCGCCGGAGCTGCCCAAGGGCCTGCGCGCGGACGCCCGCGTCGACATCTACGCGCTCGGGGTGCTGATGTACAAGCTGCTCACCGGCACCGCCCCGTTCACTGGCGAGGTGTACATGGCGATCCTCGCCAAGCACATGTTCGACCCGGTCGAGCCGCTGCGCGTGCGTCTGCCCGGGCTCGACGTCTCGGACGAGGTCGAGGCCGTGGTCCTGCGTGCGCTCGCCAAGGAGCGCGAGGACCGGTTCCCGAGCATGGTCGCCATGGCCGAGGCGGTCGCGGCGACGCTGCCTGGTAGCCCCTCGGCGGCGCTGTGGCTCGAGGCCTCGCGCGACGCCCCGGCGCCGGCGATCTCGGGGCATACCGTGGTCGTCCGCGAACCCTCGCCCTACGACGACCTCGAGCACGCCGACACCAACCCGCGGCTGGTCCCTGGCCCCGAGACGATCGCGCAGCCGGTGAGGCGCCGATCCCCGAGGCGCGCGTGGCTGCTCGGCGCGACCGCCGGGGTGATCATCGCGGTGGTGGTGACCTTGTGGGCGTCGGAGCAGCCGACCGAGCCCGCGACGCCGGAGCGCCCGCGGGCGCCGACGGTCAGCGGCCGGAGCGGGGCCGGGCCCGCCGGGCAGCTCATGCCGGCTCGCACGCCGCCACTGGTGACCACCGCGCCGCCGCCGGGTAAGGCCGCGCCGCCGCCGGGTAAGGCCGCGCCGCCGATCGTAGTGAGCCCGCCTGCGCCGCCCGTCGTGACCGGTGCGAAGTCGACGTCGACCCCTGACCTGGCCGAAGGGACAGACGTGGGTTCTGGCATCAAGTCCGAGCCGCGCGCCCCGCTCGACCTCGCGGCGGGCGAGGCGGTCGTCCGGGCCGCGAGCGCGAAGGTCCGCCGCTGCGCCGCGGAGCACTCGATGATCGGCGGCTTCGCGCTGGCGGTGAAGATCGACCGGCGCGGCGCGGTGACGGGTGTCGATGCCACGCCCGACTCGCGCAAGATCCCGATGACGGCGCTGGTCTGTATGCGGGCCGTGCTGGCGGACGAGAGCTTCCCGACCAGCGCGCGCGGCGGCGTGGTCGAAGTCGACTTCTCGGCCAAGTGATTCACTCGGCCGGGGCCAGGCGCTTCGGGACCCGGACCCCGAGCTCGCCGAGCATCGCCTTCATGCGGATGTTGGCGTCCTCCAGCAGTTGCATGTCCTCGGCGTCGTTGGGGTCGAGCTGGGCGGACAGGGCGGAGAACACGTCGTTGGTCTCGCGGTAGAGCTGGTCGCGACGGGCGCGTGGGACCCGCTTGTCGGCGTCGGCGAGCTCCTCCAGCGTGTGCATCATCCCCTCGAAGCTCGCCTCGGCGACGCGCCGGGCGGCCGCGGGCGGGAGCTTGATCTCCGGCTCGGGAGGCGGCCCGATCACGCGCTGGAGGGCGCCTGCGAGGGCGCGCTCGTTGTGCTCGTTGAGGTCGTTGTACTGCGGCGCGGGGTGGTGCTCGGCCGCTTCAGCGGGCCCAGGCGGGTCGGCGGGCGCGCGGGTGGCCGTGTGTACTGCGACGGCGAGGCCGATGCCGCCGATGGCGACGGCGAGGCCGATGCGGACGCAGGGCTGCATGCTGGGTCGGAGGGTGACGCAGGGGCGGGCGCGGGGCAAGCCCGCGGATCCGGACCGGGTGCGGACCCGTTTACTCGCACAGGTCGGGCAGGGCCTCGAACTCGGCCAGCAGCTCCTCGTAGCTCTCGATCCGGCGCCCGCCGTACATCGCATCGGTGAACTGGAAGAAGAAGCGGTGGTCGAGCGGCTGCACGTCGGCGTTGTCGAAGGCGAGCGCGTCGCTGTCCTTGTTGCCGAACACGAAGGCCGGCACCAGGCCCTTTTGCGCGAGCATGGCGAACTCACCGGACTTGTAGAGCGCCGCGGCGTCGCCGTTGGCGCCCTCGTAGATCGTGGTGGTGTGGATGATGCCGCGCGGGAAGTTATGGAGCTTGACGAACTCGCGGCTGCGGCGGTCGAGCCACTCCGGGCGCGCCGTGAGGTACATCGGGCGATAGCCCTTGCCGGCGAGGATGCTGAGCGCCTGGGCGGCGAAGGGGTTGGCGTCCGGGATGTCGCCGGCCAAAAACTCGTAGGCCTCCTCGTTCTCGGAGATCGTGAGGGTGCCGTCGACGTCGCTGACGAAGAATGGGGCGCCCGCGGGGACGATGTCGATCAGGGCGTCGGCGGTCTCCCACTGATCTTCGTCCACCAGGTGCACGCGGTGACGGCCGAGCTCGAGCTCCTGGTCGGTGGGGATCTGGAAGTAGACGCGACCGCCGGAGTCGGGCACGCCCTCGATCACGGGGTGGTCTCCCTCGTCGGTGGTGACGGTGGTGCCGAGCTCGATCCATTGACCGCTACAATTGCGATCGAGGAACACGTGCACGGTGCTGCCGGTGACGTCCTTGTCGGAGGGGAAGCCCCACTTGGTGAACTTGGCGAGGATCCACTGGTCCTCGCCCTCGACATACATCATGTCGCGGGCGCGCGAGTAGCCGCTGTCCTCGGGGCCCTGGCCCGGGACCATCGGCGGCGGGCCGTCGCAGGCGGGGATCGGCGCGCAGAAGGCACCAGGCACCGCGCCGCCGGTGTCGCCGGTCGTGTCGCCGTCGCCGGTCGTGGGGTCGGTCGTGGGGTCGGCGGTGGTCGCTTCGCCGGTGGTCGGAGGCGTGGTCGTGGTGCCGTCGCTGGTCATGCCCTCCGAGGCGCCGCTGGTCGAGGTCGGGTCGGTGGTGCCGGGCTCGCTGCTCGGGCTCGTGGTCTCGTCGATGGTCCCGCCCGAGACGCTGGTGTTGGAGTCGCCGCCACAGGCGACCGTGACGAGGGTGAGACAGAGCAAGGAAGACCGCATATACGCGCATCGTACTGCACGGCCTCGGCTTCCACCACGGTCGCAGAAGGCGGGCAGGGGGCGACGCGTACCCGCGTTCACGGCGCGCGGGGAGGTCCGCGGCGCTGCGCGACGACGGCGACGAACGCGGAGAACAGCTCGTCGCCCGGCGCGCGGGGCAGCGAGCCGCTCTGCCACTCCGGGTGCCACTGCACGCCGACGATGAACTGTCCGTCGTCGGTGCCCTCGACGGCCTCGACGACGCCGTCGGGCGCGACCGCGACGCCGCGCAGATTGCTCGCCACTTCGCGGATCGCCTGATGGTGCACGCTGTTGACCGGCATGTCGCCGGCGCCGTGGATGCCCGCGAGCCAGCTCCCGGCCGCGAGCGTGACGAGGTGGCCGTTGGCGTCGTAACGGTCCCAGTCGCGGTGGCGCAGCGAGCCCTGCACCTGCGCGCCGATGTCCTGGTACAGCGTGCCGCCGAGCGCGGCGTTGACGATCTGCGCGCCCCGGCAGACGCCGAGGATCGGCTTGTGAGCGGCCAGCGCTGCGACGATCAGCGCGCGCTCGTAGGTGTCACGCTCCGGGTCGCCAGCCCACGCGGGATCGAGGGGCTGCTCGCCGTAGGTCTGCGGGCTGACATCGGTGCCGCCGCTGAGCACGAGGCCGTCGCACAGGTGCATCAGCGCCGCGAGCCTCGCCGCGTCCGCGAGCGCGGGCAGCAGCACCGGCAAGGCGCCCGCGCGCGCGACGGCCTCGCTGAGGTGGCCCTCGCCGTAGTGCAGTGGTTTGCCCTTGAACAGGGCGCGCGTGGGGTCTTGCGGCATGATGCCGCACGACAGACCGAGGACGACGGGGCGGGTCGACATGACGGGGGCAGAGGATGGCACGGGTGGGGCGCTCATGCTCGTTTGGTGGGAGATCGAGGGCGGCCTTTAGGGGGCACGGTGGGCTTTGTGCTGCGGGAGTTCTTTGTCGCCCGCCGGTGCTGGCGGTGCTCGGGGCTCGGCTGTTTGGGACGAGGTGCAGCGGGCTTGCGTGCGAGCGCGGCTTGCAGTTTCTCGATGTCGCGGACGAGGTCGTCGGCGACCTCGCTGACCTCCTGCGGCGGATTCGTCGGCTCACCGATGATGCGCGCGAGGGCGACCACCAGCGGCTCCAGGCGCGGGGCGCTGGGGGAGGCCATCAATACGGTGTAAGCCTGCGATGCGTGGCCATGGGCCGCGGCGAGCGATAACAACTCGACGATGTCACGCAGATTTGCCTGCGCGAAGGATGGGTCCGAAAGTACGATCTGGAGGGGAGACCACACCTGGTCCCAGACATTCATGCGGCCGAGTACCCGGACGAGAAGCATGCTTCCCGGCGTGGTTAATGCCTCGGTCGCGGCCAACTCCTGCGCCCACTCGACGACATCCGGGTAGAGCGGTTCGAACGCCGCTCTGAGAATGAGCTCATTGATGAGAAAGAGGGCTTTCGGCCGATTCCGTTCAGCCGAGCTAAACTGGATAGCTGCTCTGCGCGCCCCGGTTACATCATTCAGCTTCAGGAGCCCCCTCATGAGGAGCCCACTAGCCTTTAGGTCCGTACAGGGCAACTTCGCGGCCTGCTCCAGGTGGTACCGCTCTCGGCTGATGTTAACGTCGATAGCGAAGACCATCGAGGCTGCGACGTGAGCCTCGCTGGAGGGGCTCGCAGCGACGCGCTGTTGCGTAAAGCTGCGAGCTTCCTCCAGCTTGTCCTGCCGGAGGAGAGAAATTACGAACTCGCACAACGCGTGGTCTGCCTGCATATCTGTCACCAATCGGCGGAACACCTCCTCTGCTTCATCCCACCGAGATAAATGTGACAGTACGTCACCCATTCGATAGGCGAGGTCGACATTGTGCGGATTGAACTCTGTGGCCTTCTTAAGGTCCGCCAGGGCGGACTGAGGGTCTGCTCCTGTGGGTCTGGGGAGGTCGAGCAGAGCCAGCCAAAGTTTCGGCTCGCGGGGCCGTAACGCCAGACAACCACGCAGGTGGCCTTCGGCTTCGTCGAACGCGCGGGCCTCGACGAGCAGAGCTGACAAGAAGAGGACCGCGTCCATGTTGGACGGATCGAGGTCGGCGGCATGGGCCAAGGCCTCTTTTGCGGCCGTTCGATCATCGAGGGTAAAAAACACGCATCCGGCGACATATGCCGTCGTGGGGTTGCCAGGCCAGCGCTCCAGGGCCTCGTTCGCGTTCTCACGGGCCTCGTCGTGCATGCCCGCCAATGCAAGGCCGAAGGCAAGCATGGCGCAGGCGGCCTCTTCAGCAGGTCCGCTTGTTCCTGATGCGAGGCGGCGAAGCGAGTTTGTCCGTATCTCCGGTGTCAGTGCTCGATTGTCAAGCAGCGTTTTTATCATGAGTGTCGCGGTATCGAGGGATGTGTTGTCCAGCGACAGTGCGCGATCGAGGAATCGGAGCGCATCGTCGAAATCTCCGCGCGAGATGAGCACCTGTGCAAGCTGACGCAGCGATATACAGTCATCTGGCGATTTGGCGAGGCGAGCGCGCAGTTCGGACTCTGTGAGAGGGGGACTCTCATCGGACTCGGGGGTGAGTTCCTGGAGGAATCTGACGATGTCCGGGAGCTCGAGGAACTGTGCGGGTGCGTGGCCCAGGATGTTGTCGCGTTGTTGCTGATCCGGGAGGCGTCGCAGGAGTTCGACGTACGCTCGAACGTGATCCTCTCGTCGATCTCCGTCCAGGTCGCACGCCTCGGTCGCCATCGACGCCAGGAGGCGCTGCATGCCGTCTTGATCGTAATAGCGAACGATGAATTCGACGACGGCTTGCACGCGGGCGGAGCCGCGGCGGCGCAGCAGATGATAGAGATTATACATACGCTCGGCGACCTGATACATCATGGTCTTGTCGACGCGTTTGGCGACCTCGATGATGCCTTGTTGTTGCAGGCGGCCGAGCTGGGCGCTGACGGCCCGGACGTCGCCTCTCGTGTGGTCGGCCACTTGCCGGGCGGTGGCGGGGCTCCAGAGCTCTGCGAGGGTGACGAAGATCTTGCGGCTCTCTTTCGGGAGCGCCTCGACGTTGTGCTTGAAGTAGGGTGTGTTCTCGTCGATGAGGCCGACCAGGTCGTCCATCAGCTCGCGGAACGATCGATCCTTGGCGAAGGTGGCGAGGATCGTCAGCAGGCGGGTGTTGCCGCCGGTGAAGATCTGGATCGGGCGGGCTTGGTTGGGCGGCAGCTCGGCGCCGGTGACGAGGCGCCAGACGGTGCGACACTCCTCGAGGTCGAGGCGCTCGAGGGTGTGCTCCCGAAATAGCTCGTAGAGCGGCTTGTCGCTGTCGTGGAAGGCATCCAGGGGGGTCGTCGAGGTCGCCAGTACGGCGATGCGGGGCTCATTTTGCAGGGTGTGGCGGACGTCCCAGGCGTCGTCCTCGGTCAGTTGGTCGTCGAAGATCATGTCGACGTTCTCGAAGACCAGGAGCAGCCGCTTGTGTTGGGCGTCGGCGAATTCCAGGAGCCGGGCCAGCGATGCGTCGCGGAGGCGGTCGCGGTCGGTGATCGGTTGCAGCGCGCGCCGGGCTCGTTCGATCTCGCGGTCCTGCGTCTGGTCGGCGAGGTGCGAGAGGGCCTGAAACCACAGCTCACCGGCGCTGGTGACCGTGTAGCTCTCCTCGTCGAAGAGGATCGGATACCAGCGCTTATTCAGCGCGGGATCGCGGCGGATCTCGGCGACGGCGCGGTTGACCAGGGTGGTCTTGCCCATGCCGCGCGGGCCGAGGATGAGCAGGTGTTGGTTTGATGACCCGGTGTTCTCGCGGACCGTCTCGAGGATCGCGGCGAGGTCGCGCTGGCGGACGACGAAGCTGCGGATCAGCTCGTCCTCGGGCATGTGCGAGGGGTTGTGCTTGAGGCGCAGCGTCGCCATTTCAAGCCCTCCGTTTGGCGGCCGGGACGAAGCCGAAGCCGAAGCGGGCCTTCCACCAGTCGCGGACGAGCTGGGACGCGAACACGTAGCCCGCGTCGTCGCTGTGCAGGTAGCCGTCGTGCTCGAGGATGGCGAGGATCTCGCGCAGGAACGGCAGGCGCTCGTGCCGGGGATCGGCGTCCGGGAGGTAGTCGGCGACGAGGATGTTCGCGGCTTCGTCGGTCAGGTGGCCATGGGCCGCCTCGGTGAGCAACTCGATCGCCAGCGGCTGCATGCGCGGGCCGAGGACGCTGCGCAGGCGCTCCTCGAAGTGGCTGAGCTCGGCGTGGCCGCGGGGGCCGAGCATCCGGGTCTTGTACACGCGCTCGACGTCGGCGACCGTGCAGGCGTTGCGCGCCTCGCTCTGCTTCCCCCAGCGCTTCTTGCAGTCCTCGTAGACGTGGCCGAAGAACATCTGGACGTGGTGCGGGACCCACATGCCGAGCAGCGTGAGCATGCGGTCGGCGGCCTCGGGCGGCAGATCGATCCCGTAGTTTTGTGCGAGCGCGGCGAGGCAGCCGCGGGCCGTCTCCTCGTCCCAGGGATCGAGCTCGAAGGCGCGGAAGGTGTTGATCGTCGCGCTGAGGCCGGCCTGGCGCAGCACTGGTTCGAGGCCGATCGATCCGGAGAGGACGATGCGCAGCTTGCCCTGATGCTTGAGGGTCGCGGCCCGGATCCACGAGACGAAGGCGTCGACGGAGGCGCGACCCTCGGCGGTGACGTTGAAGTCGCCGTCCTTGAGGAGCCGGTTGATCAGGATCGGGAACTCGTCGAGGAACAGGGTGACGGGTTGTGCAAGGCCGGCGAGGGCGTCGAGCACACGATCACCTTTGCCAGACCAGTTACCCGCGACGCCGTCGCGTAGCTTGAGGGTGAGGACGTCGAGCTTGATCTCGTCGAGCTGTCCGAGAGCGGTGCCAAAGGCGGCGCGCACGCGGTCCCATGCGGAGTGATGCGGCTTCGTGGCGAGGCTCAGCTCGACGATCGCGTCCTCGGGGGAGTGTGAGCGCTCGAGGTCGACGTAGATCGCGGTGTCCCGGCCGCGTTCTTCCAGGCGCCGGGCGACCTCGCGCATGAGGCTGGTCTTGCCGGTCCGACGGGGGGCGGTCAGGAGGATGTTGGCGCCCTCGTCGATGAGCTCGGTGAAGCTCTGGATCTCGACCTCTCGGCCCCAGAACTTGTCCCCGCTGACCCAGTTTCCGACCTCTCGCTTGAGCTTCGACGACATATGACCCCTTCAACAGTTTTGTTGACAACAAAACTGTTGAAGGAAGTTACGAGCAGCATGGAGTGGCGTCAACAAGTTTGTTGACATGGGCGCGCCCGGGCGCGCCCGGGTCGTGCTCGTCGGTCACGAGGGTGGCACGGATCGCTCGCCGGACGCCTCGCAGGTCGCGGCTTCGATCCACGTCACGCCGAGCGCGCCAGGGCGAAGAGTGATCGCGCCGTTCGATCCGACGTGGCACTCCTCGGCATCGGACAGGGTCGTTTCGCGGCCGTCGGCGAGTCGGACCGCGAGGCGGTGGCTACGCTTGCCCAGGATTATGTCGTGGACCGTGAAGGCGTATACTTGGCTGGTGGCGGCGTCGAGGTGTTGATTCAACAGCGACAGACTGGCGGCGAGGACCAAGAGCAGGCCCATGGCGCCGACGAGCGCCGATTGAAGCGCCTGGACTAACGGGGCGCCGCGGCGCGCGACGATCACCGCGGCCACCGGGACGAACACCGCCGCCACGAGCAGGAGGCCGTACAGCGGTGGGAGCGGGTCGAGGAGGTTTCTGGCCGCCGCCGCACCGCCGCAGAACCACAGCCCGGCCCCCGCGAAGAAGCTGTAGAGCCCGATATTTGCGAGCGTCCCCTGTCCACCTTCGTTCTCCATCGACGACGAGCGTGCGGCCGCTTCGGGTGGGTTTGCAAGCGTCGCCTATGGACATGTCTCTCGGGTCAGGTCAGCAGGCCGGCGCGGGCGAGCAGGGCGTCGGGGTCGGGGTCGCGGCCCATGAAGGCGCGGAACAGCTCGGCGGGCTCCTGGCTGTCGCCCTGGCTGAGGATCGTGCTGCGAAAGGCGTCGCCGGTGTGGCGGCTGAGCACGCCTTCGCGGCGGAAGCGGGAGAAGGCGTCGGCGTCGAGGACCTCGGCCCACTTGTATGAGTAGTAGCCGGCGGCGTAGGCGACGGGGGCGGCGAACAGGTGGGTGAAGCGGGCGAGCATCGCGAAGTCGGGGGGCAACGGGGTCGCGGCGTAGTCGCCCATGATCTCGCGGGCGCGGGTCAGCACGGTCTCGCCGTCGGGGGGCGGGGCGCCGGTGTGGAGCTCGAGGTCGGTGGCCGCGAAGCCGAGCTGGCGCATGGTCGCGTTGGCGGCCCGGAAGTTGCGGGCGCGTTGCAGCGGGGCGAGGAGCTGCTCCGGGAGCGCCTCACCGGTCTGCCAGTGTCGCGCGAACAGGTCGAGGGCGGCGCGCTCCCAGCACCAGTTCTCCATGATCTGCGAGGGCAGCTCGACGAAGTCCCAGGCCACGTTGGCGCCGGCGAGGCTGCGGACCTCGACGCGGGTGAGCAGGTGATGCAGGAGGTGGCCGAACTCGTGGAACAGGGTCTCGACCTCGTCGTGCTTGAGCAGGGCAGGGGCGTCGCCCACGGGGGGAGTGAGGTTGCCGACGATGAGGCCGAGGTGCGGGGTGAAGCCGCCGCGGTCGTCGGGGGCGCCGGTGATGAAGGCGTTCATCCAGGCGCCGGCGTTCTTGGTGTCACGCGGGTAGAGGTCGGCGTAGAAGTAGCCGAGGCGGACGCCGTGCTCGTCGTCGACGGCGTAGGTGCGGACGTCGGGGTGCCAGGTCGGGAAGTCGTCGGTCGGGGTGACGCGGATGCCGTAGAGGCGCTGGACGACCTCGAACAGGCCGGCGAGCACGGCGGGGGCGGGGAAGTATGGGCGCAGGGCCTCGTCGTCGACCTCGTAGAGGGCCTGGCGCTGCTTCTCGGCGTAGTAGGCGACGTCCCAGGGTTGCAGGGGCGGGGCGGCGGGGCCCTCGAGGGTGCGACGGAAGTCCTCGAGGCTGTGGTTCTCGGCGACGAAGGCGACGCGGACCCTGTCACGCAGGCGGGCGACGAACTCGCGGGCGGTCTGACCGCGGCGGGCCATGCGGTCGTGGAGGACGAGATCGGGGAAGTCGTTGAAGCCGAGCAGGGTGGCCTGCTCGTGGCGCAGGCGCAGGATCTCGGCGAGCAGCGGCCGGTTGTCGTGCGGGCCCGGCGAGGCGCAGATGTTGGCGGCGCGGTACAGGCGTTCGCGCAGGTCGCCGCGCGCGGCGTAGGTCATGAAGGCGACGTAGCTCGGCTGTTGCAGGGTGAAGCGGTGGCCCTGCTGGTCCCTGGCCTCGGCGCTGACGCGGGCGGCGGCGATCGCCGAGGGCGGCAGGCCGTCGAGCTCGGCGGGGTCGGTGAGCAGCATCTCGAAGGCGTTGGTGGCGTCGAGGACGTGCTGCGAGAACTCGGTGGTGACGGTGGTCAGGGCCACGCCGATCTCTGCCAACCTCGTCTTGCCTTCGGGCGGCAGCTCGGCGCCGTGACGGCGGAAGTCGTCGAGGGTCTTGGTGAGGAAGCGCAGGCGGGCGCCGGTGAGGGCCCTGGCGTCGTCGGTGTCGGCGTAGGCCCGCAGCGCCTGCCAGAGCCCGCTGTCGAGCGGGATCTGGGCCGAGAACTCGGCCACGGGGCCCTGCACGGCGTTGTAGCTGGCGCGCAGCTCGGGGGTGGTGGCGACGCTCTCGACGTGGCCGACCACGGTCATGGCGCGCTCGAGGGCCTCGGTGGCCTGTTCGAGCGCGCCGAGGGTGTTGGCGTAGGTGCGGGCTCCGGGCTCCGCGACGATGCTCTGGATCGCTGCGCGGGCCTCGGCGAGCAGCCGGGTGATGGCGGGCTCGACGTGCTCGGGGAGGATGCGGTCGAAGGGGACCCGGAGGGGGATCTGGAGGAGGGGGTTGTCCAGCACGGCGGCGAAGATAGCAGGCCCCGCGTGCATCGGCGGGCCGCCCGTGGCATGGATCGGGTCGCGCCGGCCGACCGGGCGAAAGAGGCCCCCATGTTGCGCAGCGACCCCGAAGCCACCGCGACGATCACGGCGCTGCTCGGCCCGACCAACACCGGGAAGACGCACCAGGCGATCAGCCGCCTGCTCGAGCACCGCACCGGCATGATCGGCCTGCCGCTGCGCTTGCTGGCGCGTGAGGTGTACGACCGGGTCTCGGCGCAGGTCGGCGAGTCGGCGGTCGCGCTGATCACCGGCGAGGAGAAGCGGGTGCCGCCGCGCCCGCGCTACTGGGTGTGTACGGTCGAGTCGATGCCGACCTCGCAGCCGGTCGACTTCATGGCGATCGACGAGATCCAGCTCGCGGCCCACCGCGAGCGCGGGCACGTATTTACGGATCGACTGCTGCACGCGCGAGGCGAGCGCGAGACGATGTTCCTCGGGTCGGACACGATGACGGAGATCGTGCGGTCGCTGGTGCCGACCTCGCAGGTCGAACGCCACCCGCGCTTCTCTCGCCTCAAGTGTCTGCCGCCGACCGAGCTGGCCGCGTTGCAGCCGCGCTCGGCGGTGGTGGCGTTCTCGGCGGCGCAGGTCTACGAGCTGGCGGAGAAGCTCCGGCGGCGGCGCGGCGGCGCGGCGGTGGTGCTCGGGGCCCTGTCGCCGCGCACGCGCAACGCCCAGGTCGCGATGTATCAGGCGGGCGAGGTGCAGTACATGGTCGCGACCGACGCGATCGGGATGGGCCTCAACATGGACGTCGACCACGTCGCGTTCGCGTCGCTGACGAAGTTCGACGGGAAGGTGCTGCGGCCGCTCGAGCCCGCCGAGCTGGCGCAGATCGCCGGGCGCGCGGGGCGTTACACCAAGGACGGCACTTTCGGCGTGTTGGCGGGAGTGCCGGCGATCCCACCGGGTATGGTGGCGCAGATCGAGGGCCACCGCTTCGCGCCGATCGAGCGTCTGGTGTGGCGCAGCAGCGAGTTCGACTTTAGCAGCCTCAGTGCGCTGCAGGCCTCGCTCAAGCAGCGTCCGCGGGACCCGCAACTGAAGCTGGTGGAGCGGGCCGACGACGCGGACGCGCTCGCCGAGCTGGCCCAGATCCCGGAGGTCCGCGCGTTCGCCAGCGGCCCGGAGCGGGTGTCGTTGTTGTGGGACGTGTGCCGGATCCCCGACTTTCGCAAGCTGCTCGAGGGCAGTCACGTGCGCCTGCTGGCCAACGTGTACACGCAACTGGCCGGCGACGGCCGCCTCGATCCGGCGTGGATGGACCGCAGGATCCGCCACCTCGACAACGACGAGGGCGACATCGAGGCGCTGATGAGTCGGATCTCGTTCGTGCGAACGTGGACGTACATCAGCAATCACAGCCGCTGGATCTCGGACCCGGAGCACTGGCAGGCGCAGACCCGGGCGATCGAGGATCGCCTCAGCGACGCGCTGCACGAGCGGCTGACCCAGCGCTTCGTCGACCCGCGCGCGCGCACCGTGTTCGTGCCGCCGACAAAAGGCCGCAGCCGCACGCCGGTCCCCGCGACGACGCCGGCCCAGGCGCGCGCGGCGTCGGTCGACAACCCGTTCCACCAACTGATGACGCTGCGTTTGGCGGACACGGAGGCGCCGCAGGGCCCGCTCGAGGACGAGGCGGCGAGGATCATCGAGGCGCCGCACGAGGCGTTCGAGCTCGACGCAGGCGGACAGATCCGGCTCGGCGAGGCGGCGGTGGCGACGATGATCCGCGGCGCCGACCTGCTGCGCCCGGACGTGCAGATCACGCTGGTGGACCCGTTCGGGGCCGGTGCGCTCGCGCAGGTCCGCCGGCGCATGCTGGCGTGGACGCGTGACTTGGTGGCCGAGCTGCTGGCGCCGCTGCGCACTGAGCCGGCGGCGCGCCTGAGCCCGGCGGGCAAGGGCCTCGTGTATCAGCTCGAGCACGGGCTCGGGTCGTGCCTGCGCGTGCGCGCCGAGATGCAGGTGCGCAGCCTGTCCGCCGACGACCGGAAGATCTGCGGGCAGCTCGGCATCTCGCTGGGGGCGCTGGTGGTGTTCATGCCGGCGTTGCTGGACGCCAACGCGGTGAACCGGCGCGCGGCGCTGTGGTCGGCGGCGCACGGCAGGCCGCCCGCGCCGCCGCCCCGGGGCAAGGTGTCGGTGCCGACCGAGGCCGGCGTCGACGCCTCGTGGTACCACGCGATCGGCTATCCGCCGTTCGGGCCGAGAGCGGTGCGGGCCGACCAGGCGGAGCGAGCATTTAGCCGGCTGCTGCAGGTGACGAGCGCCGGGCCCACGACGCTGCCGACGGAGCTGGCCTCGTGGCTCGGCTGCTCGCAGGCGGAGGCCGGCGCAGTGGCGGAGGCGATGGGGCTGACGCGGGTCGACGACGAGCGCTACATGTTCGTGCGGCCCGAACGCGGGCGCCACCCGCACCAGTCACGCTCGCGGCGTCGCGGCGGCGGAAGTTAGCGGGACGAGGATGACAGGCTGACAGGATGACAGGCTGACAGGCTGACAGGCTGACAGGCTGACAGGCTGACAGGCTGACAGGCTGACAGGCTGACATCGGCGTGGCCGCCGGTGTTACGCTGCGCGCGACGATGCTGTGGTTCGCCGCCCTGTTGTACCTGCTCAACTGTGTCGTCGGCGTGGTGGCGCGGGTCGGCGGCGTCGGCTTCGGGCGCTGGCATCACGCGCTCTACGCACTCGTGTTTGCGTCGTCGGTGGCGGCGTTGCTGGTGAATTTTCACCCTGGCCTGTGCGTGACGGTGGTCGCGCTGGCGATGTTCCCGCGGGCTCGGCCGAGGACCGTATGGCACCCGCTGCTTGCGGTGATCGGCCTACTCGGCCATGTTGCCACGCTGCTCTCGCTTGCATGAGCAAGTAGCGGCCGGAATTCACGAGGACCAAGAGTATGGACCTTCGAGACGCGATCCTCCGCCGCAAGACCACGAACGGTCCGTTCAAGCCCGACCCGGTCAAGCTCGAGCACCAGCACCGCCTGATGGAGGCGGCGTCGCGGGCCCCGAGCCACTTCAATTCGCAGCCGTGGCGGTTCGTGCTGATCACGGACGATGTCATCCGCGCCAAGATCTCGGAGGTCGCCGGCCAGACGATGGAGTCGTTGATGTCGGGCGGGCGGTTCTTCAACCGCTACAGCCGCTACTTTCGCTTCACCGAGAAGGAGATGCAGTCGCGTCGCGACGGCATCTTCATCGACCAGATGCCGATGGCGATCCGGCCGTTCATCAAGCAGGTGTTTAGCGAGGCTGGCCAGAAGGTGATGAACGCGCTCGGGATCCCGAAGACGCTCGGCAAGGACAACGCCAAGCTGGTCGCCGGCAGCCCGCTGATGCTGGCCGCGCTGCTGACCCGCGAGGAGTACATCCCGGGCGAGCTCAGCGGGTTTTACAGCCTGCTCGGGATGGGCATGGCGATCGAGAACATCTGGCTGACGACCTCGGACCTCGGCATGGGGATCCAGTTCGTGTCGACGCCGATGGAGTACCCGGAGGCCTGGCAGCAGATCAAGGGCCTGCTCGCGGTGCCCGACGACCTCGAGCTCATCGCCTTGTATCGCCTCGGCTACCTTCCGGACGAGAAGAAGCGGCCCAGCATCGACTGGGTGAGTAACCATCGCAAGCGCTTCGAGCAATACGTGTTTCGCAACACCTGCAAGACCCCCGAGAAGGACCCCGAGGAGCCCGGCAAGTGAGGCAGCAAGCGAGCCAGCGAGACCCGGTGGTGCTGGCCGTGGCGAGCGCCTCGCCGCCGCACCGGATCGCCCAGAGCGAGCTTCGTGGGTTCGCTCGTCGGTTCTTCGCCGGCAACTTCCCCGCGATCGACCGCCTGCTGCCGGCCTTCGACAACAGCGGGATCGGCGAGCGCCAAATGGCGAGTCCGATCGAGTGGTTCGACGCGCCGCATAGCTTCGTCGAGAAGAACGCGGTGTACTGCCGCTGCGCGCTCGACATGGCCCGCGAGGCCGGAGCACGGGCGCTGCAACAGGCCGGCGTCGCCGCCGATGAGGTCGCCGCGCTGGTGTTCGTGTCGACCACGGGGATCGCCACGCCGAGCCTGGATAGCTACCTCGTGCAACTGCTGGGCATGTCGCGCGCGACCGCCCGCGTGCCGCTGTGGGGCCTCGGCTGCGCCGGCGGAGCCGCAGGCCTGGCCCGCGCGGCGGACCTGGTGCGGGCGCTCGGGCGGCCGGTGCTGCTGATCGCGTCCGAGGTGTGCAGCGCGACCTTCGTACACGGCGACCGCAGTAAATCCAACCTCATCGCCACCGCGTTGTTCGGGGATGGGGCCGCCGCGGTCGTGCTGGCGCCGGGCTCGGACGACGCGGCGGGGCTGCGCTTGCTCGGCAGCCACACGCAGTTGCTCGACGACACGGCAGGCGTGATGGGCTGGATGCTCGAGGCCGAGGGTCTGCGGGTCCGGTTCGCGCGCAGCATCCCCGAGATCGTGCGCAAGACGGTCCCCGGTTTTTGCAACGCCGCGGCCGAGCTCACCGGCATCGCGCTCGCGGAGGTCGAGCACTACGTGGTCCACCCCGGCGGCGCCAAGGTGCTGGGCGCCTACGAGGCCGCGCTCGCGGTGCCGCGGGAGCGCATCGAGACCGCGTATCAGGTGCTGCGCGCGCACGGCAACATGTCGAGCCCGACGGTGCTGTTCGTGCTCGAGAGATTCATGCGATACACGCCGCCGACCGGCGCGCCGGGGCTGGTGCTCGGCCTCGGGCCCGGCTTCGCGGCGGAAGGCGTGGTGTTTCGATGGTGAATGCACAGGTGGTGCTGGGGGCGTTGCTGGGGGTCGTGCTCGTGCAACGCGCGGCGGAGCTGCGGCTGGCGCGGCGCAACGAGACCGGGGCGCGGGGCCGCGGGGCCCAGGAATTCGGCGCGCGGCACTATCCGCTGTTCTTCATGCTGCACGGCGCCTGGCTGGCGATGTGGGTCATCGAAGCGCTGCGTCGCGGGCCGCAACTGTCGTGCGGGTGGCAGCTATGGCTCGGCCTGTTCATCGCGGCCGAGGGCCTGCGCTACTGGGCGATCGCGGCGCTTGGGAGCCACTGGAACACGCGTATTTTGGTGGTGCCCGGCGACGTACCGGTCGCGCGTGGACCGTACCGCTGGCTGCGGCATCCGAACTATGTCGCGGTGGTCGTCGAGCTCGCCGCGCTGCCGCTGGTGTTCGGGGCCTGGCACACGGCCGCGGTGATCGGCCTCGCCAACCTGGTGCTGCTGCTCGGCGTGCGGATCCCGACCGAGATGCGCGCGCTGCAGTGGGCCGGCTCGGTCGCGCCGCGGTCGTCG
>Ga0105046_10002873_pt1 | contig 27241 bp, 18 predicted proteins | sample MAT03_FD_78385 | JGI IMG/M metagenome (GOLD analysis project Ga0105046, IMG submission 78385) | Freshwater microbial communities from Lake Fryxell liftoff mats and glacier meltwater in Antarctica - MAT-03 (megahit assembly) | ecosystem: Environmental > Aquatic > Freshwater > Ice > Liftoff... | reverse complement strand
GTCTTCGCGCGAAAGACCTCCACGAAATCGCACTATATCCGCTTCCAGATCCCGAAAAAGGCCGGCGGCAGCCGCCTCATTTCGGCGCCGATGCCGCGCCTCAAGAAGGCGCAGCGCTGGCTTCTCGATCACGTCGTCGCGAAGGTCGCGCTCCACGATGCGGCCCATGGCTTCGCAACAGATCGCTCGATCCTCACCAATGCGCGTCCACACGTCGGCGCGCCGGTGGTCATCAACATCGACCTGAAAGACTTCTTCCCGACGCTGACCTATCGGCGCATCAAGGGGATGTTCGAATCACTGGGCTACGGCGAAGAAGCGGCGACGATCTTCGCCCTTTTGACGACCGAGCCTGCGATCGACGAAGTCGAGCTCGACGGCCAGGCTTACTTCGTTGCGCGCGGCGCGCGGAAGTTGCCGCAGGGCTCTCCGGCCAGCCCGGGCATCACGAACATCGTCTGCCGCAGACTCGACAAGCGCCTGACCGGAATGGCGAAGAGCACGGGCTTCGTCTACACGCGTTACGCCGACGACCTCACGTTCTCTGCCGCGACGCCCGAGGCGAACGAAAACGTCGGAAAGCTCCTCGGCAGGGTTCGCTACGCGATCGCGCAGGAAGGCTTCCTCCCCCACCCCAAGAAGACGCGCATCTTGCGCACCGGGCGCCGGCAAGAGGTGACGGGCGTGGTGGTGAACCAAAAGCCCTCGGTCCCCCGCGATCTCTTGCGGAAGTTCCGGGCGTTTCTCTTCCAGCTCGACAAGGACGGCCCTGCCGGAAAGAAGTGGGGGCATCGCGAGGGCCCGCTCGTCCTCTCGAGCGCCGTGGGCTTCGCGAGCTACGTCGCAATGATCGATCCCGCACGCGGCAAGCCACTCCTCGGCAAAGCGCGCGCTGCCGCGCAAAAACACGGCTGGGTGCCGCCCCGGCCGCCACCGCCGAAGGCGGCGCCGCCGCCATCGGGCTCTGCGCCCGCGGGCAGCGGAGCAGCTCTGCCTCCTGCTTATGGTGGAGCTGTCGCCGTGTCGTCCGCCGCGCCGATGCCGGCGGGACCTGTTGCAGCGGAACCCGAGCCGACGGCGACACCCGCCGCCCCGGCGGCGACTGAAGGCGCCGCCGACGGTGGCGAGCCGAAGAAAAAGAAGTGGTGGCAGATCTTCTGAGCGGAGTCGCCGAGCATGCGCCTCCGGCGAGAGATGACCATCAAGACGCGTCCTGTCACCGTGGATCTAAATCAAGGCTGCTCGCTCCCGGAGCGCGGCGATGGGGTGGGTCGAACGGCCGAGCGAGGTCGCTTCCGACGACGTGGTAAGCTCGCGCCGACATGTCGACCCTGGCGTCGAAGGGCGACCCCAAGACGATCGCTGACTGGTTGGCGCTTCCCGCCGACGCTCGGTTCGAGCTCATCGATGGAGAGCTGGTAGAGAAAGCCGCCCCGACGTTCGAGCACGGGCTTGCGCAGGGCCATACCGTCGGTGTCATCTCGGGCGCTTACAACCGGAGGCTCGGTGGGCCAGGTGGTCCGGGTGGATGGTGGATCGTGACCGAGGTCGACATCGTCCTCGATGGTCGCGGCTACCGGCCCGACATCGCCGGCTGGCGGCGCGAGCGGGCCCCCGCTCCACCGAAGGTGCGCCCGGTCACGCTCCGGCCAGACTGGATCTGCGAGATCGTCAGTGACTCGAACCGAACGACCGACACGGTCACGAAGCTTCGCCGCTATCACCAGGCCGGCGTGCCGCATTACTGGATCCTCGACCAGCTCGATCACACGCTGACGGTCCACCGCCACACTCCCGATGGGTACTTGGTCGCGCTGCGTGCCGACTCGCAAGAGCGGGTGCGCGCGGAGCCGTTTGAGGCGATCGAGCTGCAGGTCTCGGTCCTTCTGGGCGCCGACGAAGACTTCTGAGCGGAGTCAGATCGTCGGCAGCGAGAATCGTGCGGCGTGGGCGGCGAGGAATGCGACGTACGCCTCGCACGGTTGGTGCGGATCGACCTCGCCCGCCTCGATCGCTGCCTCGAGCTCCTTCTTGATCTCGCCGATGCGACGGCTCGGCGGCAGGCCGAAGGCCTTCATGATCTCGTCGCCCACGCCGCCAGGCAGGGGCGGGACGAGCGCATCCTCCTCGGCGAGGTTGCGCACCCGTTCGGCGAGATCGCTGATGTTGCGCAGGCCTTTCTTCTGCTTCTCGGGGCGCTTGGTCGTGATGTCGGCGCGCGACAAGTTGAGGAGATCGTCGAGGCAGCCGCCCATCTCCCGGGCGAAGCGTCGAACTGCGCTGTCCGTCCACGAGTGGTCGTACTGGCTGGCGCGGAGGTGGTGCAGGATGAGAAACCGCACCGTGTCTTGGAGGGCCGGCTCGCCGCCGAAGATGGGCAGCCGCCGGTGCATCTTGTCGCACATGCGCGCACCGACCTCAGCGTGACCGAAGAAGTGCACTTCGCCGTTGGGCGCGATCGAGCGCGTCCGCACCTTGCCGATGTCGTGGAGCAGCGCGGCCCAGCGAACCTCGATCCGCGGGACCGACTGCCGGACCACCTGCTTGGTGTGCTTCCACACGTCCTTGTGGCGCCACTCGCCGTCGCCGAAGCCGACCATCGCGTCGACCTCGGGCATGAGGGCACCGAGGGCGCCGCATGCCAGCAGCGCGTCGAGCCCGCGCTCGGCGTCGTCGCTCATCATCACGCGGTCGAGCAGCCGACGGATGTCGACGAGCTTCTTCTCCGCGCTAAGGAAGTCTTCGCGGGTCGCGACGATCGGCGAGACGATGACACCCTCCCCATGCGGCGCGGCCGCATCGCGCTCGGGCGCGCGCTCGGCATGCTCGACAGCCCACTCGAGCGCGGTGAAGGCTCGGCGTGGGTCGGGGGCGGTGACGACGAGATCTTGCAAGGCGGCTCCGAAAATCGCGGGGCTGGTGATGCGAGCCCGGATGCTCAGTCGAGCGAGATACTCTTGGCCTGACACGATCCGGGCCGCCAGCGCTCTGCGGAACGGGCCTCGTACTCAATCGCCGCCGCGCCAGCCACCTCGTCTCGCGAAAAATGAACCGCCTCACGCGCGGAGGAGGCGGTGGACGTGGGTTTGCTCCCAGTCCATCGCCCGGTCGTACTCCCGGAAGAGGCGCTCGCGCTCCATGAAGGCGGGCGGGTGCAGGATCTTGCGGCCGCCGACGATGGGCGAGACGACCACGTGATGGATCATCTCGTGGTAGACGACGTACGACACGAAGTAGCGGGGGACCCAATTGCGATCGAGCACGGGGTGGATGCGGATGAGACGCTCGACCGCGGAGTAGCTCCCCAGCTTGATGGTTCGCCGCGGCAGCTCGACCTTGGGCATGCGACCCCAGGTGACCAGCGCGTCCATCGTCCCGCCGAAGTACTTGTCGTTGAGCTGGCCGTAGATCGTGAGCAGGTCGTGGTGGTCGCCCTGGGTTGCCAGGGGCCGAACGACCGGTCGCGCCGCACGGATGCGGTGGTTGTTGTCGTGGATGAAGCGGCCCACCGTCAGGCTCGCCGCGCGATCCCCCTGCACGACGTAGCGCACCAACGCCTCCTGCACGGCGGGAGGAGCGTCGAGGAACATGTGGTGGATGCGCGCGCGGAGGATGCCGTTCTCGAAGCCGAAGGCGATCATGCTCCGGCGGTTGTCGGTCATCGAGAGGATGACCGGGCGGGGGCACGCAGCCTGCAGCTTCCGCTCGAAGGTCTGACGGGCCCCTTCGTGGACGAAGATCTGAGGGTGCCCCGAGGGGAACGGGATCTCGACGTGGACGAGCCGCGCATCCGGTACGCGGACCGACGCGGGCGCCACCCGCGGTGCAAGAGGACGCGCCACGACTTTCGCGCGAGCGTCTCGACCGAGCGGTTTCTGGGCAAAGGGAAAGACGATGCGACCCATCACCAGCCTCCCGCCGTGTCGGAGCTGGAGACGGCTACCAGGCCGACTTCCGTTCCATTCGGACGAGCCACCTCAGGGTACATGACGAGCCTCGCAATGACTGCCTTCAACGTCGACAAAACCGGCCTGAACAATGCTGTTTTGGTGCGAAGTGGGGCTGAACGCAAACCACCGCGAGGCGATTGGGGCCGAGGCCATCACCCCCCCCGAGCCCGCGCCGAAAAAGCGACCCCGGACCCTGGTGACTGAGCACCTGGACCCGGGGCATTCGTTGCTGCGGAGCTGATTCGACCAGACTCAAGCGTGATCCCGCGTTCAGGACCCTGCCGCGGGCGCCGGGAGGAGCGACGCGCGACGCGACAGGGCCCCGCCGCTGGGAGGTGCCGGCGGCCACGACGGCCACGACTCACCCCCAGGGCTGCCTGTCGGGTCAGTTCGTCTTGGTGGCGACCGGTCGTGCGCCCTTGTCGGCGGCGGCACCCTTGGCTTCTTGAGCTCGGGCCTCGACACGCATCCCGTCGGGCCCAGCAGCCGGACTGGCGGCCGGAGTCGCACTGGCGGCGCGCGCGGGGCCGCTCGCGCCGGGACCGCCCTTGCCGGCATCGGCAGTCTTGTCGCCGGACTTGTCGGCCTTGTCTGCGGACTTGTCGCCGGCCGCCGCCTTCGCTGCGTCGGCGGCGGCTGCGCCACGCACGATGCCGTGCTTCTGCAGCACGAGCGACTCGATGCGCTCGAGCGTCTTCGGGTTTGCCTCGAGGAAGTTGCGCGCGTTGTCGCGACCCTGGCCGATGCGCTCGCCCTGGAACGAGAACCAGGCGCCGCTCTTCTCGACGATGCCGCCCTCGCTGGCGAGGTCGAGGACGTCGCCGCTGCGCGAGATGCCCTGGCCGTAGAGAATGTCGAACTCGACCTCGCGGAAGGGCGGGGCGAGCTTGTTCTTCACGACCTTCACGCGGGTCCGGTTGCCGACCACGCTCGGCTCCTTGCCACCGGCCGCCGTCTCCTTGATCGCGCCGATACGGCGGATGTCGAGACGCTGCGAGGCGTAGAACTTGAGTGCATTTCCGCCAGTCGTCGTCTCGGGGCTGCCGAACATGACGCCGATTTTCATGCGGATTTGGTTGATGAAGATGAGCAGCACCTGCGAACGGGCGACGGTGCCGGTCAGCTTGCGGAGCGCTTGGCTCATGAGGCGCGCCTGGAGGCCGACGTGGCTGTCGCCCATGTCGCCCTCGATCTCGGCCTTGGGCACGAGCGCGGCCACCGAGTCGACCACGATGATGTCGACCGCATTGGAGCGGACGAGCATGTCGGCGATCTCCAGGGCCTGCTCGCCGTAGTCGGGCTGCGAGATGAGCAGCTCGTCCGTCTTGACGCCGAGCTTCTTGGCGTAGGTCACGTCGAGCGCATGCTCCGCGTCGATGAAGGCCGCGGTGCCTCCGTTCTTCTGGGCGTTGGCGATCGCGTGGAGGGTCAACGTCGTCTTGCCGCTGGACTCGGGTCCGTACACCTCGACGATGCGGCCGCGCGGGAAGCCACCCACGCCGAGAGCGATGTCGAGGCCGAGCGAGCCGGTCGAGACGGCGTCGATGTCCTCGTGGAGCTTCTCCCCATCCTTCAGGCGCATGATGGCGCCCTTGCCGAACTCCTTCTCCACGCTCGCAATCGCGAGCTCCAGTGCCGCGGACTTCTGCTTGGCGTTTCTCTCGTCGCTCATGAAAAGAGAGATACTGCGCAGTCGTTCAGGTTGCAAGGCCCTGCCGCTGCCATAGGACGAACAATGACCGACAAAGAGTCGGGAACACCTATGAACGAAGCCTAAAGCAGCAGCGTCGAAATGGCCAGGATGGCTTTCGCGGGCGTCAGAACAGGCCGACCGAGAAGTGCACGGCGCCGAAGTCTTCCCACGGGCGTCGCTGCAGGTTGACGCCGTAGTCGAGGGCGAGCGGACCGATCGGGGTGTTGATGCGAACGCCGCTGCCCGCGCCGTAGCGCATGGCGAAGGGGTCGACGGCGGCGGGGTCGACCCAGACGTTGCCTGCGTCGACGAAGATGCAGGTCGCGAAGGTGTCGCCGAGAGGGATGCGGAGCTCGGCGCGTGGGTTCAGGGAAAGATCGCCGCCACGGACGCCGATGTCGTCGATGGTCAGGCGCTCGTCTTCGGGGAGCGAGACGTCTGGGTTGAGAATCCGCTGGGCGACGTCCTCCGGGACGAGCGAGTCGGTGAGGAACGCGCGGTGGTTGTTGAAGCCGCCGAGGAAGAAGAGACGATCGGGGTAAGTCCGACTGTCCGGGACGAGCTGCACGTTGCCGCCCGAGGACATGCTGAGCGCGAGCGACAGGCCCGAGCGGGTGAAGCGGACGTAGCCGGCGACGCGCCCGGAGAGGCGCATGAAGTGGCTGGTGATGGGATTTGCGTTCTCGGTGTCCTGGTTCGCCGGGAACGCGTTGACGTGCTCGATCTCGGCGGTGAAGAGGGTGCCCTTGGTCGCCGCAAAGGCGTTGTCACGGCGATCCCAGGAGCCGCTGATCCGCTGGGCGACGGCAACGGTCCGGCCGTCGGGGAAACGCAGGAGACGCTCCAGCGAGCGATTGGCGCGGATGGCGTCCTCCACCGAATCGGCGTTGAAGATCCGGACGTCGTTGAGCTCGAGGCTATTGGCGAGCTGGGCCGATACCTCGCGCGACGGCCGGAAGAGCAGCGCAGGCACGAAAGCGTCGCGGGTGAGGCCGAAGTCGCGCTGGTTGTCGCGGATGTCGACGCCCTCGAGCGCCAGGCCGAACAGCGGGCCCAGCCCGATTTCGGGGAAGACCATGCGGGCCGAGTTGCGGCGCTCGAGCCGTTGCAGCTTCGGCAAGGGTTCGAGGTTGTCCCGGTAGTCCTGGTCGAGGATCATGAAGTCGAACAGGTACGCGAACTGCGTGCGAATGGTGAGCGAGATAGCCTCGCCCCACAGCGTCCGGTGGCCGACCTCTAGACCGCCGCGGATGCCCTCGCCAGTCGAGAAGCCGATGCGGGGCTCGACATAGATCGGCAGATCCTCGGCGACTGTCACGATGACGTTCTTCTCGCGTTCCGGGACCTCGGGGTTCGCAAGCTCGATGGTCACCGAGGTGAAGGGGCCGAGGGTGGCGATGCGCTCCTCGCTCGTACGCACGGCGGACTTCGAATAGACGTCACCCGGCGCGAAGACGAGGCGCCGGCGCACCACGCTTTCATTGGTGAAGCGCGCGCCCCGGATCTCGACCCATTTGATGCGCACGATCTCGCGCGGGCTGATCGAAAACCGTACGCGCCCCCGCGTCTTGTCGGGTGATAGTTCGAGGTCGGCCCGGATGTCGGCGTAGTAGTGGCCGTACTCCCGATACGACTCGAGGAGGCGCTGGCGCGCCTTTTCGACGTCCTGGTTGGAGAGCGGCTGGCCCAGCGGCAGGCGTGCGATCAGCGCCAGGAAGCTGTCGGAGGGGCGCGCGCTTCCCTTCACGCGGTCGCTCACGTCGAATGCGACGTCGTAGAGGACCGTTTGAGGTCCCAGGTTCATCGGGATCCGCAACGTGACCTCGGGCGAGCATTCCACCCCGTGCGCTGGGTCGGATTCGCAGCTCATCGGGTCCGGCAACGCCGGCTCGGCGATGGGGATACCGCTCGCGTCGATGGCGCAGACGGCATGAGCGAGGTCGGGGATGGGCTCCGGAGCGCAATGGCGCGAGGTCGACGATGGCGAGCATCGCCCTCGGACGACGCGGACCGGGCCGATCGCCGAGTGCAGATAGCCGCGGCTGCCGAACAGGTCCTTGAGGTGCTTCACCGCGCGCCCGTAGGTGTCGGGGGCATAGCGCGCCACGGCGTTCACCGATCCGAGGCGCACGCGATCCGGGGCCTTGTCGGTCGGTCCGAGCGTCGGGTCGAGGGCGTCGGGATCGGGCGGCTCGAAGGTCCCGCTGGGCAGCTCCTCGTCGAGGAAGCTCGAAACCTCCTCGCCGACCTCGCCTGCATCGTATTGCTTCGGCAGGCAGGGGTAGACGCGCTTGACGACGCGCACTGGGCTCCCCTCGCGGATCGTGAAGACGAGATTCTCTACGGCGGCCAGCCCGACGCGCGTCGACGTCTTCACCTCGACGTCGAGGTAGCCGCGCTGCACGTAGTGGACGCGAACGCGCTCGGCCAGCTCTTGCTCCGTGCCCCAGGAAGCGCCGCCGGAGCGCAGCGCCTCGGTGAGCTGATCGCCGTCGAAGACCTGGTTCCCTTCGAAGATCGGCGTGACCAGGGGGCCGCTGTCCACCCGGATGCGGGCGTGGGCGACGTCGCCGACGTTGCGCAGCTGGTGGGTGACCTTGGCGCGAATGAATCCACGCTGGCGCAGAAGCTCCGTAAGCTTGCGATCGGCCTCGGCGAGCGCCTCGTCGTCGGCGCGATCGTCGGTCTCGACCGCGTACGTTCGCTTGAGCTCGCCGACCTGCGCGTCTTGCTCGGGCGAGATGACGAAGATGCGCAGGTCCACGATACGCGGCACACCGGGCTCGATCACGATGCGCACGTCGAGCTCGCCGGGTCTCGTAGCGGGCGTGGTCTCGATCGCCACATGTGTCCTGCGGAAGCCGCGCGTCCCGTAGTAGCTGACGATGTCGGCCTTGGCGTCCGCCAGCGACGACTCGGTGAGGAGCGCGCCCCGGCTCAGCTTCGCTGCGCGGAGCGTGCGATCCACGTCGAGCACGCCTCCTTCGACCAGGGCGCCGGCGAGCACCCGCCGCGCCTCCACTTCGAAGACGACGACGACACCGCCGGGCTCGTCGACCACGCTCACGGCGGCGTTGGCGAGTCCTCCTGCGTCGAGCAGCTCGCGCAGCGCGGTTCGGATGCGCTCGACATCGATTGGATCACCCACCCGCAGGCTGCGCTGCTTGGGTATCGGACCCCAGGCGCCCCGCACCCGCACGTCGATCCGCGCGATCGGCTTGCCCAGGAGCGCGCTCAGATCGGCGGGCGGCGGCACCTCGGGAAGGTCGCTCGTCTCCGTCCTTCCGAGGGCGTGGAGCGCGGTGTCTTCCGGTGGATCGTCGGCATGGACCGAGCCTGCACACAACGTGCACGCCAGGCACGCGAGCACGCCGAGCAGCCACCCTTTGAGACGGATCGTCGCGAGGCCCATCACCGTCGTGCGCACCCGCGCGCGTCCGCCGGTGACCGCCGTGCCCGAGACGTCATTCGAACTCGAGTCTCCAGCGTAGATCGGCGCCAAGGTTTCCCAGGCTCGAGGCTTCGGTCGTGCTGTTGTCGTACGACCCGAGGAGGCTCATGATCCGCGACAGACGCCACTCCAGCGAGGTGCTGACGTCGCGCTCGGTGAGGGTCGTGGTCACGCTTCCGCGAACGTCCTCCGACAGGCGCTTGCCGACCGTGACGTTCGGCTCGGTGCGCCCGGTGGTCGACGAGTAGCTCGAGCCGAAGTGGAAGTAGTCGATGATGGGCACGGCGCTCTTCACGGCGCGATCCGCACCCGTCGCCTGGCTGAGTGCTTCGAGGCCGACGGTCTCGCCGAGCGACGAGAGGAGACTGCGATCGACCTCGGCGCGCGTCATCCCCACCGTGAGAAGGAGGAGGATGTCGTCCTGGGACAGCGGTGGATCGCTCGACAGCTCCAGCTTCAAGGCGTCGATCTCGCCCCGTGCGCGCAACGTGATGTCCCATTGGCCACTGGTCGCGCCGGCCGCTGCGCCCGCGCCGGCGGCAGGACCCTCGGTGCCTGCGGCCGACGCGTAGCGACGGAACTCGGTCTCGGCGCGGATGTCGACCTCGGGGTCGAAGCGCTCGAGGTTGTCGAAGCGAACCGTGCCTTCGCGGACGTCGAACTGGTGGTTGCGAAGCTGCAGCTTGGACTCGGGCAGGACGCGCAATGCGCCGCGCGCCCCGAAGCGCTGATCGGTGCCCGCGACGGTGATGCCGGGCTCGACCACCTCGAGGCGCATGTCGATGAGGTTGTTCTGGAACGCCAGTGGTTGCGGCGAGACGATGTCGATCTCGAAGCGCACCTGATCGCCATCGGGATCGTATGCGGCCACTTCGGTGCGCTTGGGCTTGCTGCCTGACAGGCGTGCGAGGTCGAGGCTCAGCGAGACGGGTCTCGTGTAGCGGAACGAGGCGATCGACACGGTGCCGCGTACCTCGGGGATCGACTTCTGCACCGTGCCCAGTCCGGGCGGGCGGTAGGAGGCTTCGAGGTTGGCGTCAGCCGTCAGATCGATCCCGTCGGCCACCGGCACGCGCACCCCGCGGGCCGTGATCTCCGCGGTCGCCATCCCAAAGCCGAGACCCTCGAGGGGCAGGCGCCCGGTGACCGCCACCGTGCCGCCGCCGATCTGCGCTTCGCCCCGCACGACGCGCACCTCGCCGGACTCGACGATGACGTCGACCTCGACGTCATCGAGCCCGAGTGACGTACCGGTGAAGCGCACGCTGCCGTCCCGCAACGAGGCGGCGCCGGAGTATGCCGGCTTGGCGATTGGGCCCTTCACCGACAGGCGCGCCGAAAGTTCGCCGGAGGCGCTCTCGAGTCCGTCCACGTCGGCGGCGAGGCGCTCGAGGCGAACCGGGTCCACCCGCATCTCGAGGGCGAGATCGGGGGCCGTGGCGAGGTGCGCGACTTCGCCGCCCACCGTCACGTCGACCCGTGCACCGCCGACGGTGCCGGTGCCGCCGGTGCCGCCGGTGCTCAGGGCGAGGCGGATGTCGGGCACGGTCAAGTCGTCGTCGACCAGCCACAGCCGATTCGTCTCTTGTTCGAGCTTGAGGTGGAGATCGCTCCAGTTCATGTCGATCTTGCGAAGGACGAGCGAGGCATCGGCACGCTCGGGCGCATTGACCGACAAGCGTCGCACTTCTACCAGTGCGGAGATGCGACCGCGGGGCGGGTTCACGGCGAACGCGATCTCGGGAACGGCCCCGAGCAGCGCGCCGACGTCGAGATCGTCGGCGACCACGTTGCCCCGGATGACCTGGGCACGCTGCTGGGTCACTGTCAGATCGTCGAAGCGGACCTGACCGCCCCACAGTTGCCCAGCGAGGCGGATCACGCCGGACGGTTCGTCGCGATCGTAGGCCGCCTGGTCCCAGCTCTTGCCGCGCGGGTTGCCGCACGCGGTGCGCAGGGCGGGCTTGTTCGACGGGCGCGGCTCCATCGAGAGCATGAAGCGCGACGCGGGTAGGGTTTCTCGGCCCAGGCGCGTCGGCGAGGTCGTGACGTCGAAGCGCGCAGTCGGCGCGTCGACCGTACCGCCGAGCTCGCCGACCATCGACACGCTGCCGTCGAATCGCTCGCCGGTCTTTCCAAGCGCGTCGATCGCTCCTAGCGGAAGGCCCGACACCAGCACGTTGCCGCGCAGCACGCCGCCCGGTCGCAGGGTCGCTTCGACCAGCACCGAGCCCGCTGCGTCGCGCAGCGCAGCGCTCGTCACGTCGATGTTCATGCCGGCCGCGCCCGCTTCGGTGTCGTCCCAGACGAAGTCGACGTCGAAATCGCCCTCATCGAACTTTTCGCCCATGATGCTCGGCGAATCGACGTGCATCTGCGTGTTGACGCGCAGGAAGCCCGCGCGGCACCGGTCCTCCGGCCCGCCCAGGGCGTAGCGGATGCGGGCCGTACCCCGGCCCCAACCGTCGATCGACTCGAACGTCGGATCCGTCTTGCGGCGCCCGGTGGCCGGCAGGTCTTCCACGAACTTGAAGACCCGCAAGAAGTCCTTGATCCGCACGCCGGCTCCCGCCCGCGTATCGAGATCGGCGGCGACCAGGATGTCGGCGCCCGACTCGAAGTCGAGGAGCATGTGTGGCGCGAGGACGGTGCTCACCGGCGACGTGCCCCTGGCGCTGGGGGGGGCCGGCTGGTCGGACGGCGAGGGCGGCGGATGCATCACCACTTCGGTGAGGTCCACCTTGAGCGGCTTGAACAGCACGTGGGCGTGGTCGACCGAGCCTGCCTTGAAGCCTCCGAGCGTGAGATCGTCGATTCCGATGTCGCCCTCGATGATGGGGGTGGAGAAGTCTCCGCGCCCCTGCGCCGTGATCTCGGCGGTGCCCGAGATGGGCACGGTCACCAGTGGCGACAGCTCGGCGAGATCGACCTTGGTGCCCTTGCCGACGGTGAGGGAGAACTCGTTGCCGAAGCCGATGAGAACGTTCGCGTAGATCTGCGAGCGACCAAGGCTCACTGCGAAGTCCTTGAGGTATACGCCCCGGGGCTCGACCGTGAACATGCCGCGCAGGTCGCCGTGGGCGACGCCGAACATCCGGCGCTTGTCCTTGGCGCGCCAGGGCCGGTCCCAGATCCCGAAGTCTCGCGAGCGCGCCTGGATGGCGCCCTTGAGATCGAGCGGGACCAGCGTGCCGCCGAACTTGTCGAGCGCGGCGCGTTCGATGGTCCAGCCGACGTGGGCGTTGGGGTGGACTCCCATCTCGCGGAGGATCCCGGTCATTTCCACGGCGGCGAAGCGGAGGCCGCGCGCGTCGAGAGGAACCCCTTTGGCGAAGGGCTCGATCGCGACCGACTCGATCTCGATGTCACCATCGCCCCAACGCACGCGGAGGTTCGTGAGATCGACGCGAGTGCCGGCCGTCGACAGCTCGGCGTCGAGCCGCTCGGCGAATGTCTTGCCGTCCAGCCCGGCGCCCACCGCGCGGATCGTCCCGCGCGTCGTCGGCAGGCGCTTGTCCTGGCCGAGCAAGTCGCCGAGATCGTCGATGGTGAGCTCGAGCGAGACCCAACCGGTGGCGTGGGCAATGTCGATGAATCGGTGCACCAGCGCTTCGGGCACTCGGAGGGCGACGCGGCCGGATACCGCCGGCAGATCGCCACCGCCCGTCGCCGGAACCACCGAGAGCCCGCCGGCGCGGACGTTGACCTTTCGCCAGTCATCCTCCGGCAGATCGCAGGCCGGCCTGGTCCCCACGCCGGGGTCGAAATCGACCGAACCGGTGAAGTTCAGCCGCCTCACGAGCACGCCCCGCGCGTCCTTGCGCACGCGCGCCTCGAGCCGGCAGATGGCGTCCTCGTCGAGGGCGTCTTCCCACGGGCGCCCTGGCTCGACCCGCTTGCGGGTCACCGTGCCGCCCGAAGCGCGAAGCGCAACCTCGACCGCCCCGCGTCCTTCGTTGGTGACATCGACGTCGACGGCGTGGGCGGTGATGCGCGCGTCGTCCACGATGACGTCGATCCGCGCATCGGTGACGGTCAGCGCCTCGAAGGGAAGCTCCGTCGGTCCGTCGTCCGGGGCCTCGGCGCTGGATTCCGGCGCCTCGAAGGCCACGTTCTGCAGCTTGCCGTTCTTCAAGACGGCGCGGATCACCGGCCCGACAAGCTCGACTCGGCCGACGTCGAGCTTGCCGCCCAGCAGGGAGAAGATGCGCGGGCGCACCACGGCGCGCTCGATGCGGAGCAACGGCGCGCCGCCGTCGGTCGAATCGATGACGACGTCTTCGAGGGCGACCGCCAATGGCCAGGGGCGCACGTCGACGTGGTAGCGGGCCTCGATGTGGAGCTGGTCACGGACGATCTGCGCCGTCTCGCGGGCGGCCCAGTGCTCCACCGCCGGCATGCGGACGACCAGGCCCAGGGCGAGCGGCAAAAGCCCTATCAGCGCGAACAGGACGCAGAGCACCAGTGCGGCGATCCCGACGGGATCACGACGCTTTTTTCGGCGGTCCCGCGCTGCGGCGCCCATGACTTGCACAGGAGCCTAGCTGCCCGGAGGGGCTCGGGCGACGTCGATGCCGTAGCCCCTCAAGGCACGACGTAGACGGCGGACAGTGGGGAGTGGTCGCTCGCGCTCTGCGCGGGTGGCGATCGATCGATCACGACCGATGCCTGGTCGAGCAGTGCAGCGGCGTTGGGGTTGGAGAGCTGGTGGTCGATCAGCTCGCGGTTGCCCTGAAAGTTGAAGGTCCAACGGTCGGCCTCGGGCACGAAGTCGGTGGCGCTGAGAAATGCCGGTTCGGGCGCGCGGACCGCCTCGATCGGAGGGGAGCCAGGAACGTCGTTGAAGTCGCCGAGAAGGATGACCGCCGCATTCGGATCGGCCGCCAGGAGGCCGTTGGCGATGGCGCGCGCGCGCTGCCCTTCGGCGAGGCGCTTGTCTGCGCCTTCATCGCCAAGCTTGGACCGCAAGTGGATGGCCAGGAAGACGACATGGCGACCGCCAATCGTCATGTGGAACTCGGGGCAGTCGCGGGTGAAGTTGAAGGTCGGCGCGGTCGTGCCCTCCACCGCGAAGCGCTCGTCCTTGTGGGAGACGACCTGGTCGAAGGCGATGGTCGAGACCACGGCGACGTCGATGCCGCGCGGATCGTTACCTTCGATGAGCTCTCGGGCGATGTACTGGGGGCCGATGCGCGTGGCGAGATCGTCGAGGACCGACTGGTTTTCGATCTCGGCCAGCACGACGACCTGTGGCGCGGCCGCCTGAAGGACGGTCACGACCTTGTCCATCTTGAAGTCGTATTGAGCCTGGGTCGGCACGTCCTCGCCTTCGTCGGTCGAGTCCTTCTTGGTGTCGAACATGTTGCGGACGTTCCAGTTGAGGACCTTGATCGGTCCCCCCGGAGCGCCCGCCCCACCCCCGCCGGTCCCCGGGGAGCGCCCGCCGTCTCCATCGTCGCCGCCTTGGCCCGACGTCGCCGCCGACGTTGGCGGCGCGGCATCGTCCCGGCACGCTGCGAGCGCCAGGACCGATGCAATGAGCCGTGCGAGCGAAGAGGAAGAAAGTCGAATCATGCGCTCGTCAGGCTACCACGCTCGCGATCGCCGGCTCAGCCGTCGCTGAGCTTGCGGTAGCGGAAGCGCTTGGGCTCGTCGGCCGTCTTGCCCAGGCGCCGCTTCAGGTCGACCTCGTATGCCTGGTAGTTGCCTTCGAACCAGGTGACCTTCGAGTCGCCTTCGAACGCCAGGATGTGGGTCGCCACGCGATCGAGGAACCAGCGATCGTGGGTGATGACCACGGCGCAGCCCGCGAACTCGAGCAGCGCTTCCTCCAGCGAGCGAAGCGTATCGATGTCGAGATCGTTGGTCGGCTCGTCGAGGAGGAGCAGGTTCCCCCCGGTCTTGAGGAGCTTGGCCAGGTGCAGCCGGTTGCGCTCGCCGCCCGAGAGATCGCCGACCTTCTTCTGCTGATCGGAGCCGGCGAAATTGAAGGACGACACGTAGGCGCGGCTGACGACCTCGCGGCTGCCCACCATGATCTTCTCCTCGCCGCCCGAGATCTCCTGCCAGACGTTGTTCTTCGGGTTGAGAGCGTCGCGCGACTGATCGACGTAGGCGAGCTGCACCGTCTCGCCGACGCGCAACATGCCGGCGTCGGCCTTGTCCTGGCCGACGATCATGCGGAACAGCGTCGTCTTTCCGGCGCCGTTGGGCCCGATGATGCCGACGATGCCGCCGCGCGGAAGGCGGAATGAAAGGTCCTCGACGAGGACGCGATCGCCGAACGCCTTCTTGACGTGCTCGGCCTCGACCACGACATCCCCGAGGCGGGGGCCCGCCGGGATGCGGATGTCGGTGGCCTCGTAGGCCTTGTCTTTGTCCTGCGCGAGCAGCGTTTCGTACGCGGCGAGGCGCGCCTTGCTCTTGGCCTGCCGCGCCTTGGGGCTCTGCGAGACCCACTCCATCTCGCGTTCGATGAACTTCTTGCGGTTGGTCTCCTGCTTCTGTTCGTCCATCAAGCGCTTGTGCTTGTGACCGAGCCAGGCCGAGTAATTCCCCTCGAACGGGAAGCCGTGGCCGCGATCGAGCTCGAGGATCCATCCGGCGACGTTGTCGAGGAAGTAGCGGTCGTGGGTGACGGCGACGACCGTGCCCGGGTAGTCGTGCAAGAAGCGCTCGAGCCACGCCACGCTCTCGGCGTCGAGATGGTTGGTCGGCTCGTCGAGCAGCAGGATGTCGGGCTTTTCGAGCAGCAGCCGGCAGAGCGCCACGCGTCGCTTCTCGCCGCCCGACAGCACGTCGCACTTGGCGTCTTCGGGCGGCAGCCGCAGCGCATCCATCGCGCGGTCGACCGTGCGGTCGAGGTTCCACCCGTCGCCGGCCTCGATGGCATCCTGCACCTTGCTCATCTCCTCGAGCAGGGCGTCCATCTTGTCGGGCTCTTCGCCCATCAGGACGCCAAGCTCTTCAGTTCGCGCGAGCAGCTTGCGCATCGGCGCGACGGCGACCTCGACCTCCTCGCGGACGGTGCGGCCGGCGCCGAGCTGAGGCTCCTGCGGCAGGTAGCCTACCTTCATCCCCTCGGCGGCCTTGGCCTCGCCGAGGAACTCCTTGTCGACCCCCGCCATGATGCGGAGCAGCGAGCTTTTGCCCGAGCCGTTGTGGCCGAGAACGCCGATCTTCGCGCCCGGAAGGAAGGAGAGCCACATGCCCTTCAACACCTCCTTGTTCGGGGGGTGAACCTTGCGGACGTCCTGCATCTGAAAGACGAACTGATGCGCCATGGGGCGCGCAGCCTAAACCATGCCCACCTCGGGAGCCGCCGCTTCCGTGATGCTCCGTTTGGGCCTGCGGTGCGTGCTCACGTACAGGAAGTACGCGCTGGGCGCTCCTCGGCCAAAGCCTCGCCTGACTGCTGCACTCAGGCGGCCGCGACCTTCTTCTTGGGGAGGAGCTTCTTCACGAGGGTCACGGCGGCCATGATGATTCCGCCGGCGACGGCGCCCACCGCGCCGCTGAGGAGGCTGGAGACGAGGAAGCCCAGGAGAAAGCCGACGCCACCGACACGCTCCGCAGCGAGGGTCCAGCCATGAAACAGCGGCTCCAACCCGGGGATGCCGTGGACCAGGATGCCACCGCCGACCAGGAACATCGCGGCGGTGCCGAAGAACGAAAGGCCCTTCATCAACCATGGCGCCCCGAGCAAGATCGACTTGCCGATCGAGGCTCCCGCACCGCCCCGCTTCTTGAGGTGGAGGCCGAGGTCGTCCAGCTTCACGATGGCGGCCACCAGGCCGTACACACCCACCGTCATGAGCACCGCGATCGCGCAGAGTGTGGCGACCCGGGTGCCGAAGCCGGCCGTGGCCACCGCTCCCAGCGAGATCACGACGATCTCGGCAGAGAGGATGAAGTCGGTCTTGATCGCGCCTTTGATCTTTTTCTTCTCGAACTCGACCATGTCGACCGCGGGGTTGGCGACCGCCGCGATCCGCTCCCTTTGCTCAACCTCCTTGTCTTCGTGAGGGAGGAGCTTGTGCGCCACCTTTTCGAAGCCCTCGAAGCAGAGGAAGCCGCCGCCGATCATCAGCAACGGCGTGATGAGCCAGGGAGCGACCGCGCTGATGCCGAGGGCCGCCGGGACCAGGATCACCTTGTTCAGCGCCGAGCCTTTGAAGACTGCCCACACCACGGGCAGCTCGCGCGACGCGGCGACGCCCGTCACCTGCTCGGCGTTGAGAGCGAGGTCGTCGCCGAGAACGCCCGCGGTCTTCTTGGTCGCGACCTTGGTGAGAACGGCGACGTCGTCCAGCAGGGTCGCGATGTCGTCCAGCAGTGCAAGCAGGCTCGTTGCCATATGGCCCCTTTTCGTCCCGTCAGTTCCACGCGCGGGCGCGCGAGCCTACCAGAGCGATCGCGAAGCTCGTCCGGGTGACCGACCGTCAGGCCGCCTTCTTGCGCCCGAGCACCGTCCGGACCGTCGCCAGATCGGCCTTGCCGAGCTCGCCGGTCACCACGAGCAAGAGGAGGTACACGGTCATGAGCCCGCCCGCCTGGACGGGAACCAGCAGCTTGCCCATCCACGGGACGTAGCGGCCGGCGACGACGGTGACGGCCATGGCGCCCACCACGCGCACGAGGCTAAGCGGACGTACGAACGCGCCTGTGGTGCGCCAGAGCGTCACGGCTGCGATGAACGCACAGATCAACATCGCCGCGGCCGTTCCGAGCGCTGCGCGATCGACCATGCCCTTGCCGAACTCCACGCCGCGCAGCGACGTCCACACCGAGACCGCGAGCGTCGCCAAGGTGAAGTAGGTGATGGCCATCGAGGTCTTCTCGCGGCGCAGGCTGGTGAGGGCGGCGCAGGCGATGCTGAGCACCGCGAACGCGCCCATGCCGGGCGCGAGGATGCGCAGGGCGTCGCCCCCGTCGTCCGCGATCCGCGCGGGGAAGGCGAAGCGCAGGACGTGCGGCGCGATGGCGGCGATGGTGCCGGCAATGAGGCCAACGATGAGCAACGCGATGCGGACGCCGGTGCGCACATACCGTTGAACGGCGTCGCGATCGCCGTCCGCCTGGGCGCGCGCGAGCATCGGAAACAGCACGAACTGCACCGACATCAGCAGCTGATAAGGCAGGAAGCCGAACAGCTGCATGCCCCGATAGACCCCGATGAGGCTGTCGCTCTCCGACGTGGACAGGCCGAGCGCCTTGGCGCGGTCGCCGCCGACGCTGCTGAGGATGAAGAAGTCGGTTTGCAGGAGCAGGTTCAGCGCTAGCTGACCGAACGCCAGAGGTCCGAGGAACTTCAGGTACCCGGAGACATCGACGCTGCTCTTCCCGGACTTGCCGATGCCGGTGCGCCACAGCGCGATGGGCAGGATGAGGAGCGCAGCGCTGACGAACCCGACGCTCGCGCCCATCACGCCGCCGCCAGGGGTGAGCTTCGCGCCGATGACCGCGCCGGCGACCAGCAGCACCATCCGCGAGACGCCGTAGAAGATGTCGAGCCCGGCCTGCGTCATAAACGCGCGGCGCCCGTTGAGGGCGCCGACCAGAGGCGCATAGATCCCGTAGAGGAGGATGACCGCGCCCACGATCCGGATTGGCCTCTCGACGTGCGTCGCGTGAAGGATCCCCGCGACGTGTCCGGCGACGAGCGCGAACCCGGAGGAAATGACGACCGCCAGGACGGTGTGCAGCGTGAGCACCCGGCGGAAGTCGGCGTCGGCCTCGTTCGGCTTGGCCGCGGCCACCGTGCGCGACAGCCCCTGGATGCCGGTGGCGACGATGACGTTGTTGAGGATGCTGACTGCGACCAGCACCTTGGAGACCGCGCCGAAGCCATCAACCCCGAGGAGCTTCGGGAGCAAGAGCTGCTGGGCGAACCCCGTGACGAGGAAGCTCATCTTGGCGACGGCGATCGCGAGGCCGCCGCGCCCGGCGTTGCGCGTCGTCTCGTCAGCGTTCGCAGGCTTCGATTCGGCGGCCGGCTCCGGTTCGGCCGAGGGCGCGCCAACCGGGGCGCCAACTGGGGCGGGCGTCTGGGTGGCCTTCACCGTCTCGCGTTCGTCTGCGGTCACGATGCCCCCCATCGCACACCGCGCCGGGCTCGTCAGCGGTCTTCGGGTCCCACCAGCTCGACCTCGATGGGGTTCGCGCCGCGATCGACCCGGTAACGAACCTCCACGTCGTCGCGGTAGGAGCTGCCGGCGCGAGGGTGGCGCTCCGGCGTGAAGAGCGCCTCGAAGCGCACCACGTCGCCCTGTCGGAGTCGTGCTTGGCGCACCAGCCGCCGATCCGGATCCTGCTCGCTGCCGGGCCACTTGCCCTGCAGCTCGGTCGGGAGCAGCGCGATCTGCTGCGGCTTGGTGAGCGCCGGCGTGCACGTGAAGGTGCCGTCGCGCAGGGTCAGCGACTCGCCGTGCGCACTCTCCAGCGTGAGCGATGCGCCACGCACGATGGTGCGGAGCGTGCGGTACTCGATGCGCGCTTCGGGATCACTCGACGTGCGCACCATCTGGCCGAACCCGAAGCCGACGCGGCCCAGTGGACCGTAGACTTGCTCGAGCAAGTCCAGTCGCACCCAGGCCACCCTTTGTCCGGTCGAGTCGAGGAAGAGGGGCGCGCTCACGACGGTCGCCTCGACGTAGAGCCGTCGCGGCCGGTCGAGCTTGCCCACGCCGCGGCGCGCGGGCCGACCGAGGAGGGCCCAGCGGAGCCCTCGCGCGACCCGCGTCAGCCAGGGTTTCTTAGCCATTGCACTCCGCGAAGCTTCCGCGAGAGGTGCCGCGCCCTCAATAGAACTTCAGCTTTTCGACCTTCACGCCCGAGCCGGCGAGCTTGCTGTCGAGGACGGTCAAGTCGGAGCCGCGGTGATGGTAGGGGATCGCCACCTTGGGCTTGAAGGCCGCGATGCACTCCGCCGCTTCCTCCGGGGGCATCGTGTAGGGCAGGTTCATGCAGACGAATGCGACGTCGATGCGGGGCAGGCCCTTCATCTCCGATGTGCATTCGGTGTCGCCCGACAGATAGACGCGCTTGCCACCATAGCTCAGGACATAGCCATTGCCGCGACCCTTGTCGTGAAACACCTTGCCGGCCGCCGGCCCGCGCTTGGTGTTGTACATCGCAATGGCTTCGACCTCGATGGGGCCGAGTTTCTTCTTGTCGCCATTGGCGATCATCTGAGTGCCGGGGTGTTGGTCGACCACTTCTTTGGGTCCCATCACCACGGTCCCGGCCTTCTTGACGGCGTCGATGGCCTTTTCGTCGAGATGGTCGGGGTGGATGTCGGTGACCAGGATGAAGTCGGCCTTGGGCTTGTCGTCGAGCTTGCCCTCGCTGTAGGGGTCGACCCAGAGGATCTGCTTGGCGACCTCGATGTAGACCGTGCCGTGGTGGACCGCGTGGATGACCATGGGGCCAGCCGACGTGTCGACGGTGGTGCTGGTCGCGGTCGACCACTTCGTGTCGTCGACCGCAGGGGCCTCGGCGGAGCCGGCGGGCGCCGCCGAGGTGGACGGCGAGCCGGAGCCCGCGGCGCCGGCATCGGGTGACGCGCTGCCGCCCGGTGAGGCGCCATGGCTGCCCCCAGGTGCCGCGTTCGGCGTGTTGGTGGTCGAGGGCGCGGGCTTGGCGGGAGGCTTTTCGATAGCGGCCGCAGGCGTCGGCGCGTCTGACTCGCAGGCTGCGATCTGCGCAATGGCGGCTGCGAGAAATGCCGCGCCGAGGAGGGTGCGCGGGGAGGGGAGGCGACGGGCGAGCGGCTGGTGTTCGGACATTGCGGCGCAGGAACCGTACGCGGTCGGCGCTCGTAGCGCTGCACGATCGCCGACGGTGATGGCTACGGTCGAATGGCGCGCAGCGCGTCGGTCGACGCACCGGTCGGGGCTGCGGCGATGACCGCGTCGACGAGGGCGCGAGGCTCTTCCGGGCCCCGATCGCCGAGGCTGCCGAGGGCACTCGACCGGCTCATCGCCCAGAGGATGCCGGCCTTGGCCGCGCGGGGTAGCAGCGTGACCGCGGCGACCGCCGTCGGGATGACACTGTGGCCGAGGGCCCGCACGACAGCGAACCCTTCGTCGAGCGCCGTCGCGAGGCGGGCAGCTTCAGGCCAGGTAAGGCCGCCGCCGCGGGCGAACACGATGCGTCCGCCGATCATGATCGGCAAGATGGCGGCGACGTGGGCGCGCAGCCAGCTCTGCATGTCGTCCTCCACGGTCGCGGAGATGTGGGCATTGCGGAAGACTTCGGCCCACCGCCCGTCGTCGATCGTCACGCCTTGACCGGGCCGATCGACGAAGCTCCTGAGCTTGCCGCCCTCGAAGTCGGCGATGAAGACCGGAAAGCCGAACACACAGCGATCGGCGCCCACTGCGTCGCGCAGACGATCGAGTGGATCGAACGTGTTCATGAGAAAGACGATCTGCTTCGCGGAGCTTGCGCGCAACGCGGGAAGCACGGCGTCCAGTTGGTGGGCGAGCACCGTCACGAGCACCGCGTCGAATGGCGTTGCCGGGTCGAGCGCGCCTGCGACGGTGACCGGCGATCGCTTGCCTGCGATGTCGATGACTGCGCCGTCGCGCTCGAGGTCGGCGAGGCGCGACCCTCGGGCGATCATCGTCACGGCGTGATCTGCTTGCGCGAGTCGGAACGCGAATGCACTGCCGATGCGGCCGGCGCCGATGATTGCGATGTTGTTCATGGGTGAGCACAGGGAAACGGCGAACCAAGGCGGCGGGCGGGCGCCGAGAGTGAAGCCCAAGAAGCGCGGTGCAGGGTGGGGCTGACGGTCGAGCGGGTGGTCCGTTCGTTGAAAGACCGGAGCCGCGGGCTCACCTCGTGCGGCGCCGCCGAAGCTATCGTCCCGAGCTCGACCGCTGGGCGAGCGGAGAGCCAGCGGAGGGCCGCCGCCTGGTGCCCCGGGGCAAGATAGGGAGCCCTCGTTGGAAGGGAACTCTGGGCTTTGGTGCCGAAACCTCTGGGAGCTCGGGTTCCTCGTTGACAAGCGCTGCCCTGTCAGTAGGATGCGCGCCTCTCTGACATTCCAGCTTAGCTCAGTTGGTAGAGCAGGCGGCTGTTAACCGCCGGGTCGCAGGTTCGAGTCCTGCAGCTGGAGCCAACCGATGTCGACGGTGGGAGAACGCAGCGATGCAGCTGCGCCACCTGTCGATGGGGTCTCCCCGGCCACCATCTTCATCACGGCATCCGACCTGGTGATCATGGTGGCCTTTCCTTCGGTCACGACGATCTCCTCGACCATGAAGCGGAGGTAGCTCTTCGCGAGCGTCGTGTGTCACCCGCTCGGCGCCGATGTTGGCCGCCGGATCCCCACGCTCGAAGGCCTCGGTCCACTGGCCGAGCCGCGGCTCCACGTCGTCGAGCTCGCCCTCGAGGTTGCGACGGTGCTCGGCTGTCTTGGCGCGGAGCATGCCGGACTCCTCGACGACGTCGTGAAGCATCCGGATGCACGTCTCGGTCGTGAAGACGCGGTCCGCGATGTGCTCGAGGATCGCCCGCTCGAAGACTCGCGCCTTGCCGACGCGGATCGTGTTGCGGCAGTTGTAGCACCTGTAGTCGTAGCTTTCGGAGGCGCTGAGCTTGCCGCTCGTTTCGAGCTGGTAGCTGGCGCCGCAGCCTTCGCGGCCGCACCGAACAAGGCCGGCGAGCAGCATCGGGCTCGACGCGGTGGCGCTTGGGGTCTCGCTCCTCGCGCGTGCGCTGGGCCATCTCGAAGAGCTCAACGTCGGCGATGTCGTCCGCTACGTGACCCGACCGAGTTCCTCGAGGCGCTGTCCCGCCGCACCATCGTCGACGTCGCGCTCGGTGAGTACGTGCGCAAGGAGATGTCGATCCTCTTCTCCGACATCGCCTCGTTCACGACGCTCATCGAGGCCATGCAGCCGCAGCAGCACATCGGCTTCATCAACGAATACCTGTCTTTCATGGAGCCGGCGCTGATCCAGAACGGCGGCTTCGTCGACAGCTACATCGGCGACGCGATCCCCGGTGACCCCCCGGTGACCCTGGTCGAGGTGCTCGATGCCGAGGCGGCGGTGACCCGCGGTGACCCGCGACGCGCGCCTGTCGACCCTGCCCCGCTACGAGGCCGCACTCGACGCCTTCTACGATCGGCGATTCGACGAAGCGGTCGACGCCCTCTCGCAATGCGTCGCGATCCCCGCCGCCGATCCGCCGGCCGAAATCTTGCTCGGGCGGGCGCAGACGCTGCTCCGCGAAGGGGCGCCCGACGACTGGGATGGTGTCGAGACGCTCGGCACCAAGTAGCCCGACCCGGTCCCGACCCGGGTCAGTCAGGAAGCGGCAGTCCCCACTCGTGCGCCGCGACCCGCACGAAGGCGAGATCGCGCATGGACAGCGGCTGGCCCTCGCGGCGCGCGGAGAGCACCCGAAAGTGCTGCGTGGCACGCCGCAGCTGCCTTATCCCCGAGAGCACCACGTGCTCTCGCAATCGATGCGCCGCCGGGGCCGCCGAGCAGAGGAGGCGCTCGAACTGGCTGCGACTGATGAAGAGGGCCACCACGTCCGTGGTCGCGATCACCGAGGCGGTGCGTGGAACGTTGTCGACCAGCGCGATCTGACCGAATGTAGCGCCCGCGCCAAGCTCGCCCATGACCCATGACGACGAGCCGGACGAGGTGTGAGCGCCCGAGGACGTGGGAGCTTCGGATGTTCGAGGAGGCGTGCTCGGCGTGGCCGCCGTGCTCGTCGGGCTCGGCGTGACCGAGACCGCGGCGGTCGGGTCTGCCGCCCGAACGATGCGCACCACGCCCGAAACCAGGAAGTAGCAGCCGTGCCCATGGGCGCCCTGTCGGATGATGGTCCGCCCACGGGAGAAGTTGATTGGCTCGGTCGCCGCCAAGAGCTCCTCGAGCTCTGCGTCCTCGGCCTCGGCGAAGGCGGCGAAGCGCCGCACGTCTTCGATCGTCACGACCGCGTTCGGAGCGACGACGGCGCTCGCCGTAGACCGTAGTTGGGCGTCAGCGACCTCTGCGTCGTCGCGCCGCGGCGGTGGCGGAAACGAGGGCGAGAGGGACGCCGACCCGAACTCCTCGGCCCATTGCATGCGGCTCGCTGGCGAGGCAAGCGGCCAGAGCGCGCAACCGAGCTCGTTCATGGTCGCATACCGATCGGCCGGGTTCACGGCGAGCGCGCGGAGGATGATCGCGTCGAGACCCGATGTGACGTGGCGGACGATCTCGGAGGGCCGCCGGGCCCCGCCGCGCAGGATCGCCGCAAGCAGGACCGCCAGCACGTCGCCATGGAACGGGAGCACCCCGGTCACGCAGCGGTAGATCGTCGCGCCGAGCGCGTACTGATCGGTGCGCTCGTCGACCGGCGCGCCCTCAACCTGCTCGGGCGCCATGTAGGAGGGCGTGCCCAACATTTCGCCGATTGCGGTGATCTTCCGCGCCGAGGTGGCGAGGGACTTCGAGAGCCCGAAGTCGAGCAGGACGGGGTGCTCCCTGCCGCCCGGGCGCTTCTTGAGAAAGATGTTCTCGGGCTTGAGATCGCGGTGAAGGATGCGCTCCACGTGTGCGGCGGAGACGGCCGAAATCACCGGAAGCATGATGTCGATCAGCGGCGCCGGGTCGAAGGCGCCGTCGCGGGCGGCGCGCGTCCCGAGATCTTCGCCGTCGAGGTAGTCCATCACCATGAAAGCGACGCCGTCCTCCACGCTGACGTCGGTGATGCCGATGACGTGCGGATGGGTGAGCCGCGAGGCCGCACGCGCTTCGAGGATGAACCGCTGAACCATCCCCGGGCGCATCGTCAGCTCCGGGAGCATCGCCTTGAGCGCGACGCGTTTCTGGAGGTCGAGGTGGGTCGCTTCGTAGACGTTCGCCATTCCGCCCTGCGCGATGAGCCGAACGACGCGATAGCGTCCGAGCCTTGCTCCCGGTGTGAGCTCACCGGTGGGCAGCGTCGGCGGCGTGTCGCTCACGGCGTCACCATCGCCAGCGCGATGCGCTCGTCGAGGCGGCGCAGCCGTCTCGCGACGTCGCGGATCGCCTCGGCCACGATGGCGGCGACCGCCATCGGTGCACGCTGGTGGAGCACGGCCATCGTGTCGTGACTGAGCTCGTAGACGACGGTGGGCTCCACCGCCGAGACGGTGGCGGAGCGCGGCGCGGGGTCGAGGAACGCCATCTCGCCGGCCACCTCGCCGCCCTCCATCTGGTTCAACACCTTGGCGCTTCCGTCGGGCAGCGAGGTGGTCGCGACGAGCAGCCCTCGGACGACGATGAGGAGCGTCGCCCCAGGCTCGTCCTCGCGAAAGAGGATCTCGCCCGCGTCGTAGCGCCGCGCGACCAGGCACGCTGCGAGAACCTTCCTTTCGCTTTCGGGCAGCCCTGCGAAGAGTGAAACTTCTCGCAGGACCTCCGGCAAGACCTCATTTCTCTGCATCGCCGCCCGATAGAACACGAACGGGGCGCCCGCTGGATCACAATCGTTGCGGAAGGGGGGCTCTGCGCAAGAACCGGGGCCGATCGCCACGGGGGCTCGGTTCCTCGGTCGGCTACTTGGCCGCGTTCTCCATCGCGGCAACACGTGCCTCCAGCTCTCGGAAGCGCTCGACGAGCGACTTCACAAGAAGGCTCTCCCACCGGTCGGCGCCGAGGCCGGCATCGAGAACGTCGCGCGTGAGCTGGAGGACGGTCACCGGGGTGACGGCCTCGACGGTGGCGGTCCGGGGCAAGTCCGACATGACGGCCGCTTCGCCGAACACGGAGTTCGGACCCATCCGACGGAGGAAGCGCCGCTCGCCATCGACCGTCTTGAACACCTCGCACTCACCCCGCGTGATGATGTACGCGGCGTCGCTCGGGTCTCCTTCGACCACGATGCGCTCCCCAGGCGAGAACGTGATGCGCGGCAGATACAGCCCGCCGTGGAGGAATCGCTGCAGGTCGAGCTTAAGATCGCTGACGGTTGCGTATCGCTGGGACGGCTCCCGCGCCATCGCCTTCATCGCTACCTGCGCGATCTGACGCGGAACGAAGACGTCGACAGAAACCTCGTGGGGAGGGGTGAAGTCGCAGGCTCGCGCGCGCGCGAGCACCTCTTCATCGTTCTTCCCCGGGTACGGGTACGTTCCCGTGATGACCTCGTAGAGGACGGCGCCGAGGCCGAAGATGTCGGTGCGCTCGTCGATCGTCATAAACCCGCCTGAGGCCTGTTCCGGCGCCATGTACGCGGCAGTGCCGACCGTCCCTTCGATCTTCTGCGCGAGCGGGCTGTCATCGGCGCGCGGCACGTCGACCTTGGCGCGTCCGCGAAGAATCTTCGCAAGGCCCCAGTCCATCAGGAAGACCTCGCCAAACTCGCCGAGCATGATGTTAGCCGACTTCAAATCCCGGTGGAGGACGCCCCGGCTGTGCGCAAAGGCGAGCGCGTCGCAGACCTTCGTGAGGATCTCGACTCCCTCGCGGAGGCGCTCGGGCGACCCCGGCGGCCGATCCGGGCTCCGCAGCCGACTCCACAGCGTCTCGCCCTCGACGATCTTCATCGTGAAGTAGGCGACGCCCTCAGCGTCCGCGCCCATCTCGTAGACGGGCGGAATCGACGGGTGTTCGAGCTGACCGACCGTTCGGGCCTCCTCGACGAACCGCTGGACCGTTGCGGACGCGCGCGCCGCCTCCGACGAGAGGATCTTCATCGCGACCCGACGCCGGAGCGCGACGTCGAGCACGACGCGGACCTCGCCCATCCCCCCGGAGCCGAGGTGACCCTCGTCGACGTACAGGTCGGGGAGCTGAGGCAGACGACTGCGCGCCTTGTCCTTCGGAGAAAATTCCGGTGGATTCTCGAGGCGTGTCAATCGTTCGGCCGAGTCGAGCAACTGCGGCAGAAGGCTATCGCGCACGATGGGCTCTTTCGACATCGGTTCCTGCGCCAGGTCTGGTGCCGACGAGCTCGGCCAGGTGCTTGCCTGTAAGCGTCGACTTGGCCGCGACGAGCTCGGCCGGCGTGCCCTCGAAGACAATGTTTCCGCCGCCAGCCCAACTGAAGGTGCGCTCCTAGGAGGGCGCTGGGAAACTGCTGCGCGCCCCGCTAGCTGCGTTGCCGGGGGCCCACCGGTCCTCAGCGTACAGGAAGTACGCTTCCGGCCGGTCCCCC
>Ga0105046_10002871_pt1 | contig 27248 bp, 25 predicted proteins | sample MAT03_FD_78385 | JGI IMG/M metagenome (GOLD analysis project Ga0105046, IMG submission 78385) | Freshwater microbial communities from Lake Fryxell liftoff mats and glacier meltwater in Antarctica - MAT-03 (megahit assembly) | ecosystem: Environmental > Aquatic > Freshwater > Ice > Liftoff... | reverse complement strand
GGGCGGCCTCGAGATCGTCGTCGACGTCAGCGCGCGCGTGGCACGCGCCGCGCGCGTTCGCGTCTGATCAGGAGCGATCACGAGTGATCGCGCGGACTGTCGAGCAGCTGTCGACAGGTTGTCCACACCGCGCGTGCGAAGCGCGTGTGCGCTCGCCGCGATCAAGCCTTGACCCAACGCACGCTCGCTCGTAACTGGCGATGACGACGAGCGGGGGCACGTCACTCGGCATGAGCGGAAAAGATCCCAACCTGCACGGTGCCGACGGAGACACGACGGGCAAGGTGATTCACGTCGCCTTCGGTCCGGGCGGCGGCCGTCTTCCTCCCGCCGCGCGACCGGGTGACGAGCTGGCGGCCGGCGAGGCCGACACGCTCTCGCCGCCCTCGTCGCAACGCGAACCGGTGACCGACCTCTTCACGATGACCGAGGTGGCGAAGCTCCTCGGCCTGTCGATGGGGCGGCTGCGCACGCTCGACAAGAACGGGGTCGTGTCGCCGAGCGGTCGCCGCCGCGGGCAGCGCGCGTACACATTTCAGGATCTGATCGCACTGCGTGCCGCGCGCGATCTCCTTGCCAAGCGCGTGCGCCTCAGCGAGGTCACGCGCGCCGTAGACGGCATTCGCGCCGCCCTGCCCCGCGTCACCCGTCCGCTCGCCGAGCTGTCGATCGCCTCCGACGGCCAGCGGGTCGTCGTGAAGCACACGACCGGCAACTTCGAGCCCACCACCGGTCAGATGGTGCTGGACTTCGACGTCCGCAGTCTTCGCGACGACGTCGTGAAGATGCTCCGACCCAACGCCGGCCGGGCCCGCGCCCGCAGCGCCTACGATCTGTACGTGCGCGCCAGCCAGCTCGACGAGGACCCGGCGACCATGGCCGACGCCGAGGCGTTGTACCGCCGCGCGGTCGAGATCGATCCGTGGCTCGCCATCGCTTACACCAACCTCGGGAACATCTGCTTCCGGCGCAACCAGGAGGCCGAGGCGGAGAAGCTGTACGGCAAGGCCCTGGGGATCGACCCGCTGCAGCCCGAGGCCCAGTACAACCTCGGCTACGTGATGCTCGAGCGGGGTGAAGCGGCGATCGCCGCGGAGTACTTCCGCGGCGCTCTGCAGAGCGATCCCCGCTTCGCAGACGCGTACTTCAACCTGGCGATGGCGTACGAGCAGACCGGCGAGGCCGACAAGGCCAAGCCCTGTTGGCGCCATTACCTCGACATCGAGCCGTCCGGGACGTGGGCCGAGATCGCGCGCAAGCACCTCTGACGAGCGACCCTCGACGACGCGGACGCGGCCGCCGCCTCCGGCAGTCCGGAGGCGACGCGCCGCCGACGCTCAGCAGCCGCCGATCGACGCGTCGCAATTCGCGGGGCCACACGTCGTCGGATAAAGCACGCCATCGATGCACGTCTCGGCTTCTCCACACGCGAGACTGGGGTCGCAACCGGGATTGTCGCCGCATGCGCCGATGGGCTCGTCACAGTTCGCAGGCCCGCACCCCGACGGGTAGAGAAAGCCTTCGACGCAGCTCAAGATTTCGGGGCACACGAGGGTGGGGTCGCATTCTTTGGAGTCGCATGGCCCGATCGGCTCGTCGCAGTTCACCGGGCCACACGTCGTCGGGTAGAGGAGGCCGTCGACGCAAGAGAGCGCGTCGCCGCAGAGGAGCGTCGGATCACAGACGGGCTCGCTGCAGTCGCCGATCGGCCCGTCGCAGTTCGCAGGTCCACAACCGGTCGGGTAAATCACGCCATCGACGCAGGTCAGGACCTGGGTGCACACCAGGGCGGCATCGCACTCTTCGACCTCGCAGGGCCCGATCGGCTCGTCGCAGTTCGCGGGGCCGCAGGTCGACGGGTAGAGCAGCCCGCCGAAACACGAAAGCGCTTGGCCACAAACCAGTGTCGGGTCGCATGTGCCCTCGCAGGGCCCGATCGGCTCGTCGCAGTTCGCCGGCCCACACCCCGTCGGGTAGAGCAGTCCATCGACGCAGGTGAGCACCTGCGCACAGACGGCATCGGGGTCGCAGGCGCACGCGATCTCGGTGCAGCCCACGCCCTCTTCGGTGCAGCTACAGGTATTGCAACCGTCGGGCGAGGGGAACGTCTCGCCGACCTCGCGGTGCTCGCCGTTGAACGCGCAGCCGCCCGCGCAGGCGATTCCGGTGCAGGCCACGCCCTCTTCGGTGCAGCTGCAGGTGTTGCAGCCATCGGACGACGGGAACGAGTCGCCGAGCTGGTAGCTGGTGCCCTCGTAGTCGCAGTCGCCGGCGCACGCGATCTCGGTGCAGACCACGCCGTCTTCGGTGCAGCTGCACGTGTTGCACCCGTCGGGCGAGGGAAACGACGCGCCGACGTCGTACTCGACGCCGTCGTCGATGCAGCCCTCGACACAGCCCATCGCGGTGCAGGAGACCGAACCGTCGTCCTCGCAGGAGCAGGTGTTGCAACCGTCGATCGCCGGGAAGGACTCGCCCGCGTCGAAGACCTCGCCTTCGAAGTCGCACGTTCCGGCCTGGCCGTCGTCGCCTCCTCCGGAGCCGGAGTCGCACCCGACCAGTAGCAACGAGGCAGCCAGCGAGACGAAGAGGGCGGCTTGAGAAGTAGAGCGGGTCTTCATGGTGTCGGTGAGGGTCCAGGCGAAGCCCAATCCGTGACGGGATCAGCGTCAAAATCGTGCGCCTCCCTCCGAACGAGGAAGCGTCGAGACCCGACCGCTCAACTCGGGCCTTGAATGATCGGCATCGCCGCTAGCGCTTTGCCGCTTGCCCCGGCTCTGCTACGCCGCGCGACGTGGCGGACGAGAGCCTTTCGCGCCGGATCGCCTCGGCGGTCCTCTCTGCCCTGAAGTCCGGGGGGCACATCCTGATCGCGCGGGGCGGGATCGAAGCGGTCGTGCGCGAGCTCGACCTCATCCTCGCGCCCGCCCTTCCCCGCATCGTGGCACGCGCGGCGCGCGGCTTCGTGTCGGGAGAGGTCACGAGCACGTTCGGCGACGAAGCCACCGATGAAGCCGTCGAGGAGATGGTCTCCGAGATCCGGGAAGCGGTCGTGGAGTCGGAGCACGTCGAGGACGTCTTCGCCGAGGACCGCGAGCTCGAACGCTTCATTTTTCGCGTCCTGCGCGAAGAGCTGCTCGAGGCGTGGCGCACCGAGGACGACGAGACCGAGGAGCGCGTGCCGATCTCGGTGCGCCTCGACACGCTGGGCTACGTCGCTGCCACCGCCGCCCGCCAGGCCGACGAGGCGACCGTCCGCGCTGCCCTCGAGCGCGCCGCCCGCCAGGCCGACGGCGAGCTGGAGAAGTTCGAGCCGCTGTCGCGCACGGCGCTCTTCGCCATGCCCAGCGAGGATCCCGAGCATCGGATCGAGGTGGAGGAGGCGGTCGCCGAGGAGCTGACGGGCCTCGTCACCGGTGGCCTCGTCGTCCTGCCGACAGTCGAACGGCGGGTGGCGCTCGGTCGCGAGCTGGCCGCCGACGCATGGCGTGCGCTCCGCCCGCGGGTCGACATGGTGGCCAAGCGGCTCCTGGTCGCGACCGGCGTGCCGCTGTCGTGGCGCCCGGAGGGTGCGGGGATCATACGCCTGTCCTTCACGCCACTCTCCGAGAAGGACTCCGAGCTGATCGACGAGATCGCCGCGGCCTTCCACAAGGACGTACGTGGGCTGCTGAGCCGGGAGGTGCCGCCGCGCGACGTCTTGCCGCCTTCGGACCCGCCGGAAGAGGCGCCGCCGACGAGCGCGCGCGGCGGGCCCCCAACGCGCCGGAGCCCGGGCGCCGCGAGCGTCAGGGCCCTCTCCCGCGCCGCCCTGGACGACGCGCCGCGCTCCTCGCGCAACCCAACGAGCAGGAGCGCGCCGAGGAGCGACGACGCTCCCGTCCGCGTCGGACCCAAGTCGAAGCGCGCTTCCGATGCGCCCGAATCGAAGCGGGCGTCGGACGTACCCGTCTCGAAGCGGCCCTCGACGAAGCCCAAGAGCGAATCGGCGCCGCCCAAGAGCGAATCGGTGAAGAAGAGCGATGCGCCCAGGCCCAAGGTCACCAAGGACGCCAGCACGAGGCCAGGCAAGACGACCGCCGTCTCGGCGAAGGCTGACAAGGCCGACAAGCCGCCGACGTCGAAGCGTCGCTGAACGCAGCCACAGTGAGACAGCCAGCGTCGACCGACCAAAAGGCCACATCGATGCATTGCAAGGTGACACCCCGCAACCAAAGGGTCGCGGCGAGCACCGGGTGGCAGCGCGGATGGCCGGTGCTGCCGATGGACAGCTCGCTCGTCTCCCCGGCGTACGGCGCACTCGACCGCTGATCGAGTGGGACCTAACCCGTTCGAAGGCGTCCTTTGGCGGGCGGCGAAAGGTGCTTGCGGGTCCGAATGACAATCCGTTGGGGCGGCAAGACCTCGAGCTCGATTTCGTCCGCCATGCGCACGATGGTGCCGAGGCCGCGTGGGGCAGCGAAGGGATCACGCTTGGCGGCTTCGATGCATGCGCGAAGCGCCGCTTCGTCGCAATCCCGCGCGTTGGTGGCCACGATCTCGAGAAAAGTGCTGAACGAACGGCAAACGAGCGCGCCCCCGCCACCGTGTCGGAGCACGTTCGAGGCGAGCTCGGCAGCCACAGTTGCAGTCTCCAGCGCGATGATTGGCCTCGCGCCCGCCCTGTGAGCGAACCGCTTTGCGACGGCCGCGGCCACCTGCGAGTCCGTGCCGCAGATGAGCCTCACGGCCTCCTCCACGACGTTCACGAAAGAGGGCTCACTTCGGCACGCATCCACAACCGCAAGTGTTGCTGAAGCCCACGTAGCCAAGCTCGCACGAAGGGGGCTCTGGCTCGCAGCGCGCGGGGTCGGTCGCAATCCACTGAATGTCCGGATCGGAGACCTGACAGTCCAGGCCGCCTTTCACGATGCATCCGCAGCCACACGCATTGTTGAAGCCGAACGCCTCATCGGAACACGGCAACTCGACATCCACGCACGCAGAAGGGTCATCGCTCACGTAGGAAACGTCCGGGTCCTCCGGGTCGGGGCACAGCTTCGGCTCCTCGTAGCCGCCGCCCTCCCCGCCCGCGCCGGAGCTCGCCCCGCCGGGCGTCGACGTCTCGTCGTCACCGCAGCCAACCGTAAAGCAAGCAGCCAGAAGCAGCCCCAGCGCAACGCGGAGCTCGACGCCCGACCCGAGCGAATGTTGACCGGCCATCAGCCCGCATGGTAAACCGGGCGGAGGACAAGAGGGTGGCCGTCGCTCGATCCCGGCCTGGAGATGGTCCCGTCGTGCTCCCGCCCTCGAAGGAGCCTCCCCTGAAAGAGGGCCTCGCCTTCGCGGTGCGTCCGCGCATCGGCGAGTCCGTGTCTGGCGACGGTGTTCTGGTCCAGCGTTGCGGCAGCGTGACGTGGCTCGTGGTCGTGGATGGCCTTGGCCATGGGCCGCCGGCGCACGAGGTCGTGATTCGTACAGGCGCGCTCACAGCGGGGCTCAGCGCGGAGCTGAGCACCGAAAGCGTCATGGGCCTGCTCCACGATGCGCTGCGCGGCACACGCGGTGCGGCGGCGATGGTGTTTCGAGTCCACGAAGGCGCGATCGAAGGGTGCGCTGTGGGCAACATCGACGTCCGCACGATCGGCGCGCGAATCCCGGTGGTCTCGCGGAGTGGAGTGGTCGGCGCGCGGTTGCCGGCCCTTCGCGCTTTCCATTCGAACGCGGTTCGAGGCATGCGCGCCTTCGTCTTCTCGGACGGCATCTCCCGTCGAGCACCGTTCGACGACCTTGCACGCCTCGGGCCGCAGGCCGCGTGTGACGCTCTGCTAGACGGGCACCGGCACGACCACGACGACTCTTCAGTCGCGGCCCTCTACTTCGATTGAGCCCGGCGCCGCGTTGGAGCAGACTCACCTCATGAGCACCGACACGGACATGCCGGAACCGATCAGAGAAGATGTGTTCGATCGCATCGCCGACATCCTCATCGTCCTCAGCGAGGTGACGTCGGGGCTCTTCAGCACGCGACTCCCCGACCTCGAGAAGGATGATCCGCTCTACGCGCTCTACTACGGCATCAACGACATGGTCGATCACCTCTCCAATGCTCAAGAGCAGGCGAAGCGGTACCAGCGCGAGTTGGAAGAACGACTCCAGACGATCGAGCAGCAGCGCACGGCCATTCGCGATCTGTCGACGCCGATCATCGAGGTGTGGCGAGGCGTGCTCTGCCTTCCGGTCGTCGGCATTCTCGACACGTCTCGCAGCGCCGACATGACGGAAACGCTCCTCCGCACCGTGGTCCAGATGAAGGCGAAGTGCGCGATCGTCGACGTGACCGGGATCGACGTGATGGACACGGCCACCGCCAACCACTTCCTGCACATGGCGCGCGCCCTGCGCCTGCTCGGTGCCCGTTGCTATGTGACGGGCATCAAGCCCGGAATCGCGCAGACGCTGGTTCACATCGGTGTCGACCTTCGTGAGCTGCACGTCCACCGAACGCTCCGCGATGCCCTTTCGGAGTGGGTTGCCGAGGAAGCGCGCCTGCGCGCCGTCGCGAAGGCGAGACCCGCCCAAGCCATCTGATCTGAGAACGGCAAAAAGCGGCGGCGCGAGGGTGACTCGGAGTCACCTCGCGCTCACCGATTGCACGCATACCGACCACGTCGCTCCGAAGTCGGAAGCGAGCGTCAGTTCTCGTCGTCGTATGCCTTCATCGCGCTATCCCGGAACCTGGTCCGCTCGGAGTTGGTGATGACGTTGGCGGTTCGGAGGTTGTCGAGCGCGGTGTTGACGCAAGTCCGATAGGCGTTGCGGTTCGGCCAGGTGGCCGCAAAGTCGCACGGGATCTCGGGCATCGTGACCGTCTCGAACTTGTCCACGTTGTAGAGCCGATTGTGCGTTCCGCCCGGCCACATCACATCGAGCGTCCCCTTCGATTTCGTCCCCAGGCCGAAAATCGTCTCCGGGGCGTGCTGAGACGCATAGCTCGAGCCGGCGAGCACCGGAGCCATCGAGGTCTTGCCGTTCTTGGGCTTGAACTTGAGGATTGCGCCGACGCCGTCGCGATTTGACTTCGCCCCCGGGGTGAGGCCGACCGAGCCTCTGGTGCGGATCCTGACCCAGCGATTGCCATTGCCGCCGCCGTTGATCTCCACGCCAAGGCGCCCGTCTTGGGTGTTCTGGCCGGCCCATTCCCACTCCAGCGGGCCTACTGGCAAGAACGTGGGAGCGACGTTTGCCGTCGCATCGAACACGCTTCCCCACTTCCAGGTCGACGACACGATCGGCAGGCTCGGCGGTACGAAGTCGGAGCTGACGTGAACGATGTCCACGAAGCCGTCCTGGTTGAGATCCCCGAGAGCGACACCTTGCGTGACCTGCCGTGAGACGAGATCGGCGCTCGGAGCCGTCGCCGCTTGATCCCAGCTGAAGTTGCCGGAGCAGCTGTCGTTGAGGAGCACGACGCCAGGGTTGTCGAGCATCAGGAAGGGTCCGACGTCGAGGCCCCCGTAGAAGACGATGTCGGTATCGCCGTCGTTGTCGACGTCGGCCATACCATTGCCCCAGCCGAACGGCGTCACCCCGAGGGCTCCCACGCCAGGGCCCGTGAACGACCCCGTCCCGCCCCCGAGAAACCACTTCGAGGTGGAGTACCCCGGAGGGGTCGGAATGCCAAACTGCTGGATGAGGTAATCGCCCACGCTCGGCGAGAAGAAGTCCATCTGGTCGTCGCAGTTGATGTCGCCGAATGAAAAGCCCATCCAGCTCGATGGAACAGTGAGCCCGGCGGGCCCGGTCATGTTGACGAAGTTTCCAAGACCGTCGTTCTCGAAGAGCTGCATGTAGCCGCGGTTCACGCCCGCGAAGAAGCTCGGCGCCATCGCACCTTGGTCATCCGCCTGGAACAGGTCGAGGTCGCCGTCCTGGTCATAGTCGACGAACGTGCTCGTCCAGCTGATGGTGGCATCGCCCGGTGGCACGCCTTCGAGCACGCTCAGCCCCGCCGCCTCGAAGCCGTCGGTGAACGTGTTGCCGCCGGCGTTGAGGTACAGCTCGTTTTCCTGGTTGAACGCAAAGCTGTCAGTGAAGATGGCGTCATTCCGTAACCAGTCGAACGTATTCGAGACATAGATGTCGAGGAGCCCGTCGCCGTTGACGTCGCCCATCGTGCAGGCGGTGTGGGCACGCGCGCCGCCGCCAACGTTGGACGTGGCGGTGATGTCCGAGAACGACCCGTTGCCGTTGTTTCGGAACAACCGCGAGGCTTCCATGCGACCGTTGACCATCAGATCGGCGTCACCGTCGTTGTCGATGTCGCCATAACAGACTCCGGTCGAGTCTTGGTCTGCCGCGGCGACGCCCGCGACAGCGCCCACGTCGATGAAGGTCACCGTGCCGGTCTGCGCAAATCGGTTCTGATAGAGGCTGTTGCCCCGCCCAGGTCCGTTGGGGACGTAGAGGTCGAGATCGCCGTCGCGGTCGTAATCGAAGATCGCGACGCCCGGTGCGCCGTGCGGCTTCTGGGGAGTGTCGTTCAGCTCCTTCAGCGACATGAAAGGCAGAAGCTTCACCGAATCGAGCTGCGCCATGATGCTCGACGCGCCGCGCCTGTAGCTGATGCCGGCGCCGTCATTGCGCGCGATGTCGTTGAAGACGGGGCCAGCCAGCGCCACCCCTGCCGTGGTCAGCGCTCCCACCGAGAGAAGCAGACCCATCATTGTGGGCCCAAGTCGCACGCACTTCATGATTTCCCCCTCCTTAGCGGGGAAGCCCTATTGCAAGGAGGAAGCCAGCGAAACTACGCAGGAAAATCGATCGCGCCGCCTTGAGTTGGTTGATGCATATGCAGCATGTGACGCAAATGCACCAACTCATGGGGACTGCGATGGCCGAGATCTGCAGAGAACGGCCTGGCACGATGCTCGCTATGCCCATCTGCCTCGGGGAGGACGTCCATGGCCTTGCTGCGAATGCGAACGGCTCTTACGGCAATGATGATGGTGTCGGCAACGGCACTAGAAGGGTGCGGCGACGAGAGCGAGCCCGATTCTGAGGTCGGGGTGAGTAGGGAGGCGACTTCGGCGGGGACAGCGACGTTCCCAGCGTCGTTTGCGCGCCAGTGGATGGTCAACCTCCAAAACAGCGTAAAGGGCGACAAGATATCGCCCCCGGTTGCCGCCCGCACCTACGCGTATGGCGGGATCGCGATGTGGGAGGCTGTGGTTCACGGAATTCCGGGGGGCCACTCCCTCGCGGGCCAGCTCAATGGCCTCAACGCGTTGCCCGTGCCCACTCCAGGGCTGGAGTATGACTGGCCTACGGTGCTCGCGCAGACGATGTCGCGCGTCACGGGGGTGCGGCCCGGGCCCGGCGGTCTGCCGGCGCAAGCGGGCAGCTACGTCTATCCGGAACGTGTGTTCTTCGAGTTCACGACGGCAAGCCAGGCGTCTCTCACCGCCCTCGGACCGCAGCAGATCGGGTACCGGCGGGTAGCGGGCGTGCCCGCCAGCACCATCGACAACTCGATCGCCTACGGAAACCAGCTCGCTGACGCGCTCATTGCCTGGTCCGAGTCCGATGGCTACCCCGAGGCCCGCTACAAGGGTTTCATACCGCCCAGCGGCCCGGACAAGTGGGTTCCCACGGGGTTCTCGGACACCGACAAGGTGGCCAATCCTGTGGAGCCGGGATTCGGCACGCTTCGGCCGCTCTTCCTCACGGCTCCCGACGAATGCGCTCCGCCGCCGCCGGTGGCCTTCTCGACTGCACCGAGCTCGGACTTCTACGCTCAAGCCAATGCAGCCTACCAGACCGACAAGAACCTCACCGACCAGCAGATCGAGAGTGCTCGCTTCTGGGCGGATCCTCCGGGCGCGACTTCCACGCCGGCGGGGCACTGGATGGCGCTTGTGACGAAGTACACGCGGGCAGGCAACCTGGCCGACGCGGCCAGAGCCTATGCGCTCTCCGGCGCCGTGGACTACGACGCGTTCATCGCTGTCTGGGAGTCGAAGTATGAATACAATCTACTTCGCCCCGAGACGTACATCCGTCGCCACATCGATCCGGATTGGTCGCCCCTCATTCCGACTCCGCCGTTCGCGGCCTATGTTTCCGGGCACTCTGGCGTCTCCGGGGCCAACGCAGTCGTGCTCACCGAGCTCTTCGGCAATGGTCCGGTGATCGACAACACCAAGCTGCGACGCGGCTTCGGAACCTTCACCTTCGACAACTTCACGGATGCGGCGAACGAGGCAGCGGACTCCCGGCTGTACGGCGGCATTCACTACCCGATGGACAACTCTGCTGGCCTGGCCCTTGGTGCCTGCGTTGGCGAGGCGCTTCTCGAGCGCGTCGACATTTAGCCGCTGGCAAGAGTCGAGCATTCGACACGAGTCAGCCGAGAGCCCGCTCACTTGAGCGGGCTCTCTTCGTCTCCGAGATCGTACTTCTTCATCCGATAGATAAGCGTCTGACGCGTGATTGACAAGAATCGCGCGGTCTTGGAAACGTTGCTATCGCAACGTTCGAGCGCCTGGCGGATGACCTCCTTCTCCAGTTCCTCGAGCGGGATGCCACCGGGGGGGAGCGTGACCCGAAGCCCTCCGGCAGGGTCCGCCGAGACTCTGACCGAGCTTCGATCCGACGTGATCGTGGCCGGGAGGAAGTGCTCTCTCCGAACCACATCATCCGTTTCGAGCAACACGACGCGTTCGATCTGGTTGCGGAGCTCACGAACATTGCCGGGCCATTCATAGGAGAGCATCCACTCGACTGCATCGGGGTCGAGGCGACGCGGCGGCAGCCCGTAGTCGCGGCAGATCCGATCGAGAAAGGCGCAGCCGAGCTGAACGACATCTCGGCCGCGGGACCGCAGAGGCGGCACCGTGACCGACACGACGTTGAGGCGGTGATAGAGATCTTCGCGGAACGCGCCCGAACGCACCCGCGCCGCGATGTTCTCGTGAGTCGCCGCGATCACCTGGACATCGACGGTCATCGACGCTCGGCCACCGATTCGGCGAACCCGCTTCTCTTCGATGACGGTGAGCAGCTTGGCCTGCATGTCGGGGCTGATCGCGCCGATCTCGTCGAGGAAGACGGTTCCGCCTTCGCCGGTCTCGAAGAGACCCGGCCGCGAGCCCTTCGCGTCGGTGAAGCTCCCGCGCTCGTGTCCAAACAGCTCACTTTCGATCAGTGCCGAAGGCAACGTGGCACAGTTGATCTCCACGAACGGTCGGGTGCGACGAGGGCCGTTGTAGTGGACGCAACGGGCGAGAAAGCCCTTGCCGGTCCCCGTCTCGCCGCCGAGAAAAATGGTCGGTGCGTTCGAGCGGCTCGTTCGCAGCGTCACCTTCGCGAGGAGGTCGAGCACCTTTCGGATCGGCGGCGAGTCGCCGACGAGCAGGGACCAATCCGCATCGCTCGACTCGCGCCGGCGGATGTACTGCAGGTGTCGGTCGCCGCGCCGTGAGCCCATGAGCACGCCGATGGCGGCGAGCATCTCGGCCGGATCGCTCGTCGCGTCCTCGATGTGCTCGGCGGCGCCGGCATCGAACACGATTCCGGCGGACGGTAGCGAGGCGTCGAGACCGAGCACGACGACTGGCGTATGGCGATCGATCTTCTGGATCGCGCCGATCACGTCTCGCCCTGCGACGTCCGAGATCGGCAGCACGAGAACGACCGCGTCGGGCCAGCGGTGCTCCGCTTCCTTGATGTCTCGGAGACACGCAGCGTCGGCGACGGCGAAGCCGCGTCGTCGTAACGCGTCGCGGACACGGTCCGTCGTCCCACTCGGCTCGGCGACGCACAGAACGCGGCGCGACTCCGAGCGCTCCACTTGCTCGTTCGTCGTCCCGCTCAAGACCAGCGGACCTCGATCTGGTACGCCGCAGCGTCCTGGGCAGCGGGAGGCGGATGAAGCACCTCCTTGCAGGTGATGTCCTTGCAGCCCATCGTCTCGAGAGCCATGTAGACCCAGCCGCTAGCGACTGCAGACACGAAGGAGTAGCCGTCGACCTCGTCGAGTCGCGCGATCATCTTCTTGTCGCCATCCATCGTGCAGACCAGCGATCCGAAGTTGTGATCGCGCTTCCAGAGGTCGGTCACTTTCCTCGCGAACATGCTGGGTCGGAGGAACCGGACGAGCAGCCTCAGCGCCGTCGACAGAGCGTGGTTTGCGACGAACTTCCCGGCCTCGAACACGCGCTGGTAGCCCTCCTCCATCGTCGGCTCGAGGCCCGCGATCTCGCGGATCATCGCGGTCCAATCCGCGAAGCTCGCTTGCGAGTCTTCCTTGATCGTGGGCAGCCGAGCCCAGATGGCGCGAAGGTTCGCCCGGACGACGAGGCTCTTCTCGGGCGGCAGACTGGTCTCGACGTAGCGCGCGAGCAGCAGGTGGGAGTAACCCCGAACCGTTCTCGCCGAATGTTCGACACTCATCGCTATCTCCTCCAATCCATGTGGTCTTCGACTTCGAACGGTGTGGCTCCGGTCGCGTCGTCGTCGCTCATGTCACGCGGGCCGATCCCGAGCTCCTCCAACGCCTGTTCGACGCTGCCTCGCGTCTCGAGCCCTTCGAACGACACGCCCATCGTCTCGAGCGTCAGCGCAATCTCCGGGCTGAAGCCGGTCAGAAAGGAAGCCGTGCCCATCAACCGGGAGGCCGAGGCAAGGTTCGTGACCACGGAGCAGAGGTGGCTGTCGATGAGCGAGACTCCCGACAGGTCGACGATGAGCCCGCGGGGCCCGCGGCGCGATACGCGCTCGAGGACCCGCGTCGTGAGCAGCTCCGCCTCGGTGTCCGCGAGGTCGCCTCGCAGGGGCACCAGCAGCACGTCCCAAAGGTCGATCAGATGGAGGGGCGTTTCATCCACTTTGATGGCTCATGATCGTTGCGGAAGCGACGCGAGCGCGCGCGGCGGCGGTGCGCCGGGCGAGGGCGCGGCGGGGGGAGGTCACAGACGGACCTCGACGAGGACTTCGGTTCCTTGGGGGCTCGTGGTGATCACGAAGCGCTCGCCCAGGCGCTTGACGCCGAGGATCCCGAGGCCGAGCCCGGTGCGGCTCCGGTAACGACCTCCGAGGATGTCGTCCAGGTTGGTGATGCCGGGGCCCCGGTCCCGCGCATCGATGTGCAAGCGATGGTCGTGCGATCGGAGGTCGATGATCCCGCCGATCGAGTAGGAGGCCATGTTGCGGGCGAGCTCGCTCACGATCGTGAGGATCTTCTGCGCGGCAAAGCTCCTCGCGCCCAGCGTGTCGCAGAGGTTTCGCGCCGCCGTTCTCGCAGCCAGGACGTCGGGCTCGCCGCGGATCTCGATCCGTATCGTTCCACCCCGGCTCACCGGGCCGCTGCCGAGGCTCTCGATCGCCTGGAGAACCTGTGACGTCACCTTCGGGTCGAGAAAGAGGCGCAGCGCAACGCGCAGCTCGCGCACCAGCCCCGGTACGTGCGCGCTCGTCATCGCCGTCGGTCGCACGCCCATGCGGGCCACCGCCCGTTCGAGCGCGCCCCGCGCATTGATCGGCGAGAGGTGCGTCTCGAGCTCGCGCAAGACGTGATCGAAGGTGCTGTGGCCAGCGAGCACGGAGATAGGCAGGGTGCCTTACCTTGCCGCGCCGAGGCAACAGGTCTCGACACCTTCGCGTTCGAAAAAAGCTAAGCTTTCCGTTGACATCACTCGGGCTCCGGGTGTCACGACAGCAGCCCTGATTTTGCGCCGAAAGCCCAGCAGCGGGCGTTCACCGGCAGCGGCTTGACGCCGGATCCAGGTGCCACTTTGCCCTTGATGAGGCCGGCTTCAAGGGCTGCGAGCGTGCCTCGCTAGGGCGGCAGCGCGCGCACGAAGCCGAACATCACCGGCACGCCGTCGATCTCCCAGATGTGCCAGGGAACGGTCGTGCCCAGGGCGACCCACGCCTGGTACTCCTGCCCTTGCATGTGCATCTCGTGGTGCTGCAGCACGAGATCCGCTTGGGCGAGCGAAGGCGTGCGGCGCGCGTCCTGCCGCAGCCAGCCGTCGTCGTGCATGATGTCCCACGAGGCGCCGAGGGTGTCGTGGATGAAGATGCGCGGGTCGGGCCCGACGCGTGCGTCGAGCCGGAGTGCTCCGGTCTGCGTGCCCCAGAAGCCGCGGTTGAGGCCGAGGGTCGCCGCGCCCGGCGCGCCGCCCACCAGCGGCACGTAGGAGCTGGTGCCGAAGGGGCGCGAGCGATCGGTGGCGACGATCGAAGGCGCGAGCAGCAGCGCGGCGAGGACTACCGTTAGGATCGCGCGGCGCATGGCGGGAACGAGCGCCGGCCAGGTCCGCTCGATGGCGCAACGCACCGACTCCGCGCCCACGCCGGCGAAGAGCGCGAGGAACGGGTAGGCCGTCATCCAGTGCTTGGTTCCGCCGAAGATAGGCGTCGAGTCGCGGAGCCACGGCGCGTAGCAAACGGCGACCGCGAGCGCCCAGACCAGCGGCGCGCGATGCGCGGCGAGCATCTGCGGGGTGCGACGCAAGAGAACGCCAGAGGCGGCGCGCCCTCGCGCGACCACCCCGAGCAGCGCGAGGACGAGCGTGGTCGTCGGCACGGTCGCCGCGGTCATGACCGGCGCGTACGAGCGTGGGAACGGAGGCTGGAAGTAGTTCTGGCCTAGAAACTCCATGTTGTAGAACTCGTGGTGAACGTGGAACGCCACGTACTCGGCGAGGCGCGCAAGTGTGTCGCGCCAGATCCACGGCCAGAGCGCCCACATCACCAGAGGTCCCACGATCATCGATGCGAGCAGCGCGAGCGCCGCACCGTGCGCGCCTGCCTTGACCCTCTCGCCGGTGCGCCTGAGCCACAGCGCGAACAGCGCGGTCGACGCGATGAAGAGCGGCGGCAAGAACCACGCGTTGTGCTTGGAGGCGAGGGCCACGCCGAAAAGGAGGGCGCACCACGCGATGCGTCCGCGCGTCGGCGCTTCGGCGGCGCGCACGAACGCGTAGACGGTCGCCGCGAAGACTGCGGTCACCGGGATGTCGAAGCATGCGAGGTGCGCGTGGAAGAAGACGCGCGGCATGGCGGCGAGGCTCACGGCGGCCACGAATCCAGCGAAGCGCCCCGCGACACGGGTGCCCCACACGTAGACGAGCGCCACGAGGAGCCCCGCGATCACGATCGACGGCGCGCGCACGCTCTCGGCGACGCCGAGCAGGCCCCACTTGCGGTGGAGCTGCTCGAACGAGATGGCGAAGAGCGTCTTGATGAACGGCGGGTGCTCGTGGTTCGTGGCCCAGTGCGCGTCGACCACCGCACGCGACACCGCACGCGCCGGATCGTTCATCAGGATGCGCAGCCAGCGCCCGTAGACCTGCGCGGCCACTGCATAGAAGCCTTCGTCGCGCGCGAGTCCGATCGGACGCGAGGTGGCAAACAGCGCACACGCGTAGATCGCGCCCAGGCCCAGGCCGATCCATCGGTCGACCGCCAGCGTCCGCTCGCCCGTCCTCTGGCCGCTCGCCGTGGGGCCGCCCCCGCCGCTCCCGCCGGTCCCGCCGCTCATCGGAGCGTCGCCTCGAAGCAGTAGTGGCGGTGCTGGTAGTCGCTGGTACGGACGGCAAGCTCGACCGTCGCGCGTGCGTCGGGTGGTGCCCGTGGCAGATCGAAGGTGAACCCGGACCACCCGTCGCCGTCATGGTGGACGGCCTTGCCGATGGTGATGCCGTCGATGCGGGCCTCGATCTCGATGTCGGCGCCGGTACGATCACGCTCGATCATCCAGTACATGCCGTGATGGCCGACCACTCGGCGCGCTCGACCCACAGGAACCTGATCGAAGGCGAGCACCTTGTCGCCGCGCTCGAACGGGTGCGCCCAGATGCATCGACGTGGAAGGAACCGCTCGTCGGCGATCACGGTCAGGGCGGCGGTCATGAACGGGCCGCCCAGACAATCGAAGCGCGAGCTCGGAAACGTGGGGTGGCCGCCCAGGCCGCCCGCGAGGACCGGCTCACGATCGGACCAGGTGCAGCGCACCGCCGGCACGGTCCCCGAGACCCGGGTCGAAGGCCCGAACGCCTCCAGGAAGTCGAACACGACGAGGTCCGGCGCGGGATTGTCGAGGGTGCGAACGACGAACGGGCCGATTGCAACGGCGGATCGCTCGGTGAACGCCGCCAGCTCCTCGGAGCGAGCGCCGTGCAGGCCGATCTCCGTCGCGTGGGCGAAGCGAGACACGTCGGCGCGCCCGAGCTGCGCGATCGGCATGTCGACTCGCCGCCGCGCATGGGGCTCGGCCCATCGTGGCGCCACCACCAGCAGGTCGCCGGGATCTCGGTTCACGGATAGCGTTTCACCGAGCCGATCCCATTCCGCCTCGGTCGGCACGCCGCGCGCGACGGCAACGTGACCGCCCAGCTCGGCGATCGCAACGCACGGCGCGACGACCGCCGCAGCGATCGACAGGACCCGACGCATCCGCGGACTCACCCGACGGACCGTCGCATCGAACGCACGCCGAGGAGGAGCCCGATGGCGACGGTGACGGTGAGGACCGCCGTGCCGGTGACGAGGCCCGGCGCGCGGTAGCGGAACGACACGCGCGACGCGCCGGACGGCAGGTTTACCGCGACCCGATCGCCGTGGGAGTCGGCGACCGACTCGGTCGACCCGGCGTCGGTCGTGACGGTCGCGCGCCAGCCTGGATCGGTGTTCATGTCGTAGACCAGCATCGAGCCCGCCTCCGTGTCGCGCAGGGCGACAACGATTCCGTTGGGGCTCCAACCGATCACCTCGGCCTGTCCCCTGGGCTGCCCCCTGGCCTGTCCCCTGCCCTGCGCCGCGGCGGCGGCGAGCGAGACGGGGTCGGCCTGCGCTTCGGTAGCACGCTCGATCGTCACCAGACCGGCGGCGGTCGTCGCTGGCACCGCGCCGCGCGGCGCGAACGGCGGCGTCCCGTAGCAGCGGATGACGCCGGTGTTGCCGAGCATCGCGAGGTAAAGCGATCCCGCCCAGTCGCGACGACGATAGGCGTATGGGGGATCCAGCACGTGGCGGAATGGGCCGGGCTGGATCCCGTCGGGCGGACGCATCCACATCGCTTGGGCCATCGGCATCCGGGCAACGAGCGCCACGTCGACGCCGACTCCTGCTGCGAAGGCCGCGAAGAGCGGCGCCATCCACGCGCGTCGAGTGCGCCGCCGCACGACGACGAGCAGCGCGCCGAGCCCTGGTGCGGCCGCCAGCGCGAGCGCCAAGGTCGCCGGATAGAGGAAGCGCGAGGGAACATGCATCGATCCGAAGAAGGGCGCGTGCGCATGCAGCCAGATCCAGGGAGACCACGGCGCGAAGGCACCGAGCCCGAGGACGAACAGCAACAGGCCCGACGCGGTCAGCGCGACGGCCTTGCGATGACGGAGCCACGAAACACTCGCCAACACGCCCACGACGAGGAGGACCACGCCGAGGATGCCGATGTAGCTGCCCCACTCGTGCCAGCCGTAAGGGTGAATCGGCGCGGGGCGATCGTAGAAACCCTGCTGCCGCGATGTGAGCGCCGCCCACAACGCTCGCGCGTCGTACTTTTCGACGGATTCAATGGTCCGCGGCGCGCGCGCGAAGGTCCCGAGCATCGGCAGAAGCTTGGGCGCGCAAAGGCCGAGCGACGCGAGACCCGACACCGCGAGCGACGCCAGCGGCCGCAGCGATCGCGCTGCCACCGCGAGGACCGCCGCGTACACGCCGAGGAACAGGACGGTGTGGGGCAGCGGATAGATTCCGCCCGCGTAGAGCAGCATTGCGAGGAGCGCGGCGAGGATGGCGTGCGATCCGACATCACCGCGACGACGCGCCCGGTCGAACGCCCAGAAGCACCATGGCGTGAGTGCATACGCCAGATGCCAGCCGTGCCCCGCCGCCGTCTGCAGTCCCCAGCGCCCGTTCACCGCGAAGAGGGAGACCACCATGATGCGCGCTGCGGAATCCCGGGTGACGCGAGCCGCTGCGAGGTACGCGCCCGTCGCTCCGAGCCAGGCGCAGCCCAGCACCTCGAGCCGGATGGCGATCGACATCGGCAGCGTCAGGTAGAAGACGAGCCACGGCGAGACCAGCGACGTGCCGCCCTCGACGTAGCCCCAGCCGGGGAACCCTCCGCATGCGTAGGGGTTCCAGAGCGGCAGCTCGCCGTAGTCGACGAGGCTGCGGCGGACCAGCTCGCGATGCGCCGCCATCGCGTCCCAGTCGTGAAAACCCAGCGTGTCCCAGGCACGGAGCCAGGGCGACATCGCGATGAGCGGCAGCCCGAGCACGGCGAGCCATGCGACGAGCCGCGAGGCGCGATGCTCGACCGATCGCGGGCCTCCCACGGGCGCACGGTACACCCGGTCACCGCGCGTTTCCTCTTCGCAGGCGCGCGGCCGCCGGGTTACGCACAGCGCCCGTGGCCGACCTTCCCGCTCCTGCCTCTTCCGGCCCGTCCGTCGTCGAGGGCGCGTCCGGCCCGTCGCTGCCGCGCGCGGTCCTCGCCGCGCTCGCAGTGGTGCACGCGCTGTTGTTCGGCGGCGCGGGCTACGCGCTGCCGTGGCCCACGCTGTCCGCCTTCGCGGTCCTCGCGTGGATCGTCGCCGCGGGGTGGCTCCTGCTCTTCGCTTGCGCGGTGTTCGTCCCGCGACGGCTCGCCTGGGCCTTCCGCGTGGTGTCGATCGTTTCGCTCGCCTTCCTCGCGTGGGCGACCTGGGAGCTCGGATCGGCCGGGGCCTATCTGGTCCGCTTGTACTCCGGCGTGGGCGCCGGGCTCGCAGGCGCCGCGGGCGCCGCATGGTGCGTGATCGCGCTCTTCACGCTCCCCCTCGGCGCGTGGGGGATCGTCGCGACCGGTGGGGTTCTGCGCGGGTGGTCGGGCGCGCGGCGCAACCGCGCCCGCGGCGCCATCGCGGCGGTCGCGCTCGCCGTCGTCGTGGTGTTCGTCATGCGCGCCCGTTCCGCGCGCGGCGCCGAGCGGATCGATGCAGGGGCCGCTCGCACCGCCATGGAAGAGGCGGTGGCACGCGCTCCGGAGTCTGGTTCCTCAAAGAAGAAGAAGTCGAAGCGAGCGGGCAGCCTCTTTCTTCGGGAGCCCGTCACGTGCGCCCGTCCGCCCGGCGAGGTCGCGGTGACGATCCTCGCCGTCGCACGCGCGCCCCGTCAGGCCGAGCCGACGCCCTTGTGCGTTCAGGAGGCGACGCTCGAGGTCGCAGCGAAGAACCTGATCGCCGAGCTCCGCGGGGTCGGTGACCTCGACACCCTGGTGGCCGCGATCGACGTGATCACCGAGATCGCGCCCATAGCCAATCGGGGCATCCTCCTTGGCGCAGTGTCGGTGCGGCCCGGGATCGACGGAGTCTGCGCCGCCGAACGATGCATGCCGCCGTGGCAGGCCGTTGCGTTGCAGCAATTCACCACCATGGCGTCGTTTCCGAGCATCCAGCTGGACCTCGGCGCGACCGCAGCGGCGCTGAAGAAGTCGCTGGGGGCACCGGACAGCGACTCCTTCACGGGACTGTCGCGCTTCAGCACGGCGCAGCTGCTCCTCGATGGGGGCCACATTCGCGAGCTGGATCACGGCCGTCTTCCGGCAACCCCGCCCGTCGACCAAGAGCACCTCACCAAGGCAACGAGCGACGCGCTCGCGTTCCTGATCGGGGCGCAGGACAAGGATGGTCGATTTCGATATCTCGTCGACCCTCACACCGGCGTGACGTCGTACGCGAACTTCTCGGTACCGCGTCAAGCCGGCACGACGCTCGCCGTCTGCGAGATGGCGGGTCTCGATGGCAAGGCCAAGGGTGTGGCCGCACGTTCGCTCACCATGCTCGCGACGCTGGCGCGCCCCGCTGGCGAAAGCCGAGTCGGGATCGCGTATCCCAAAGGCTCGACGAAGCCCGTCCAGCTCGGCAACACCGCGCTGTCGATGATCGCGTTCCTCGCATGTCGTGATCTGGTCGGCGACGAGCACGACGCGTCGATCCACGGAATGGGCCACACGCTGCTCGCGCTGCAGCGCCCGGACGGCGGCTTCGCGCCGTCGTGGGACCTCGCCAAGAACGCACGAAACGAAGGGGCCGACCCGATGTATGCGGCGGGCCAAGCGGTGATGGCGCTGGTCTTGTGGGAAGCGGCGATCGACGCCGCCGCCGAACGGCCCGGGAGCGCGCCCGAGGCGCCGGTGCTCCGATCGGCGATCGACCGCGCCATGCAGCACTTCGCCGGCCCCTACTGGAGCTTCATCGTCCGCGACTTCTTCTTCCTCGAAGAGAACTGGCACTGCCTCGCGGCGCGCGCGGCGCTGGCGACACACCGCAATGCCGCCTACGAGACCTTCTGTCTCGACTACATGACGATGAAGAGCCGCTTCATCTTCGAGGACATGCCGAAAGGCAAGCAGAGCCTGGTCGGCGCCTACGGCTTCGGAACGGTGTTCCCGCCGCACAACACCGCGACCGCCGGCTTCGCCGAGGCGATGGCCGCCGCGATCGCGGTCGGCGAAGCTCGCAAGGTCGACATGTCGAAGGAGAAGGCGCGACTCGGCAAGGTCCTCGGCTTTCTCATGCGTCAACAGTGGAACGACGCGACGTGCTTCGCATGTACCGACAAGCTCAAGATCCCCGGCGGCTTCTCCGAGCACTTCGGCGAACCGATGATGCGCATCGACTACGCCCAGCACGCGATGGCGGGGATGGGGCACGGCGGACATGTGCTGGGCTTCGTGCCGGCCGTGCGTGCGGCCGGCGTGCCGAGCCAAGGCTGACGGCAGACGTGTCAGGCCGACGCTGGTCGTTTGCGCCACTCGATCGCCTCCACGATCGCGAGGTCCGCGGACCGCGAATGGCTCGGTTGGCCCTCGTCCTGGCGGAGCTCGCCGGCGGATCGGCCTCCAGCATGCTCGACGTCGGCGCGGGCGATGGCCAGCTCGGCGCGGCAGTCGCCGCACGGCTCGGTGCATGCAGACTGCAAGGCGTCGACCTGGCGCCACCCGACGCGCGCAGCGCGGCGTCGATCGACGGCGCGCGTCTCCCGTTCGCCGATGCGAGCTTCGAGGTCGTTCTCCTGGCCGACGTCCTTCACCACGCTCGCGACGCCCCGGCCGTCCTGCGCGAGGCGCTGCGCTGCGCGGCCCGCGCGGTCATCGTGAAGGACCACTTAGCGCGCGGCCCGTTGGATCGCGCGCGGCTCTACGCCATGGACGTCGTCGGCAACCCCTCGCGCGAGGTCGAGATTCCGGGAGGTTATTTCGGCCCGGCATCGTTCGCCGCGCTCGCCCGCGGATGCGGCGCTTCGCTGCGCCGGGTGGCCTGGCCGCTCCATGTGCACGCGCCGATGCTCCGGTTCCTGGCCCCGAGCGAGCTGCAGTTCGCCGCCACGTTGGTGCCGGTTGCGAGGCCACTGCGATGAGCGGCTCTCTTCGTCGTCCGACAGAGCGCTGGCTCGTGGTGGGTGGAGCCGGGTTCATCGGCAGCCACCTGGTGGAGCGCTTGATCGAGCGCAACCCAGTCACCATCTTCGACGATCTGTCGGTAGGGCGAGAGGCGTTCATCGCCGGCTCGATCGCGGGCGGCGCGCGGCTGGTCGTCGGCGACGCCCGCGACCTCGCCCAGCTGGAGGCGGCAATGGTCGGCCACACCCACGTGGTGCACCTGTCGGCGAACCCGGAGGCGCGCGCCGCGCTGCTCGATCCGCGGATCGACATCGATCAGGGGATCCTCGCGACGTTCAACGTGCTCGAAGCGATGCGCCGGGTCGGCGCGCGCAGGCTCGTCTTCTCGTCGAGCGGAACGGTCTATGGCCCCCGCGAAGGCGCCTGCGCCGAGAGCGATCTCGGCGCCCTGCCCATCAGCTTGTACGGCGCGAGCAAGCTGGCCGGCGAGGCGATGATCTCCGCGTATGCCGAGTGTTTCGGACTCGAGGCGACCATCACGCGATTCGGCAACGTGGTCGGCCCACGCGCGACGCACGGCGCGGCGCTCGATTTTTTCCGCAAGCTCCAGAGCACGCCGCACGAGCTGGTCGTGCTGGGTGACGGCAAGCAGCGCAAGCCCTACCTGCACGTGCGTGACTGCGTCGATGCGGTCTTGTTTGTCGCGGACAACGGGCAGGGAGTGATCGATGTCGTGAACATCGCCCCCGATGGCACGACCTCGGTGGCAGCGATCGCCGCCGCGTGCATCGCCGCGTCCCCTCACCCCGAGGCACGCATCGCCTTCACCGGCGGCGAGCGCGGCTGGCCAGGCGACATCCCGCGGTCCTTCATGGATGCCGGCTTGCTGCACCGGCGCGGGCATGGCCTCAGTCGGACCAGCGACGAGGCGGTCGCCGACGCCGTCGTGGAGCTTTCGCGCGAGGTGTTCCCGGCGCACCGACCGGATGCCGCACGGGTACGCGCTGCCATCGCCGATGCTGCCGTCCGCGAGGCGAGCGATACCGTCGATTCGAGCGCGACGAGCGCGACCACCTGACATGCAGATCGTCGTTCTGTGTGGAGGCCTGGCAACGCGTCTCGGTACGCGAGCGGCGCACACTCCCAAGATGCTCATCGACGTGGCGGGCGTGCCGCTGGCGGCGCGCGTGCTTCCGCGCTTCGCTGCATCGGGTTTCACCGAGGCGGTGCTGTGCGTCGGCCACCTGGGCGAGGTGGTCCGCGACTTCGTCGGAGATGGCGCGCGCTTCGGCTTACGCGTCCGATACGCGGAGGATGGCCCCACGCCACGTGGGACCTGGGGCGCGCTGCGCGGCGCGCGTGATCTCCTCGCCGAGACGTTCGTCGTCACCTACGGCGACTCGCTGCTACCGTTGGACCTCCAAGGACCGTGGGCGACGCTGCGCCGGTCCCCCTGGGCGACGGGCGCGATGGCGGTCTGGCGCAACCGTGGGGAGCTCGAGCCTTCCAACGTGCGCTTCGAGGGCGGGCGCGTCCTGTCGTACAGACGTTGCGACGAGCTGATGACCCCGGACGGCGTCCCCGATGCCATCGACTATGGCGCGACCGCCCTGAGGCGCGACGCCGTCCTCGGACTGGCGAACGACGAGCCAGGCGAACGGGCGAGCGTCGAGCCGGCGAACGGCGAGCCGGCGGGCTTCGGTTCGGGAAGCCTGGGGACGCTTTGGGCGGATCTCGCGCGGCGCGGCCTCCTGGCGGCGCACGAAGTGGGCTCGCGCTTCTACGAGATCGGCTCGCCCGCCGGCCTGGCGGACGCCGAGGCTGCCATCCGGGCTGGCATCTTCGACCCGGTCTTCGCCCCGGGGGCCTCGTCGTGATCGTGGCGCGCGCACCGCTGCGCTTCTCCCTCGGCGGCGGTGGGAGCGACTTGCCCGCCTTCGCGAGCCGGCACGGCGGCTTCGTCGTGTCGGCGGCGATCGACAAGTACGTCTACGTCACGGCCAACCGCCGCTTCGATCGATCGATCCGCGTCTCCTATTCAAAGACGGAGATCGTCGCGCGCGCCGCCGACGTGGAGCACCCCATCGTGCGCGAGGCGCTCCTCGCACTCGGCATCGATCATTCGATCGAGATCACGAGCATCGCCGATTTGCCAGCGAACAGCGGCCTCGGCTCGTCGAGCACGTTCACCGTCGCCCTGCTCGATGTGCTGCACGCCTTCAAGCGGGAGGTCGCCTCTGCCCGCCAGCTCGCCGAGGAAGCGTGCACCATCGAAATCGATCGCCTGGGCGAGCCGATCGGCCGGCAGGATCAGTATGTCGCGGCCTTCGGCCACGTGGTGGCGATGACCTTCGGCAAGGACGGCAGCGTGGAGGTGGAGCGCATCGACGTGCTCCCCGAGGTGCTGGGAGAGCTGGAGCAGAACCTCGTCGTCGTCCACACGCGCGTGGAGCGACCCGCCCGGACGGTCCTCGGCGAGCAAGGCGCGCGGCTCGCCAGTGACGACGCGGCGGCGGCTGCGATGCATCGCATCAAGGCGATGGGCAAGGAGACGCGCGCGCTCCTCCTCGCCGGCGAAGTCGATCTTTATGGCGATATGCTGCACGAGCACTGGGAGCTCAAACGATCGATGGCGAGCGCGATGACCTCGCCTGGGATCGACGCGATCTACCAGCAAGCACGCGAAAGCGGCGCCGTGGGGGGCAAGCTAATGGGCGCCGGCGGGGGCGGCTTTTTCCTCTTCTACGTACGGCCGGCTGAGCGACGGCGTTTCGTCCTGGCGATGCAGCAGAGCGGGCATCGGCTGCTGCGCTTCCGCTTCGAGCCCTCGGGCGCGCGCATCGTGGCCGACCTGCGGAGCGATTGAATGTGGTATCGAGCACGACCCGCTTAACGGCGCCTTCGCCTAAATTGGAGCGCCCACCGACTTCGCGATCGATGACGAGATCGCTCGGCGCGCCACCGTCAGCTCCTGCCGATGTGGGCGTCAGGTTTTGGCGTTCTCCCGTGCGGCGCGCGTCCCGGTGGCGATGTAGATGTTCCCGAGCACCTCGAAGTTCGGACCGAAGAGCCGGCCCGGGTCACCGATTGCCAGTCGATGTCCCCGAGGGCCTTGAATACGTCGGCGAGGGTCGCGATTGGTCCCATTCGGCGGTGCTCTGTCCGCTTCCGCGCCTGCGGCGCCTTCGGAGCGCCGTCGGACACGCCACCTCGGGGGGCGATTGGTCCCATTCGGCGGTGCTCTGTCCGCTTCCGCGCCTGCGGCGCCTTCGGAGCGCCGTCGGACACGCCACCTCGGGGGGCGATCGGTCCCATTTGGCGGTGCTCTGTCCGCTTCCGCGCCTGCGGCGCCTTCGGAGCGCCGTCGGACACGCCACCTCGGGGGGCGATCGGTCCCATTCGGCGGTGCGCTGTCCGCCTCCGCGCCAGCGGCGCCGTCGGAGCGCCGTCGGATACGTCAGCGCGGGGCGCGTCGGTGCCTTGCACCATGCGGGCCTGGCCCGCCCACGGTCGCGCAGCTGCCGCAGTGCGGCGGATCGCTCGCCAGGTGAGTGCTACCCTGGACCCATCGTGACCGCGTCGTCGCCCCGACCCGCAACCTACGAGGACGTCCTCGCCGCCCCCGACAATATGGTGGCCGAGGTAGTCGACGGCGACTTGCACCTGCAGCCTCGGCCGCGTCGCCGCCACGTACGCGCCGCATCGAAGCTTGGCGCCTTCCTGATTGGCGCGTTCGAGGACGGCTTCAACGGACCCGGTGGCTGGGTCATCCTCCACGAGCCCGAGCTGCACCTCGGTCCACGGCCCGACATCGTCGTTCCTGACCTCGCCGGCTGGCGCGAGGGGAACTATCCGGGCGACGTCGACGACGACGATGCGTTCTTTCGCGAACGCCCTGATTGGGTGTGCGAGCACCTGTCGGACAGCACCGCGCGCTTCGACCGCATGAAGAAGCTGCCGCTGTACGCCCGCCAGGGGGTGCCTCACGTCTGGCTCGCCGACCCGCGGGAGCGGACCGTCGTCGTGTACCGCCTCGACGGCGAGCGATACACGCTCCTCGGCACGTGGGGGAACGAAGACGAGGACGTCCGGCTCGAGCCGTTCGACGCCGTCCCCATCCCGCCGTCGGCCCTATGGGGCCGGCGGCTCCACCGCAAGCTCTGAGCGGCGAGTAGAGAATTTGAACTTCGAAAGTGGCTCGAAGGCTACCTGAACCTCGACGGCAGGGGCTCGCCGGGCGAGTTTTGGACCCAAGTCGGCGGCCAGAAGGGTTGGTGGTCGAGGCGGCCGGGGGTGCGGGTCCGCGGCCGCCTCCAACGGCGCCGTCACGGCCGAGCTCCATCCGCAGGCTCTGGCTCGGACGCCTCGCTGGACCCAGGCCATGCTTGGCGAGGAGCCTGGCGATCGCGTCGGGCCTCGAGCCAGCTCACCCTCGCTGGTCGGCACGTTCGTCTGCCGCCGAGCACACGGGCCGCGGAGGGAAAGCCGATGAGGTCGTCGCCGTCCCAGCACGGGGTCAGCTCGTTGCCTGCCTGCAGGCGAGTACCTCGACGGGCACGCCGACCTTCAGCACCACCTGCGTGGTAGGTGGCGCCTTCTATCGAAGCTGCTGCGCACAGCCGTCGCACGCTCGCGGGCAGCGGCGAGATCGCCGCCGGTCGATCGCCGAGGCCCACGAAGGCCTCCGGCGGCGTACGCGGCACGACCACCTCGTCGTCCAGCACCCAGGCTCGCTCCACGCCGCGTAGCGTGAGGGGCGTCGATCACCAGACCGTCGACTTCCACTGTGGTGCACCGCGTGGCCGTCCTCCGCCCCAAGCTCGCGCGAACCCGACCGAGCCGAGCCCTCTCGCGCCCGACGGGGCGACGCGCTCGCCGAAGGCGCGACGACCGCTCACACGAACCGGCCCGGTCGCCGCCAGCTCTCGCGCCACGAGCGCGTTCGCTTGCTCCGTCTTGCGATGGCCTTCATGCCACAGGAAGGGCGCCGCGAGCAGCGCTACGCCAAACGCCGCAGTGGCGATGACCTCGGTCGTTAGCGAGTGCGTACCCATCCGCGGTGAATGGTCGAGCCCAGGGCCCGGAGCGTCGACGCGCGCCATGAGTGAATGAGCGCACTCGCTCCCGTGACAGATTCGTCTTGGCCCCCAAGCGATCTGGTGGTTCTCGGCTCTCGGCTTTCGCGCCTGTTCGTCGAGTAGCTCGAGCCGAGCTTCCGCAGAGGCGCCGTCTTGGTGTGCCTGAGCGTCCACGGTGGTGAGGGCGCCGATCGCGCAGGCCCCTGGTCGCAGAATCTCGTCTCTGCGGCGACCTTCGCCAAGGAGCACGGCGGCAAGGTCATCGCCTTCGTGGGCTACGACGGCGGGGCGCCCAAAGGCATCGCCGATGCATGCGTGATCGTGCCGCGTTCGGGCGACGGCGAGACGTCGACCCCGCATGTCGAGGGCTTCCACGAGGTGTACCACCACCTCGTTTGCGAGCGACTGCGCCAGCTGTTCGCCGACGCGCCATGAGTGCGGGTCGTCATCCTCGCTGAGCGTTCGCGGGCCAAGGGTGAAGGCCCTTCAAGGCGGGCCGGCCCAGCTCTATCCTCGAGGGTGCATGGGCTTTCGTACCGCCACGGCTCTCGTCTTCGCAGCGCTTGTCGGGGCTGCGTGTACGAACGATTACGATGCGATCCTCGCCGACGCTTCGGGGGGCGGGACGGCGGCGACCGCCGGAGGCAGCACGAGCGCGAGCACGAGCACGAGCACGAGCACGAGCGCGAGCACGAGCACGAGCACGAGCACGAGCACGAGCACGAGCACGACACAGCACGAGAGCGGCACGGTCAGCGACGAGCTCGACGACAGCGAGGCTGGCTCGAAGAGGAGGG
>Ga0105046_10002870_pt1 | contig 27261 bp, 20 predicted proteins | sample MAT03_FD_78385 | JGI IMG/M metagenome (GOLD analysis project Ga0105046, IMG submission 78385) | Freshwater microbial communities from Lake Fryxell liftoff mats and glacier meltwater in Antarctica - MAT-03 (megahit assembly) | ecosystem: Environmental > Aquatic > Freshwater > Ice > Liftoff... | reverse complement strand
CCATTTGAAACTGATCTTGGTGAATATATTGTTCAGCTTGCTGGTCAGCGGCCGTATCATATTGTGACTCCTGCCATGCACATGAGCAAGGAAGATGTGAGTGAGCTTTTTCACAAACATTTGGGAACTGAACTGACAGATAATCCTGAGGAGCTGACAATGATTGCCAGAAAGTTGATGCGTGATAAATATACAGAAGCCGAAGTCGGAATTACTGGCGGAAACTTTCTGATTTCAGACATTGGAGGAGTGGCAGTCACTGAAAATGAGGGCAATGCAAGATTAACAGTTGCTTTTCCAAAAGTGCACATTGCTTTGGTTGGGATTGAAAAAATGGTGCCTAACATGTTGGATCTGGATCTTTTTTGGCCCTTGTTGGCAACAAGCGGAACTGGACAACATGTAACGGTTTACAATACAATTTTGACAGGTCCCAGACAAGAAGATGAGGTAGATGGCCCAGAAGAAATGTATGTGGTTCTGTTGGACAACGGCAGAAGTAAATTGTTGGCAGACAAAGAAAAGAGGCAGGCGCTCAATTGCATCCGATGTGGTGCTTGCTTAAATGCATGTCCTGTTTACAAAAATATTGGAGGGCACACTTACGACACTACTTATAGTGGACCAATTGGATCTATTATATCTCCGCAATTTCTTGGTTTAGAGAAGTTTAAGCATTTAAGTTACGCTTCTACGCTTTGCGGTGGATGCTCTACTGTTTGCCCTGTTAGAATTGATATTCACAATATTTTATTGCTCAATAGAAAGCAATCTGTAGATGAAGGATTAAATAACAAATGGGAGAAACTAGGTTTCAGCTTTTGGAAAATGGCCATGCTCAATCGAAAATTAATGAACATAGGGGGAAGTTCTATTAAGCAATGGGCTGTAAGTATGATTTTTAAAAATTCATGGTCAAAGCGTCGACAAGAACCCATTTTAGCCCCCAAATCTTTCAATGAAATGTGGAAGGCTGGAAAGCGAACCAATTAAAACGGGCAGTATTTTGAGTAAAAATTAACTCACAAAGTTGGACTTGGTTCCGCCTTTAGAGAATGGCGATTCAGTCTATTTCGTGTTGAGATTATTTGATCCAACAGTTCTGGCGATTTCTCAAGGCCATTGCCAACCACCACAATATCTGCACCAGCCTCCCAGGCCGATTGGGCTTTTATGCCAGAATTAATTCCTCCGCCTACAATCAAAGGATTTGATATAGAGCGTCTTACAGCTGAAATCATTTTCGCCCGAACTGGTTCTTGAGCTCCACTTCCACCATCGAGGTAGATTAATTTTAGGCCCAACATCTCACCAGCAAGTGCCGTACAAACTGCAATGTCTTCTTTGTCGGCGGGAATGGGTTGGGTATTGCTAATATAAGAAACTGTGGTTGACTTTCCACCGTCTATTAACATGTAGCCAGTGGAGAGAATTTCAAGGCCAGAATTTTTTAAAATTGGAGCCGCAACAACATGTTGGCCGATCAACAGTTCAGCATTTCTACCAGAAATTAAAGATAAAAGCAAAATGGCATCGGCATCGCTATGAATATGCAGATTGGAACCTGGAAATATGACAACTGGAATTTCAGTTTGCCTGCGCAGGGCCTCAACCAAAACATAAAAATTATTTCCTGAGATCAAACTTCCGCCTACAAAAAACAGATCAACTTTTGCCGAGACATAAAGGTCAATTTGAGCCTTTATTCCCCTCATTTCCACCTTGTCAGGATCTATAAGGACGGCTAAACATTTCTGATTAGAGTCTTGATTTTGCCTGATTTTTTGGAGAACTGTCATCCGGTTTCAGAAATTGTTTTTCCAGAAAATCTGTTATTTTTTCTCTGGCAATAGCAAGTAAAAATGATGCAATGTAACTTTGGATACTGGAGAAAATACTTGATGCAAATCCACCAGTTGGGCTTACTTCTTTGGTGCTCTTTGGTGCTTTTTCTTTCTTTTGAAATGCTTTTATTAGAAAGTAGCTTCCCAAGGCAATTCCTCCAAAGACCAGACCTTGAATGGCAAGTTTAATGGAGTTTTCTTTTAAATCAGCGACCTGATTTTCAAGGGCTTCCTTGTATTTATTGGTGCTGCTTAGTAATTTTTGGCGATCCATATCCAGATGTTTTACTTGTGAAAGCGGTGTAGATTCAATTGGCTGATTCATCAATTTTAGAATTTGGTTCTTCTTTTTTATGATCCATTGATTCTCTGAGACTTAATTCAATTTTTGCTTTTAATGATTGGTTGTCTTTGTTCAGATAGAAAGCTAAAGTAATCAAAAAATAGACACCTGTTAATATGAAAAAGCCTGAAAACTCATTGCCAATTAAGTGATTTAAAAGATATGCAATTCCAAAATTGAGGCAAATTAGCCCAACCAAGCCAAAAACAGCCATTCCAATGAACACCATGGATTTACTTATGATGTTTACCATTAGCTCTTTTAGGTCATATTTCACAAGTTCGATTCTTGCATCTAAATAGCCTTCAAAGTTTGCAATCCAATGATCTAAACTCAGCATGTCTTTTATCTTCCCAAACATATAAGCAAAATTGGCACTTCTTATTTATGGTTCCTAATGTTGATACTTGAAATCCTGAAATTTTATCTTATCAATGGATGAATATATCTTTCCATTCTGAGTAAGCCAATATTCTCCAGATCAATTGAAAATCAATAGATTGAGGACTCGAAAGAAATAGGTTTTTATAGGTCTCAAATTTCTTAAAATCAATATATTCAGATTCTTTGAATGAAGGATTCATAGCCCTGCTTTTTACCAATGCGGACAACCATTCCACATTCGGAGCGGCGAATCCAACTTTATCTCTTCTGTTTAGAATGGCTTGAGGCACAAAGGGTTCTGCGGCTCGTCTTAGTAAATATTTGGTGTACCCTTTCTGAATTTTAGCTGAACCCGGAATGTCAAAAAGCATTTGAATCAAGGGAGAATAATCGGCAAACGGCATTCTGGATTCGACCGACCAACGCATTGAATTCCGATCTGCGGCTTTGAGCAAAAATGGGAGTGAAGAACTTGAAAACTCATTTATCAATCCCTGATTGACAGCCGTATAGAAGTTCCCCTTACCTCCTGAAGTTTCAAATATATTTGAATTTAAAATTGAATATTCAGGTTTAAACTTTTGGAGAAATTGCGCCGATCTATTTTTAAAATGATGGCGCATAAAATTAATGCCACCTTCTTTTAAATAATTTGTGGCATCCTCTGGAAATATTCCATGCAGAAGACCTTCAAAAAGATTACTTTCCTGATGCCTGGGATAACCTGCGAAAATTTCATCAGCGCCTTGTCCATCAAGCGTTACCCGAACGCCTTGCCTGGCAACATTTCGAAAGACTTCATATTGAGAAAAAACATTTAAGCCAGGCGATGGCTCGTCTTGGGTATAAATTAGTTCCCTAAAAGATTGTAAGAAATCGTTGGCATTTGCTTCGGATGCAAAGAATTCAAATCCACATTTTTTTGCCATCATTCTGGCCCAAGTTGATTCATCCTGAGCACTTCCTGAAGGCAGAACAGCCATAAAGGCTTTTCGAATCCCCTTATTTTTTGAAATTCTATCTGTTGCTGCTGTCAGACCCGCAATCGTAGAACTGTCGATTCCGCCACTTACACAAATACCCAATGGAACATCGGCTTGCAAGCGCAGGCGGATCATCTCTAAAAGCGCAGTTCTAATATTTTGAATGCATTCATTTTCTTTAAAATGAGGTTGGAAGTCGTAGGTGGAATTCCATTCCCATTGGTGGTAGGTTTCAATTTTGAATGCCTCGGTTTTTAAGTCAAGTTTTAAGAATTGGCCAGCCTGCAAGCGAAATATATTTTGAAACATAGTTTGCTCATTTTCATCAGCTTGGCCAAAGGCCAGATAGCGGGAAACGGTTTGTGGATTTTCTTCAAACTGAATTCCGAAATCCTTAAATGCCTTTATTTCAGATGCAAAGCAAAATCCATTTTTGTCTTTATGGAAATAAAATGGTTTAATCCCGGATCTATCACTTGCCGCAAAAATGATGTTTTTCTCAAGATCGAATATGGCAAAGGCCCACATCCCGTCCAGCTTTGCCAGACAGTTTTCTCCCCAGATTTTGTAAGCCATGAGCAAGACTTCTGTATCGGTTCTGGTTTTGAAAACACAGCCCAATTGCTTCAATTCTTTCTTTAAAGCGAGATAGTTATAAATCTCTCCATTGAAAATAAGCCAAAACTTTCGTTCCTCATCTGGCATCGGTTGGTGTCCTTGGCTATCGGGGGCTATTATGGAAAGTCTTCTATGAAGAAAACCGAGCTTAAATGGCTCATTTCCAAGACTATAAATGGATATCGGATTTGCGAGGAAGTCTGGCTTTGCAAATTCATCCGAGAATACTTCAATCGATTCATTAGAATTCCTTAGAAATAGAAATCCCTCATCATCAGGCCCTCTATGCCTCAGCGTTTTTGAAACTGCTAAAAGTTGTCTCGGCTCGAAATGCGGTGAGAAATTTACAAAGCCTGCGATTCCACACATGAATTTAAACCAGAATAATGAAAATTCTTCTCAAAACCATTGTTTGGATATGAATGCTTCGGTCAGAATTGCTACTTTATGTACCTGAAATCCTGACCATCTTCTAAGGCAAGAACACTTTTATAAATGAGTTGAATTACAGATTCAATATCCTCATAGCTAACCGTTTCCACAGTTGTGTGCATATATTTCAATGGCAAAGAAATGAGGGCTGAAGCCGAACCAACGCCAGAATAAGCAAATGCATCGGTGTCAGTTCCTGTCGCTCTTGTTGCCGCCGCCCGTTGAAATTTGATTTCGTTTTTCGAAGCAATATCGATGATGAAATTGAGTAAATTGTTTTGCACCGCCGGTCCATACGTAAGTACCGGACCTTCTCCGCAACGTTGATCACCTTGCTCCTGTTTTTTGTACATTGGAGATTGCGTGTCGTGGCAAACATCTGTAATGATGGCAACATCAGGTTGAATGCGTTTGGCAATCATTTCTGCCCCTCTTAAACCAATTTCTTCCTGAACAGAATTTACAATATACAATCCAAATGGAAGTTTGATGCCATTTTCTTGAAGCATTTTGGCTACTTGAGCAATCATAAAACCACCAATTCGATTGTCGAGCGCCCTGCCTACCAAATACTTGGTATTCAGATCGAAGGCTTCATCGTCAAATGTGGCCACAGTGCCTACATGCACGCCCATTTCAAGCACTTCTTTTTTATTCGAGGCCCCAATGTCCAGAAATATATTTTTAATTTTTGGAGTTTCGTCTTTTTCCAATTCCCGAACGTGGATGGCTGGCCAACCAAAAATGCCTTTCACAATGCCTTTGTCTCCAAAAAGATTGGCTCGTTTTGAAGGCGCAATCAAAGCATCTGAACCGCCGTTTCTTCGAAGATAAATATAGCCCTCATCAGAAATGAAGTTAACAAACCAGGCGATTTCATCAGCGTGTGCTTCTATCACCACTTTGTATTTCGCATCAGGATTTATGACCCCAACTACTGTTCCATATGTATCTGAAATATAGGTGTCTATATATGGTTTTAGATAATCAAGCCACATCCGTTGGCCGCTTTCCTCAAAACCGGTTGGTGAAAAATTATTGATGTATTTGTATAAAAAATCTTTCGATTGCTGATCCATTAAATAAGAAATTTATTGGCAACAAATGTAGAAGATTGGGCCAAGTCGGCAAGCTTTGGTTTTTGAAATTACAAGCTCAATTTCGAATTTGGATTGCGGTTGCAGCTTCCAAACCTGCATTTTGATTAGCAAAATTTCTATTCAAGGCTTACCTTCTGTTGTCATCGCCATTAACCATGCTGATGTAGCTTTCATAACGGGTAATTGACAATTTTCCTTCATCCATTGCCTTCAAAACGGCACAGCCAGGTTCGTGGCGGTGGCTGCAATTGTGGAATTTGCAGTTGGCTGAAATGGCCCTCATTTCTGGAAAATAACGACTTAAATTTTCATCTTCCATTTCAATAAGACCCAATTCTTTTATGCCCGGGGTGTCTATAATAAACGTGTTTTCAGCCAATTGAAACATCTCGGCATAGGTTGTAGTATGTTTTCCTTTGTTGGCATAGCTGGAAATTTCTTGTGTATTTAGGTGCAGTTCTGGCGCAATGCAATTGACAAGCGTAGATTTTCCTACACCCGAATGACCTGAAAGCAAGGTTTTTTTTCCTGATAGCAACTTTGAAAATTCATCTACATTTAGATTCGTAGCTGCAGATGTAATCATTGAAGGATATCCAATTGAGCTGTACATTTCAGCTAAAATTTCAACAAATTCCAGCTCTTCTTCATTCAATAAATCTACTTTATTGAAAATTACTCTTGCTGGAATTCCATAAGACTCTGCAGAAACCAAAAGCCTGTCAATAAAACCAAGTGAAGTTCTGGGCAAAGTTAGAGATGCAATTACAACCAACTGATCTACGTTTGCTGCAAGAATATGAGCCTGATTATTTTTATGGACAGATTTTCTAATAATGTAGTTTTCTCTTTCTAATATATTAAAAATCAAAGCATTGCCCTCCTGACCGTCTTCAAGTTCTAAGTCCACAATATCGCCAACTGCGATCGGATTGGTCACTCCGGTTTTGCTCAGTTTCAGTTTTCCCTTTAGACGACAATCGAGTAATTTCCCATCCTCAGTTCTCACTTTGTACCAGCTGCCAGTAGATTTAAATACCAGGCCTCTCATTGCTTTCGGGTGTAGATAGAATTATTCAAAATATTGTCTCTCAAATCTTTACTGCAAATAAACGCATAATTATTTCCTAAAATAAGGAAGAAATCAAACCAAAGTTCATTTTGGAAATTCAATTTCAGATAAGTGATTTTCATTCCTAAAAATTGAGACCTTTGTAGGCAACATTTTGGTAGAGACTTTAAAAACACAAACAAAGATTTCAACCTGGCTCAATTTCAGAGTCGCGGTTGCTTTTCTGGTTTTAAATTTTTCATTTTTTCATTTCGGGAAAAGTCAGATAAATTCCGCTGTGTTCGGGTTGGACTCGGCACAGTTTCAAAATGAGTTTATCAATTATTTGAAAATCAGGTCTATATCAGGTTCTGAATTTCAAGCTGCACTTTATCTCAAAAGCCTCGGCATTCAATATGGCCTTCAAGCGGAATGCCTCAATTGCACCGATACTTCAGTAAACATCGCCCTTTCGCTTTACCCGCTTTCAAGTAAAAAGCCAAACCTTATTTTGCTCAGCCACTTGGATGTAGTTGCAGCAATAGATTCAGCAGAATGGCGTTTTCATCCTTTTTCTGCTACCAGAACCGATTCTGATATTGTTGCCCGGGGTGCATTAGATGCTAAGGGATTGACGTTCATGCATCTTGCTGGTTTGATTGGGTTTAAAAGTAAAATGTTTGCTGCCGATTTGCCATTTAATGTTACGCTTTTAGCCGTTTGCGGTGAAGAAACCGGAGGTTTTCGAGGGGCGAAAGTTCTTGTAGAAAAGTATATGGATCGCCTGATGCCTTGGGCGGTTTATGGCGAAGGTGGATCTGGAATTAGTGAAATTGTCCCTTCATTTCCTAAACAACAAGTATTTGGAATATCTGTTGCTGAGAAGGTTAACCTTTGGCTCAGGCTAGATTTGAAATTCAATTCCTTTGGTCATGGTGCAGCGCCACCAAGTAGTTATGTGAACAAGGATATGATGAAGGCCTTGCATAAATTGAGTCAGGTGGAAGGCCGGATTGAATTTCAAACAACAACCAAAAGAATGTTTCGTGCCTTAGGTGAGATGGAAGGAGGGTTTCAAGGTTGGATTATCAAACACCTTCATTGGAAAATATTCCGACCTATTGTTCATAAGTTTATAGATAAGAATCCTGTTTTCGGTGCGGTTCTTCAAAACACGGCTGTGTTAACAAACATGTTCAATCCGCCTGGTCCGCCAAACCAAATATCGAATAGAGCAACAGCTTTCCTCGATTGCCGACTCTTGCCAGAAACTAAAATCAAGAAATTTATTCGAGATATTAAATATGGTTTGATTGAACCAAGATTTAAAGTTTCAATCATTAATGAGTGTCCATCAGCCGATGAATCTAGTCCGGATCTGTTTGAATATCAATATTTTGCAAAGGCAATTGAGGAAACATTTCCTGGAGCAAAAACAGCACCCATTCTGTTCCCTGCCTCAAGTGACAACAATTATTTCAGGCAATTTGGCATACCAACCTATGGCATCACACCCGTCCTTATGAATAGATCAGATCTTGAATCCATTCATGGACCCAATGAAAGAATTAAAATGGTTGACTTCTGGAAAGGCGCTGAAGTTTTTGGTCGATTTTTGGATTATGCCCCTAAGATGATTCCTAAAAACTACATACAACCAATTGGAAACCATTGAGATATCCAAATATTTTTTAAAGCAATTGAGGGATTTTATTTTCCCAAAAGAAACAAAAGCGGGATATCAAATCTTCCCCGCCAATCTCTTTCTGTATGACTTTTGCCCTCAAACTTCAAGCTTTTGAAGTTTTTGTTTTTAAACCCTTTACCAATTAAAATTGAATCAACCTTGAGCTGGTGTTTCTCATAAAGGCTGTCCAAAGTTTTTGTGCCAAAGTCAAAGTATAATTTATGATTTCTGGGATTTGGTGCTTTCTGTGCAATATAATTTTGTAGAGCTTTTGGCATTGGCGTGTTTTCGTTGGTGAAAATCACAGGCCAGTCTGTTGACAAACAAGCCGCTGCGCCAAATATTTTAGGATATTCACAAATGGCATAAAGTGAGATCAAACCACCTTTGCTGGAGCCCGAAATAAAAGTATGTTTAAGCCCCTTTTTGGTAGAAAAGGTTCTGTCAATAAACGGTTTCAATTCTGTAACCAAAAATTTTAAATACAGATCAGAGATTGGTTTTCCTTCTTCTAAAACTCTGTTCGCAATTTTCTTTCCGGCATCTGTTACTCTCTGTTTTTCGGTTGAATTCAAACTTAAAAATGGCTTTTCTGGAATATATTCTGAGTGTCTCAGTTTCGTATTCCAAACAGCAACCAGAATGAAATCTCTGAGTTTGTTTTCACTTCCCAGTTTTAAAATGATTTTATCTACGTCCCAGGCTTGTTTGTTCCAGGTTGTGCTGGAGTCAAACAACATTTGTCCGTCTTGCATGTATAGAACTTCATATTTCTTTTTGTGGCTATAATTGGTTGGCAGCCATACATCTACATTTCTTGGGATAACAAATTCTGATTTGAAATTTGCAAATCTTGCGAGCCGACCATTTACGATTATTGGCGATCTGGTTGTGTCCTGGGCAGAAACAGATCCGAAATTGAAAAAGACAATAGCCAAAATAAGCAATCCAAATATGGAGTATTTTTGAAAATAAGTTGTTGGAAAAGGTAGATTTTGGTGAAAATATTTTCCGCTCAAACTGTTTTTCAACATAAGTAACTGCCTCAACAACCCAGGATTTTTAGAATTTGATTGGGTGTGTTTTTAACATCGGTCCGCAATAATTTATATTTGATTATGTCTGGTTTTAGATCAGTTCATTGAACCAAACTTCTCTTTAAATTGACTTTGATGTCTTTACAATCAACAATCAAATCATTGATTAACAACGCATTTAAATCAAAGGCCTGGGCACGGGATTTTGCGATACACTATCCGCTTTCTGCATTTTTCGTTGATGAGTTGATAGCTTAGTGAGATTTCAAAAGTCCTGCCAAGGCTATTGACCTGTGGACTAAGTGCAATATCATAACTAAAACCAACTTTGATTAAGCCATAGTCAGTTGGGACTTTTGTACCTGCCAAAAGACAGATAGATTCCTGATTAATGGAGGAGGCTGGCGTTTTTATAATAGGTAATCCCCTATACCAAATGCCCAACTGGAAAGGATCGAAAGTGAAAAAGTTTCCAATTTCCAGTTGTTGAAAATTTCCTTGTGTCTTATAATGAACAGTAGGTGTTATGCTTTTTTCAGGCCCTTTGGCTCGGCCAAAACCACGTGATCTTTTGAAAATAAATTTGTATCCACCATGAATTGCGATTTTCATAGCCAACTTATCGCTTTCGCCATACAAACTTTGATTTGGTCTATTCAGATGGTGCCCGGCTCCTCCAATGAAAATCTTGTCATTGAAAAAAAGGATCCCGGTTGCAAAATCAATAAAAGAAACATCTCCACCATTTAGCAAAGGTTCATTTGTTGGTGATGAAAGCCCACTTTTGCTAAATTGATCTGGGAAAGTAAATTCTGAATAATTTACATTTCGGTAGTTGAATGCGCCTTGCAGACCAAGATGAACTTGCCAATCATTAATTATTGGAACTTTGTATGACCCTAATAAAGCAATGGTAGTTGAGGTTAAGGGTACTGTGCCCATGTCATCGCTGATCACCATTCCTCCCAAACCTAGCCTTCCAGATTTTTCTCTGTAATCAACAGTTGCATAGAGCGTGTTGAAATCTCCGTTGTATTGTGATCTGTAGTTAACCATTGTTTTTACTCTGGACCCGGAAAGCCTGCGACAATCGTAATCTAAGTTTCCAGCAAAAGCAGGATTCAGATAAATAGGTGAAGCATAAATCTGAGTAAATTGTGGATCCTGAGCCAAAACCTTTTGGACCATTAAAATGCAAAATAGAATTGCTGGTATGCGCTCTAATATTGATTTCATCTTTAGCGTATTATAGTTACTGTACCCGCATTTTTATTCACAAGTTCCAGATCATCGAGCATGCCTTTATATTCTACAATCCATTTATAAGCCCCTGAAGGACATTTTGTTCCGTTAAAACTTCCATCCCATCCAGTATTTTGAATGCGGTCAAGGTCGTTTGAATAAAACACCATTTCACCCCATCGATTATACACATAAACCTTTAATTCTATCACGTTGTAAACCTGGAGAATCCATTTCTCATTGATGTTATCGCCTTGTGGAGAAAATGCTGTTGGAACATAGACAACAGGAGAGCACTCTCTTATTTTTACTGTTCCAGTATCGGTGTTCGTACATCCAAACTGATCTGTTACTTTCAACGCTACCGGAACGTTGCCAACGGTGTCAGTGCTGAGTTGTAAGCGATTGCCAGCAATCTTTTTATTGGCGTAAATCGTCCATAAATATTCTTCAAACCCAGAAGGCCCAAAAAGCGAAATTGGGATGAATTTGCAAACAAGAGTATCTTGTCTCCCACTATTGAATATTCCAAATCTTGGCAGTGGATTTACTTTTATCAATGAAACTGAGTCGGTTGCTACACTGCAGAAATTATAAACCTCCACATAATATTTGCCTTTCTTTGAGGTGATTAGCGAGTCGTTTATTGAGACAATTGCATTTGTTGTGCTGTCAGTCCATCGATAATTATATAGACTGTCTTTTGGAACTTTGAAAATTGCAAGGCTCCCCTCACAGATGGTTGTGTCATTTAAAATGCCGATAGAAGGAAAGGGAAGGCTATCTATAGGTGTGATTGCGGAGGTATCACGGCAACCTTTTTCTGTTCTTAAAATTACCCTTACAGTTCCTTTTTTGCCAATGGTAAAAGTTGTGCCCAAACTATCTGGCACATTTTTTCCGTTGAATTGCCACTCAAATGTGAATCCCTCTCTTTGTGGCTGAACGGTTAGTTGTGTAGAACTGTCTTTGCAAAATCTCAAGACACCTCCGATTTTTGGTATAAACCTTTCAAAAATACTTAAGGAATCGCTTGATGATGTATCTGTGCAAAAGGCTCCTCTGTTGCGAACTACAAGTTTATATCTACCAGAAAATGAGGTTTTTAGAACGGAATCTTTTTCACTTGCTACATTCATGCTAAGTCCATTCCTAATCCATTCGTACAACAATCCTGCCCTGGTTCTGGCCCTTATTGTAAATGTATCACCGGCACATTTTGTTTTTATACCCGGGAAAATGGAAACAGCCACTGGCCTGGGATAAACCGTTATTTTAGAAGTATCTCTATTGCTGCATTTTGAAATTGTATCGGTTACCAATAGTCGAACTAAAAATACCTCTGGTATCAGTTTATTATTAATAATGGTAAGTATTGGTTCGGCAATGGTGTCATCTGAAATGGTATTTGGCAAAGGTTCAAACCATTTGTATTTGAGGTTAGAAATTTTTGAGTTTCCAATTTTTAACTGAAAGCCCGTACATGTGGCTGTATCAAGGCCTGCTATCGCTTGAGGAAGTGGAAAAACTGTAATTTGTTTTTCGTCTTCAGACTGACAACCATTTGTGCTCTTTACTGTATAGCGGACTGTAATGTTTCCAACAAGGTTGAATTTTTTTGGTCTGAAAACGCCATTGCTATCAATCCCTGTCCCACTCCATTTTCCATTGGCAGGTATAAAACCATTCATTTTCAAGGAATCCAAGCCAGCACAAATTGTGTCATTAAGGCCAGCATCAACAATTGGTGATGATTTTACAAACATTATCCTCACTGCAGAATCAGGACAGCCATTCAAAGAGATTTTATAAGTCAATGCCTTTGGACCCACCGATGCGGGCGAAGGAGTAAATATGGTACCAGAGGCATCAACCCCTTGCCCTCGCCATCTGCCACCAATTGGAGTGACTCCCCTAAGGATAATAGGACTACTGCTGGAGCAGATTGAATCGTTGTTTCCTACCAAAACCTTTGGAGCCGTAATTATTGTCATAAAAACAGAATCAACCGTTTTACACCCATCTTTTATAAAAGTATAGGTGAGCACATGTATTCCAGAATTCGAAACATTAAAATTTAGCGCACCACCGCTGCTAATGGTAACTGTGGGGCTGCTCCATTTTCCATTGCTCCCTGCTGGTGGAGAAAATCCAGTCATTTGATAAGCACCTTGGTTGCTGCATAAGGTTTGACTAATTGGGCCTGCATCTACTAAAGGTGAGGCACTTATAGTTATTATTCTAGTGCCTAAACCTGCACATCCTTGGGCATTTGTAGCAGAGAGCGTACAAACATAATTTCCAATAGGAAGCGCAGCCGGAAAAAACATGCCCTTTTCACTGATGCTTGGACCAGACCATTTTCCAGCAGGATATGCAGGCGTGAATCCGGTAAGTAAAACAGAATCAATTCCATTGCAAAATGACATTGGATCGCCAGCCACAACCTGAGGTGAGCTATTGACAGTAATTATTTTGTATTTAAAGTTTTGACAACGTTTTCCTCCATTCTTCCAATCCAGATAATAAATATAAGTCAACGTGTTTTGACCCACTAAAGCCGAAGCGGGTGTGAAGACAGGTTGATTGCTCACGGTTGTAATACCTGAACCCAACCAAGCGCCTGTTCCAACAGGATTGGCGCTTGAAGAGGTATTAACTGGTAAGCCCGACAAGGAAATTGGAGCGGTTCCTTCGCATAAAATACGATCTTCTCCACCTGTTACGTTTTGCGGATTGGGATTAACAGTGATCTTAACTTCGTCAGAGTTTGTGCAACCTGTCACAGGGTCAATTGCATACAAACGATACGATTTAACCTCCGGAGTTGCACCATTGTTAACAAGTGTAATTTTCGTATATGGTGAATTCGGACTCGGATTTAAGGTGAAAAAATCAAGTACACCAGTTGTTGGAAACCAATTGTATGACAATCCATTAAATGCAGCTCCAGGAAGGAATCCAGCACTTACTATATATTGGGAGCAGACCGCTGAATCTAAACCTGCATTTGGTGCGGGTGGAACTTGTTTTTCTATTGCCGAAACCGGATTCGAAGCAGTTTTACAGCTATTTGCAATAGTGTTTACTTCTACAAAGTAGCTACCGGCCGAGATAATAACCAAAGTATCATTTGTCCCATTTGGAAATATTGGATTGCCATCTTTAAACCACTGATAGCTAAGACCAAGGCCAGAATTTGAACGGAGAATATTTGGAATTGGATTTATTCCATCCATGCATACAATTATATTGCTGGAGCCATTAATACTGGCATTGGGAGATATTTGATTGGTTACTGATGCTGGTATAGAGGTAGTACTGCAACCAAGGGAATCTACTTGAATAGTATATGAACCAGCAGTGCTTACGGTAATTATATTTGTTGAACCTGTTATTGGAACGTTATTCAAGAACCAAGAGTAAGAGGTAATGTTGTTGGCAGGAAACGCCGTTAGACTTGTTGCAGCACCCGAGCAAATAGAAAAAATGCCTGTTATAAATGGGTTTGGGTTTTTCTTTATGTTAAAATTTACAGCATTTGAAACTGTGTTGTCAGAAGCCTTTATTCTTATTTTATAACCCGCTCCGGGTATTGTGTTTGTGGGAATGCTAATATTTGAAGGACTAATGCCAAGTGTACCCAAGTTGTTTGGGCTTGCAAAAGAGCCAATTGCATTGGAAATCTCAAGTACAAAAGTGGTTGATGGTGGAAAGCCGCCAATTCCATAATCTATTGCTATCGTTGAACCTTGACAAGCTGCAGTTGGTGTTGCTGGGTTTATATTTATGCCAGACGTTAAAATGTTTCGAATCCGAAGATTATCAATCACAATTCCATTGTCAATCGGTAGAGCAGGTGCAGCAAACTGTTCATTAAACCAACGATAGCCAATTCTTAACTTAGGAATGGCACCATTAAATCCATTAAAGTTTGCTGAGTTTATCGCAATTGATTCTATCTGAACTGAATTGGTTTTATTATAAATCACTGTCGAACGATCCGTCCAAGTAAGCCCATCATCGGTAGAATAGACCATTATCATCCCTGGACTTGAATTAAGCGAACTGTTGTTGCAAATCCAATCAAATTCCAAAACCATATTGGTGCCTACAAACGCTGAGTTCGGAAAATTGGAACTCATTCTAGCCACTTTATTGGTATTGTTCGTTGGTAGCGTTGCGTCGAATTTTGTCCCACTTGGATTTATTGGAGTTCCTGCAACATCACAATTTCCACCAAGACAAGAAATGTGCAAATTTGTAGTTCCATCTATATTGTCTGGGCCTGAGGAGTTTATGGCCCATGTGTTTGCAAATGCCCCGTTTAAAGGTAGGGAATTCAAGATCAAAACATTACCATCTATATCCATTTGCCATGTATTTGGCCCATCAAAAGTCTCAGAATAAAGAATCTGAGCGCTTGCTTTTAAGCCAAAGAGAGGAGAATAGTTTAAAATTAAGGCCAGTAGTAATGAATAGCAGATTCGTAAAAGCACAAATGATCAGGTTATATTTTCTCCGTTTCAGAATATGAATCTGAGTTTAATTTATTTTAAATCGCAAATTTAATACATAAAACACACATTTTGCTTTTTGGATTTCGAAAAAATAACCTTGGTGCTTATTTGGCCTGCAATTGCAATAATTGTCTTGAATTTTGAAATGTGACTTTCCCAAGCAAAAGTACATGGTTAGAAATTTTATAACTAATTTATTAAAACGAAAAGTTTGGTTTTCGCATTCAAGCATAGATGTCTTTTTTCAAAGCTGCTTTTGCCCTTCAACCGAATTCAAAACGGCCTTGCAACAAGAATAGTCGAATGGGATTTCCTGGAAAATTGCAGATCCACATTTTTTGCTTGAATGCTAGAATTCGGACAAACACCAATCTAAAGATGGCGTACTAAAGGCAACATTTGTAAAGGCTTAAACTTTAATTGAATAATTTTTAAATAATTTTATTGATTGATAATCAGTTTATTATGTTTTTATTTTTAACGAATTCGATTTTTTTTCGATTCGATTTTGTCTTAAAACTATTGAAACCGTATTTTTGCACCCGCATTGTCCGATGGTGTAATGGTAGCACAACAGTTTTTGGTACTGTTTGTCTAGGTTCGAGCCCTGGTCGGACAACGTAAAAGTCACATTCATTTGTGACTTTTTTTGTGATCAGAACTTTTTATCTTTCAAAAAGCAAGCTTTTTTAGAGATTTTCTAATTTTTAAAGACAATCGACCTTCAGTAAATTGAAGAATTGGTTCATTTACAAATGGCAGTTGAAATTTTTTTTTCACAGTTTGTCTGGAAAATCAGCCCATTTATCCCCACCAATTGACCTTTCAAATTTCTTTGTGGTAAATATTTGGGTCAGCCACTATTTTCCTTATATCTTTAAACTCGAAAAGTAGAAGTAAAATAATTTTAAATAATCAATTGAAAATCAAGCTGTAATATAATGATGGATGTAGAGATAAGTTCCGAACTGGACTTGAAAACAGCACTTAAGCAAGTCTTCGGATTTGATAAATTCAGAGGCGCCCAAGAAACAATTATCAACAACCTCATGTCTGGCAAAAACACATTTGTGATCATGCCAACCGGGGCCGGAAAATCACTTTGCTATCAATTGCCAGCGATAGTTCAGGAAGGAACAGCAATTGTGATTTCACCCCTGATCGCCCTGATGAAAAATCAGGTTGATGCCCTTAACGGGGTTGGTATAAATGCACAATTTCTTAATTCTACCCTCACCAAAACTGAAATGACGAGGGTGAAAAAAGAAGTGCTTGCCGGCGATGTTAAACTATTATATTTAGCGCCTGAATCCCTAACAAAGGAAGAAAATATTGCTTTTCTTCGAACAGCAAACATAACTTTTGTCGCCATTGATGAGGCACATTGTATCTCAGAATGGGGCCATGATTTCAGACCGGAATATCGCCGGATCAGGACAATAATAGACATGCTTGGTACCCTACCGATAATAGCACTTACTGCCACAGCAACCCCAAAAGTTCAACAGGATATTCAAAAGAACTTAACAATGGAGGATGCTTCCATTTTTAAATCCTCTTTTAGAAGGCACAATCTATTTTATGAAATCAGGCCAAAGGTGAATGCCAAGAAGCAGTTGATGAGGTATATTCTCAACAACAAAGGAAAGGCTGGCATCATCTATTGTCTTTCCAGAAAGAAAACCGAAGAAATTGCTGAGTTCTTGCGTGTTAATGGAATCAAAGCACTTCCATACCATGCAGGACTAGATCCAACAACCAGAATGAGAAATCAGGAGCAATTTTTGAGAGAAGATTGTGATGTTATGGTTGCTACCATTGCCTTCGGAATGGGAATCGACAAACCCAATGTTCGTTTTGTGATTCACTATGATGCTCCAAAATCTTTGGAGGGATACTATCAGGAAACGGGTAGAGCTGGTAGAGACGGACTTCCTTCAGACTGTTTGATGTTTTTTAGCTATGCCGATATCGACAAGCTTGAGAAATTTAACAAAGACAAAAATGTAACAGAGCGAGACAATGCAAGGCTCCTCCTTCAGGAAATGACTGACTTTGCGGACTTCTCTGTTTGTAGAGTAAAGCAGGTTTTACATTACTTTGGAGAATACCTTGAAAAAGATTGTGGCAATTGCGACAATTGTACAAAGCCTTCAGAAAAGTACAAGATTGAGCAAGAAGCTGTTCTGGCTCTTAGTGCCATTATCCAAACCGAAGAAAGATTTGCAATTCAACACATCGCAGATTTTTGTGCAGGTGTGGAGAACGATTATGCAGTAAGCTATGGCCATACCAAACTTGCCATTTTTGGGAAAGGAAAAAACCACACAGTTAAATGGTGGTACTCTGTCATCCGACAATTGTCAATCAATGGTTTAATTGCAAAAGACCTTGAAAATTTTGGAGCATTAAAAGTCTCTGAATCAGGCCATAAATTTTTGTCGGCACCTTATCCGATTACAATGTCTATTGATCACGATTTTACATCTGAGCAAATGGACATTGAGAATGATACAGATGATAAAGAGTCAAACAAAGGAAATGCCTACGATGGCGAACTTTTTGAACTACTCAAAGGATTAAGGAAAAAGGTAGGTAAAGACAAGAATCTCCCTCCTTATGTTATTTTCTCCGATGTTGCTTTGGAAGAAATGGCAACAGTATATCCAACTAAAGAAGAGGATCTTGTTCAAATATCAGGTGTAGGAACAGGGAAGGCAAGTAAATTTGGAAAGCCATTTGTTGAGCTTATTGCAAAATATGTAAAGGAAAATGAGATCGAAACTGAGTTTGATATTGTTATCAAACAAACTGCCGATAAATCCAAAAGCAAGATTCAAATCATTCAGCAAATTGACCGCAAGCTTGACCTGAAAGAAATAAGTGAAAGCAGAAAAATTTCTATGTATGAGCTCCTACAGGAAATTGAAATGATCTGCTTCTCAGGCACTAAACTCAATATCAACTATTATATTGATGATATTTTAGATGACGACAGGCAGGATGAAATCACAGAGTATTTTATGAAATCTGAAAGTGATGATATTTCTCTAGCCATTAGCGAGTTTGATGGAGAATATTCAGAAGAAGAGATCAGACTGATGCGGGTTAAGTTTTTGTCTGAAATGGGCAACTAACGCATTAGTATTCAAGTAGGTTTCTCAATGTTCAAAAGTTTATCTTGACATTGGGAAACCTATTTTGTTTATTTGCATTTTGGAACAAGTCTAATTACTTAGGAAAAATTATTAAAAATGCGTCAACTTAAAATCAGTAAGCAAATCACCAACAGGGAAAGCCAATCTTTGGATAAGTACCTTCAGGAAATAGGAAAAGTAGATTTGCTCACTCCAGATGAAGAAGTTGATCTTGCAAAACGGATAAGAGAAGGAGATCAGGCTGCGCTAGAAAAGTTAACAAAAGCCAATCTTCGATTTGTAGTATCTGTTGCTAAGCAATATCAAAATCAGGGACTTAGCCTTGGAGATTTGATCAATGAAGGAAACTTAGGCTTGATCAAAGCTGCCCAAAGATTCGATGAAACAAGGGGATTTAAGTTCATTTCATACGCAGTATGGTGGATTCGTCAATCTATTCTGCAGGCGTTGGCAGAACAATCCAGAATTGTTCGTCTCCCTTTAAATAGAGTAGGCTCATTAAATAAAATTTCAAAAACATTTTCTGAACTTGAGCAAAAGTTTGAAAGAGAGCCTTCTCCTGAGGAACTTGCTGAAGTTTTGGAAGTAAGCACAAACGAGATTGTTGACACCATGAAGATTTCTGGTCGACACGTTTCAATGGATGCGCCTTTCGTGCAAGGTGAGGAAAATAGTCTTTTGGATGTGCTTGAAAATGATTCAGAACACACACCTGATTCAGATTTGATGGTAGATTCTTTGAGAAAAGAAGTACAAAGGGCTCTTTCGACCTTAACGCAGAGAGAAGCAGATGTTGTTACCTATTATTTTGGACTGAATGGTGCAAATGTGATGACATTGGAAGAAATTGGAGAAAAGTTCAACCTTACAAGGGAGCGAGTTAGGCAGATCAAAGAAAAAGCAATCCGAAGACTTCGGCACACAAGTAGAAGCAAGGCCCTAAAACCATATTTAGGCTAGGTTTTCAGCAAAATATAAAATCTAAAATGCCACTTCAAAAGAGTGGCATTTTTATTTATATCCAAACCTATAATGTTTTCTTAAAAACAGTTTGATTTCCACTTTTGTCTGTTACAAGAAGTTGAAATTCACCCTTTAAAGGTTTTTGCCAGGGCCAGGGATCACTATAAATGAGATGTTGCTTTTTGTCAAAAATCATCAAAATCCATTGTCCATTTATACTTGCTTCAATCTTATCAATTCCAGATAGATTGTCATAAATGTTAAATCTGGCCTGTTGAGCGTTGCAAACACCCATGCGCACAACTGGTGCTGTGCTGTCTTTTAATGTTTTAAACCTGCCAAGATATTTGGTATTAAAAAAGAGATTGCCAGAACGGGTTTCTGAATACAAAGACTTATTAAAAGTGCCATTAAAAGCTTCGGCATAAGATCTCAATTTCAAAGAATCGGGACCGGCACATGAATAGCATGGTGTGGACATCGTAAAAATACCTGAAAGTGGAATTACAGAAGAATTGACCTGAACAATATCTTTATCGTCCTTTTCCACTTCAAGAAATAGCGTATCAAATAAACTTTCACCTGGAATTGTGATGCCAGCTTCCTTATATGAGGCATTTATGCCTTTAGCAGGCGTTACCATTGCCTTAAATTTGAATGTAATTTTTGCTGGTTCAGAAGCAACTGCAGAATCTGGAAGTGATTTTCGGAGATCATAAAGATAGACCAAATCGCCACCATCCTTATAATTTGGATCGAGCTGAGTTGCTGTTGTATTTGAGAATAGTTTAATTTGGTTTCCTTGGTTCGATGCTCCATTTGATTTGATTATCAAAGTGTTATCGAGTACCTCATATTTCATTTTTGTTGATTTATTGTTTAGTTGGCTAATGAATTTGGAATTGGTATCACCCTTCAATTTAAGCCGGGCTATTCTTTTGTTTCCATGCGGATCCCAAAGATAAATTTCAATGTTTCCTACCGTCCCTGCTGGAATTACTATTCTGCCTTTCTTATTTTCTACCATATTTTTGGATTGAAAATATCCGTCCGGACTATATAGTTTTTGAAATTTTTCGCCCGTAAGCCTAAAATTTCGATAGTTGATGAGTTGGTTGACATGGTTTGTTTTCTCCATTGGGAATTGATTTAAATTGTGGAAGAAGATCAGTTTTCCATCCAAATACATTTCAATGCAAAAAATCCCCCCATTCGAAGTACCATTGTTGATCCGATCTCTCGCTTTGATTTCCAGGCCAATTGAACCCGAAACAAGAGGCGTTTCAACCGCTATAAAATCCTTCCCAGCCTCTCTAACCAAAATTTCCTTTCTTTCAAACTTGCCATCTATTCTTCCATTTATGTCCAATGGATAAATTGCAAGTCGATCTACGACTGGAGGTAAGTTGTCTTTAATTTCTTCAAAATCAAAGGATAATGGATTGAAAACCATATCTGAAGTGTCTCTGATTTCAAAATGTAAGTGAGGTCCGTGGCTGCTTCCAGTATTGCCCGATATTGCGATTGTGTCTCCTAAAGCTACTTTAAATACATCCTTTTTGAAGATTAAATCTACTACAAAGGACTTTAGTTCATACTGTTGTCTTTTTACAAAATCGCGAAGTGGTTGGCTCAGGCTTTCTAAGTGCGCATAGACCGTTACATAGCCATCCGGGTGGGTTATGTAAATTGTATTTCCATAGCCTTCTCCGGCCATGATAACTCTGCTGATGTATCCATTTTTTGATGCCAGCACAGGAATTCCTGATGCCCAACCCGTTCTGATGTCAAGCCCGCCATGAAAATGGTTGGACCTAATTTCGCCCATGTTACCTGTTAAGGAGCCTGGTTTGCCAGGGTTTATTGGGAAAAGAAATCCTCCTTTTTTAGAAAGTTTCTTTTGTGAAAATGCCTTTGGGAGGATTGCAAGAAGTAAGCAAAAGAGTAATACTGCTATTCTTCCGGCTTTTATTAGAAATGGTTTTCTTATCAACTGAAATTCAATTATTTAATGTAAAAGTCAAGTAATTTATTGCCAAGCATCCATCCTTCCAGATGATCTCCTATTTCTACTTTTTTAACGCCGGCGGGGGTCCCTGTAAAGATAAGATCACCAGTTTTTAGGGTAAAAAACATTGAAGCATATGTTATAATCTCTGCAAAGGAAAATATCATTGATTTGCTGTTGCCAATTTGCCTTTCTTGTTGATTAACAGTCAGTTTGAAGTCAATATTTTGAAGATCAGTAATTTTGTCTTTGGCAAGGAATTCAGAAACCGGGGCCGATTGATTGAAGGCCTTTGATATCTCCCAAGGTAGGCCTTTTTCTTTCAATTTGTTTTGCAAATCTCTTGCAGTAAAATCGATTCCAATGCCGATTGCATCAAAATAGTTTTCTGCAAAATCGGCTTGGATATATTTTCCCTCCTTGCATATTCTTAATACAATTTCAATTTCGTGGTGGAGTTCATTGGTAAATTCTGGATGAAAGACCGGCTCATTATGCTTAACCAAAGCCGTTTCTGGTTTAAGAAAAATAATGGGCGTATCTGGTTTTTCATTTTTGAGTTCTTCAATATGGGCGGAATAGTTCCGGCCTACACATATTATTTTCATGGATGATGTTTGAGTCGCAAAAATATTTTTATAAATAGCGCCCGCAAAACTTATTTTCAATCTGTCTCTGAATTCATGATCTTAACGCAGAAAGTTCTCTCAATTTTCCTTTTTTTAAGTCTTTTTGGAATTTATGGATGCACATACAATAAAATAGAAGCGCCAAAACAAGGTCCTTGTGACCAGTTTATTGGCAGAGTTTGTGAAAGTAAGGAGAATGTGCTTTATTCCAATGTGGTGCCGGTTTTAGAGAATGTTGGATGCAATGGATGCCATGACGGATCGCTCCTAAATGCGCCAAAGTTGAATACTCATGAATCCATTTCAGCTTATTTGAGCGATTGCAATAAAAGAGCAATATTTGAAAATTCAATCAAATTTACTGGGGTCTATCCCATGCCAAAGGGTGGTCCTAAAATGTCAGATGCAGATATAAATCTACTTCTCAATTGGATTTGCCAGGGGGCAAGAAGATAAATACAATCTTAATTGAATATGAAAAAAAGTCTCTTTACTTTACTTTTCATCGGAATTTGTTTTGGTTCTATTGCGCAGGACGACCTCATGAATATGATGGAAACGGGCCCACAAAAGCCAACGCCCGTCAAATCAACATTTAAAACCACCAGGGTATTGAATGGCCAAAGCATAGAACAAGTGGCCAAGCGTCACCTTGATTTTAGGATCAACCATCGCTTTGGATTACTTAATTCCGGCTACCATCAATTTTGGGGAATGGATTATGCCAGAATCAGGTTGAGCCTGGAATATGGATTGACAGACAGGTTGATGGTAGGTATTGGTAGAAACAATCTCGGTAGAAAAGCCTGGGATTATTTTTTGAAATACAAACTTTTGCAACAAACAAATACCGGATCTGTTCCCATTTCCATTTCACTGCTTGGAACTGCGGCTCTAGATATTGTGAAGTTGGAAAAGAGTACAAGTATCACAGATAGAACAACTTATACCTATCAAATTTTGATTGCCAGAAAGTTTACCGAAGGAATTTCTTTGCAACTAAGCCCAACATTGATTCACAGAAACCAAGTGGAATCTGAAAATCTAAGCAACGATATTTTTGCATTGGGCATTGGAGGGCGAATTAAACTTACCAAGCGTACCTCCTTCAATTTTGAATATTTCTATTTGTTAGATCCTAAAAAGGCTTCTAACCTTTCTCTGGTTAATAACCTCAGTATGGGTTTTGATATTGAAACCGGAGGTCATGTTTTTCAGCTTCATTTCACCAATTCCCTTGGTTTGATAGAGAAAGATTTCATAGCGGGCACCACCAATAAATGGGAGAAAGGGCAAATCAGTTATGGATTTAACATTTCCAGAACTTTTAGCTTTAAATAAAAAAAGTCCCAGTAAAGGGACTTTTTTTAAGCTTTTTAGCCTAGTTTTAATTTAGATGCGGTTGAAGTTTTTTAACCAAATCGGCTTTCCCTACAACACCTATCTGCTTGTCAACCAATTCGCCTTTGTTAAAAAACAAGAGGGTTGGGATGGATCGTATGCCAAATTTGGCGGAAACTTCAGGGTTAAAATCCACATTAAGTTTTCCAATTACTGCTTTGCCTTCGTAGTCGCCTGCGAGTTCTTCAACCACAGGGCCTATCATTTTACATGGTCCACACCATTCTGCCCAAAAATCGACCAGGATTGGTTTGCCAGAAGCCAGAATTTCTCCGAAATTACTGTCTGTTATTTCAATTGCTTTTCCCATTTATTTCTTTTGTTATTGATATTGAAACTTAGTCTCAATTTTAATGCTTGACTGACAGCCATGCAATTCTTTTTTTCATATGAAGTTAAAATGGCAGTCAAAACTTAGATACAAGAGTCAAACCGTCTCTTATTGGTAAAATTGTCACACTTCCACCGATGGCCATTTTTTCAATATTCAGGTTGAATATGGAAACTGATTTTTCAAACTTTTTCTGCTCACCTTCAGGTTTGAAAACGCCACCTCGGGCAAAAATATTGTCTATTAACACTAAGCCTCCAGATTGCACGGATGGCCAAATGACTTCAAAATAGTTGTGGTTGTTTTGCTTGTCGGCATCTATATACACCAGATTCCATTTCTCATTTAAAGTGGGAATGATCGCAAGGGCATCGCCATATAAAAGATCTATTTGAGAATGGAATGGGCTGATTTTAAAATACTTTTCGGCCAACCAGCCATTTTCTTTGGAGATTTCGATGGTTACAAGTTTACCGATTTTTTGAAGGCCTTCTGCCAGACATAAGCTTCCATAACCCGTGAAAGTACCGACTTCTAAGATTCTTTCGGGTTTCAACATTTTAGAAAAGAAGGCCAGGATTCTGCCTTGTGAAAAACCAGTAAGCATCTGTGGTTTGGAGATTTTTAAATGCGTTTCCCGCTCCAGATCTTTCAAATAGGACGGCAAGGCAGGGCTAATTTTCTCAACATATGACTCTATTTTTTCCAACATCTTGACTACAAAAAAAGTGTGGAAATTGAGTATAGTCAGATTTTTCTTTTAAATTTTTGCGATTGGTAGTTTTGGGAGATTTTAAGTTGTTGCAGGAAATTCATATGGTTTGCAATTTGGAGGGCAAGTGATCTTTGCGATCAGTACGAAAATGGATTCTGCATGGTGACTGTTAGAAACATTGCCATAGAAGAAAGAAAATTATTCAACAACAACCCCAAAAAATTAATCATATGGCAACTATAGAAACCAAGACATATACGCTTGCCGAGATGAAGGACAAGTATGTCGGTAGAGTTGGAACTACAGACCGAAACGAATTTGAATATGAACTTCGTATGGATGTGTTGGGCAAAATGATAAAATCTGCGTGGCAAGAACGCCACTTGACACAAGAATTGGAGAAGCTTGTTGGCGTTCAGAAAGCTCAAATTTCAAAGCTTGAAGCAGTGCTGATAGTGCTACAATTGACACTATTTTGAAAGTTTTTAAGGCATTAAAAGCAGAAATAAATTTCAACGTTAAACTCGAGGACAACTTTGATAAACTCGCCTGACAAAAAAGAAACCCAAACACAAAACCGCAGCCAGCCAAGACGAATGGATTTCGCAGCAGGGATAGAAGTGGAAATCCTTTTTACTGCTTAGTCAGCCTGAATTTATCGAGAGGTTGGAGCAGTAAAAAGATTGGAACGGATAGCCCGGCCGCTGCCCAAATTGTTTTACTTTTAATTGACTTGCCGGAAATTAAAATGGGATTCGCTTTCGGTTTTACAAGGAATTCAAATAGTTGCCGATTCCCACCAAAACGGTTGAAAATACGACCAGAAAAATACCTGCAGAAAGCCAGCGAAATGTGGGTTTGGAAGAGCCTTGCCATTCCTTAAAAACCAAACCCCAAACATTGCTAACGGCTATGATAAAGGCCATGTGCAACGTCCATCCGGTGAATTCGTATTCGCCCATTTGCGAGGCGCCCATGCCGTAAAACATGAATTGCAAATACCAGGTAACGCCTGCCAATGCGCAAAAGAAAAGGTTTTTGGCATATCCAGGTTTGAAATTGAGATAGTCACCACCTGTTTTATTTCGATAATTCAACCACATACACCAAACAAAGTTGGTTGTAAATCCCCCCGCCAAAATCACAATTAAAACGGCTCCAGATTGCCAAAGTTGGTTGGTGCCCATGGATTTGCTGAGTTCGGCAACGGGTTTTCCTGCAGAAAGGCCAAAGGAAAAGCAGGCACTTAAAATGCCGGAAAAAGTGGCCACAATAAGTCCTTTGCGCAGATTGAACTCAGCAATGGCCAGATTGATGCCCTTCGATTCTCTTTCTTTTAGTATACCGGCCCAGCCACAAACGCCTATTCCGAGCAGGCAAACCGCAACGCCCCACAAAGTAAACTGACCAGCAATGCTGATTATAAGTTCATTCCATTTTCCTTCAACGATGGGAGGAATCAAGGTTCCAAAGGCGGAGCAAAAGCCCAGTGCGACTGCCATGCCGAGCGACATACCTAAATAGCGCATCGAAAGGCCAAAAGTCAGGCCACCGATTCCCCAGAGCAAGCCAAAAAAATAACACCAGAAAAGGGTGTCATTGGGAGAGGAATGGAGGATTTCCAACAGGTTTGGTACGGTGAGCCAGGCGACAACCCAGGGTGCAATGATCCAGGAAAATACACCGCCCACAATCCAGGCCGACTCCCAGGCCCAACCTTTTACCTTTTTGAAGGGAATGTAAAAACTCCCTGAAGCAAAACCGCCGAGGAAGTGAAGAAATACGCCTAAAAGAACATTCATTTAATATGTATCAATGGTTTTTAAAATTTCATTCTTCTAAGAAGGATCTGTTAATATGATTTCAATGGCTTCAAAACCAGGCTTTTGAAAATAGCCGTGCGTAGATTCATGCCGATTGCTGATGATAATATCCGCTTCATAAACCGGACAAATGCGGCACATGTGTGTCTTGTTTATTTTGGAATGATCGGCCAAAAGGATGAGTTTTTCTGACTGGGCAATCATGGTTTGCTCTGTTTCCACAATCAGATGATGGTGGTTGGTGGCCACTGTTTCGTTTATTGCTCCAACAGAGATAAATGCCTTGCTTGCATGGTATTGGCTGATACTTTCACGACTTTGATTTCCGGTAAGCAGGCCTAGTTCCTGGTACAAGATTCCACCTGTAACCAAGATTTCCGGCCCACCCGTTTTTGCCCTGAAATGGTCAAATTCCTGTGCAATCAAAATGGAATTGGTGATTACTTTGATGCGTCTATCGGATAGAAAAGGCACCATTTGAGCGGTGGTTGTTCCCCCGTCAATAATGATTACATCGCCATCATATACAAGTTCTGCTGCCGCTTTGGCTATGGCCTTTTTTTCTTTTAAAAGTTCCGTTTGGCGTTCATAAATTGGTTTTTGATTGTTCAATTCTAAACCAGTTTGAAGCCGAATGCCTCCCCAAAAGCGTTGCGCCAAATTTTTGATTTCCAGTTTTATAAACTCACGTCTGGCAGTGGCTTCTGAAATACCAAATTCTGTACAAACCTGCTCAAGGCTGAGTGTTTGCTTTACTTGCAGCACTTGTAAAATCAAATGGCTTCTTTTTCCACTCATGAATTTGATTGAATTTGGATGAAGATTCAAAAGTGTGGAAAATAATTTGATTGATAGTGAATGAATAATACTTTTGTTGAAATATTCAATCAAAAACAATCATGTTAAAATTTGGTTCAGACTTCCGTTTTGTATCTTATCTCTGGGAAGAAGAAAAGGCAAATTCGATACAAAGCTCTGAAGTTGACCTGTTT
>Ga0105046_10002869_pt1 | contig 27263 bp, 17 predicted proteins | sample MAT03_FD_78385 | JGI IMG/M metagenome (GOLD analysis project Ga0105046, IMG submission 78385) | Freshwater microbial communities from Lake Fryxell liftoff mats and glacier meltwater in Antarctica - MAT-03 (megahit assembly) | ecosystem: Environmental > Aquatic > Freshwater > Ice > Liftoff... | reverse complement strand
TGGCGGCGGCGCGCGGCGCAATTTCGTCCGCGGCGAAGGCCTGCACGGTGGCCCGCAGCATGTCGATGGTTTCGCCGTGATGGAAGGACAGCGATGGAAAATTGAGCATGATGGCTTCCGCTGATGGGGCGCGACATGATGCGCGGTCAGGACCAACGCCTTCCGCAACTCCGGGGAGCCTTCATTGCGGCACCCGCCATTTTGTATTACGTTTACGTAAACGTCAATTACGCGAAACGGGGCCCGGCTCGTCCTTCAGCCGGCGCCGGCATTCTCGCTCGATGCCGTCGATCTCGACCAGCACGGCATCGATGTCCTCGCGCTGCTGCAGCAGCCGCTGGCGCCGCTCGGCAAGCATGCTGATGAACATCGAAAGCTGCGCCCGCTCGTTGCGGCCCACCTCATAGAGGTCGAGCAACTCGCGGATCTCGGCCAGCGCGAGGCCCAGGCGCTTGCCGCGCAGGATCAGTTTCAGCCTGACGCGCTCGCGCTCGCGGTAGACACGCGCACGGCCCCGACGCTCCGGCGACAGCATGCCCTCGTCCTCGTAAAAGCGGATCGCGCGCGTGGTCAGTGCGAACTCGTGCGCAAGCTCGGAGATCGTGTACGTGATCTCGCGGTCGGATACCGCGGCGACAACCTTGCGAGCGGGTGGGGACATGCGGCGGATGAGCGAAGAATGGAGCGACGAGCGAAGAGCACGATAACATAGGGGGTTACCCCGGATTCGCTCATGAACGCACCGCAACCCCCCGCCCTCGACCATCCGTACGCTACGCCTCCGGCGCCTGGCGCGACCCTCGAGGTGGCGCCGGGCATCCTGTGGGTGCGCATGCCGCTGCCTTTCGCGCTCGACCACATCAACCTGTGGCTGCTGGCTGAAGCCGACGGCTGGACGCTGGTCGACTGCGGCATCGGCAACGCCGCCACGCGCGACCTGTGGACCACGCACTTCGGCACCACGTTGCGCGGCCTGCCATTGCGCAAGATCGTGGCCACGCATTGCCATCCCGATCACCTCGGCAACGCCGCGTGGCTCTCGGCCCGCTTCGATTGCCGAGTGGCAATGTCCCTTGGCGAGTTCCTCGCCGCGCACGCGCTGATCGACGCGCGGGCGGCGCACACGCCCGCCGACACGCTCGCACTCTTCCGCGCCCACGGCATGAGCCCCGCCGACGTCGCGGGCCTGGCGGCACGGGGCAACCACTACGCGTCGCTGGTCCCCGAGGCACCGGCATCGTTCGACCGGATCATTCCCGGCGACACCGTGCGCGCCGGTGGCACGCAGTGGGACACCATCTTCGGCTACGGCCACTCGTCCGAACATGTCGCGTTAGCCGACGTCGCACGCGGCGTACTCATTTCAGGCGACATGCTGCTGCCGCGCATCAGCACCAACGTCAGCGTCTGGCCGTCCGACCCGGACGGCGATCCGCTCGGCCGGTTCTTAGCGTCGATCGCCGGCTTCCTGCCGCTGCCGGCGGATACACTGGTATTGCCGTCCCACGGCCTGCCGTTTCGCGGCATCGCGTTGCGGGTCGCGCAGCTTTGCGCGCACCATGACGCGCGGCTGGCCGAACTCGAAGCCGCAATCCGCGCCGCACCGGAACCCGTCACGGCCGCGCAGATGATCCCGGTGCTGTTCCGGCGCGAGCTTGACCTGCAGCAACGGTTCTTCGCCATCGGCGAGTCCATCGCGCACTTGAATCACCTATGGTGCGGTGGCCGCGCCAGGCGCACTGCCGATGCCGGCGGAACGCTCCGGTTTTCCGGTTGACCGAAGTTACGCACGTCCTCCAAGCAGCGAGAAGAGAACAATCATGGCCCCTGATCCCGCACCCCCCTTCGATTCGGCCGCGCTCGCCGAATCGCTTGCTTCCGCCGCGGAAAAAAGTGCCAAGGTGATCGGCGAGTTTGCCGCGCGCAACGCGCGCAATGGCGCGATGCTGCCCGCCGACGAACTGGGCCTCGGCAAGGCCTTCATGGAGTTGGCCGCGCGGATGCTCGCCAACCCGGCACAGTTGGCCGCGTCCAACATGAACCTGTGGTGGGACTACATGAACCTGTGGCAGGGCTCGATGCTGCGCATGATGGGCGCCACCACCGATCCCGTCGCCGTGCCGGCCAAGGGCGACAAGCGCTTCAAGCACGAGGACTGGCAAGAGCACTTCCTGTTCGACTACATCAAGCAGAGCTACCTCATCACCGCGCGCTGGCTGCACGACCGCGTGGCCAGTGTCGACGGCCTCGACGAGCAGACGAAGAAGAAGGTCGACTTCTTCACGCGCCAGTACATCGACGCGCTGGCGCCTTCCAACTTCGCGCTGACCAACCCGGAGGTGTTCCGCGAAACCGTGGCCTCGGGCGGCCAGAACCTGGTGAAGGGGTTGAACAACCTGCTGGACGACATCGAGCGCGGCGGAGGCCAGTTGAAGATCTCGATGACCGACTCGAAGGCCTTCGAGCTCGGCGTGAACATTGCCACCACGCCGGGCAAGGTCGTGTTCCAGACCGAACTGATGCAGCTGATCCAGTACGAGCCGGCGACCAAAAAAACGTTCAAGCGTCCGCTGCTGGTGATCCCGCCATGGATCAACAAGTACTACATCCTCGACCTGCGCGAGAAAAATTCACTGCTGCGCTGGGCGGTCAACGAGGGCATGACGGTGTTCGTCGTGTCCTGGGTCAACCCGGACGCGAAGCTTGCCCACAAGAATTTCGAGGACTATCTCACCGAAGGCACGCTGGCGGCGATCGACGCCATCCTCAAGACCACCGGCGAGGAAGAGATCAACGCCGTTGGCTATTGCCTCGGCGGTACGCTGCTCGCCGCCACGATGGGCTACCTCGCCGCGCACAAGCAGAAGAAGATCGCCAGCGCCACGTTCATGGCCTCGCTGATCGACTTCACCGCGGCCGGCGAGCTGGAGGTGTTCATCGACGAGGCGCAGGTGTCGTCGCTCGAGAAGCGGATGAACGAAAAGGGCTTCCTCGAAGGCAGCGAGATGGCCACGACGTTCAACATGCTGCGTGCCAACGACCTCATCTGGTCATTCGTGATCAACAACTACCTGATGGGGCGCGATCCGTTCCCGTTCGACCTGCTGCACTGGAACTGCGATTCGACGCGGATGCCGGCGACGATGCACAGCTTCTACCTGCGCAACATGTACATGCACAACCTGCTGCGCGAGCCGGGCGGCCTCGAACTCGCCGGCACGAAGATCGACCTGTCGAAGGTGACCACGCCCACCTATTTCGTCTCCGCGATCGAGGACCACATCGCGCCCTGGAAGACCACGTATGCCGGCCCGCAGGTGCTGAAGGGCAAGTCGCGCTTCGTGCTGTCGGGCTCGGGTCACATCGCCGGCATGGTCAATCCGCCGGCCGCCGATAAGTACGGCTACTGGACCAACGAGAAGCTGGCCCCCACGCCGGAAGGCTGGTTCGACGGGGCGAAGCAGCACGACGGCTCATGGTGGACCGATTGGCGTCACTGGATCGAGCCCTACCTGGGCCGCGAAGTCCCCGTGCGCGTCCCCGGCAAGGGCAAGCTGAAGGTGCTGGAGGCCGCGCCCGGCAGCTATGCACGCACGCGCGCCGACGGCAAGTAAACCTGTTGGCGACGCCCGCCAGGGCCTGCTGACACTACTTCGGCGCGAGCTTGTCGTCGACGCGATCCGGCGAGCGCCCGGATCGCTGCAGGTTGCCGACGGGCGCTGCCGGCGCGGGCGCCGGAGCAGGTGCAACCGAAGGTGCGGGTGCCGCCTGCGGCACGGGCGCAGGTCGCGCCACCTGGGGCACGGCAACGGGCGCCGGTGCCGGACGTGAAACCGGTGGCATCGACGGCGCCACGGTCACCGGTGGCGCCACGGCGGCAGGCGCCATCGTTGGCCGTGCCGGCGCGCGCTGCATGGCCGGTGCCGGTGACGGCGCTGCGTACCCGGCGGACGGCGTCGCAACCGCGGGCGACTGCCCGTAGCCGGATGACGGGGACTGCGGACGCATCGACGGTGGCACTGCCACCACCGCCCCGCTGTTCTGGCCTTGGGCCGCCATGCCACCCGATGCAGAAGGCGGCCGCATCGACGGGGGCGCCGCCACCACCGCGCCATTGCCCTCAACCTGCGGCGCCAACCCGCCTGACGATGGCGGACGCAGCGACGGCGGTGCTGCCACGACGGCGCCACCGGATCCCTGCGCGCCGAGGCCGCCGGACGACACCGGATTGCGCGGCGACAACGGCGTGCCGGTGCCAACCGGTCGCGATCCGGGCGGCACGGCACTGGTGACGCCGGACGATGCGGGCGACGCGACGCCGCCGGGCGTGCGGTCAATGCCGGTGCGATAGAACGTGGACGCCGGGGGCGGCGCGCCGCCCGGCGCGCGCGATACCGGGATGCGGCCCAAGTCCGTGCGCACCATGGGCGCCTCCGTCAACGTCGGCGCCTGCGATGCAATGCCGCCTGACACCGCCACCATGTTCTGCGTGACCGGGCGACGCGCGACGAACGCCGACGCGGGCATGGCGGTCATCCCCCCAGGCGCATTGAGGTTGACGTACCGCGCCGGCGGTGTCGACGGACGCACATTGACGTCGACTGCATACGGCCGGTTGTAGCGCTGCCAGCACCCGTTGGAGCAGCGGCCCCACCACGGCCGGTAGGCCTCGCCCCACGCCAGCGGAACCCAGCCGTACACCGGCGCGCCGGCCGTGACGGAAAAGCTCCAGGCCGCGCCGCCGGTCCAGCCGACCAGCGCCGGCGCCCAGAACGGCCGCGCGACATACGCGCCGGGCGTCCAGGCCCAGCGGTTGCCGATGAAAACCCAGCGCCCGTAGTGCGACGGTGCGTAGCCCCATGGCGCGTAGTCGACCCACGTCGGACCCCAACCGCCAACCTGTGCCCAATAGCCATTGCGGTAAGGCGCCCAGTCGGCGGCGACCTCTGTCGGGTACCACACGGCGCCGTACTCCGGCACCTGCGCCCATGTGCCGTGTTCCTCGAGATCGACCCAGCCGACCATCTCGCGCGACACGTAGTTGTTGCTGCGGCCGCGGTCGTAGCGCCGGTCGCGTGTGGCGACCCAGGCATCGAAGCCATCGCTGCCGAGTCCATTGCGCACATTGGCGTAGCGCGGGTCCGCGCCTTCGACATCCGCCGATTGTCCGGGCAGGACCTGCTGAACGCCGCCGGCGGTCGTCACGTTGGCCTCGCCTTCGCGGACCACGAGAGCGGTGCGTTCGCGGTCTTCGCTGACGTCGATCCGGTACAGGCCGGCGCGCGTCAGCACGATCTGGGCATTCGGCGTATCGACGTACGCCACTTCGCCGGCATCGAGCACGCGGACACGCACGCTGACGCGCCCCTGCGCGACGAAAAGTGCGAACTGGCGATCGTCGAGGCGCGACAGGTGCAGGTTCGTATTGCCGGCAAGCCGGAACTGGCCCGCGCCGAAGTCGACTTCGGCGCGCGCATCGTTGCCGGCCCACAGGTTATCGCCACCGGTGACCGGATAGTTGAGGCCGATCGGCGCCCATTGGTCGGGCGCATCCGCGGGCGACAGGAACAGTTCGCCGGCCAGCTCCGCCACGCGGCCCACCCGTCCGGGCAGGTCGTCGTCGGCGCGCACCGGTACCGCCACTGCCAGCGCGACAAGCACGACCAGCGTGCCAAGGATGGCATGCGCCAGCTTCGCACAGTAAATGCGGCCCTGGAGAAAAGACGCGGCGACGGAACGATTCATGGGAGCCTTGCAATCAATTGACTACCACAACGGCTGCGGCGGGAGGTTCGTTGACCCGGTGCGGCGCAGGCGCACCTAAGCAAACTGGATTAGACTTCCGGGCTGAAAACGGGTCAGTGGAAGAAACCCGCGCACGATCAAGATCAACCACGAGGAGGCACTACCATGCGGAGATTCCGTCCGTCGCTGGTCGCAGGCGCGCTTGTTGCAGCGCTTGCCGCCGGTTCCGCGCAAGCTCAGTTTTCCGGCACCTATACCTTCGGTGACAGCCTGTCCGACGCCGGTCAGTATGGCGCGCGATTCACGACCAATCCAGGTCTCACCGCGCCGATGTACGTCAGCCAGCGCTACGGCCTGACCTCGACGCCGTCGTTCACCGGCGGCAACAATTTCGCGCAAGGTGGTGCGCGCGTCAACTCGCCGTCGCCGCTGGTGCCGGCAGGCGTTCCGGATTTCTCGGTCGCGCAGCAGGTGTCGCAGCTGATCTCCAAGGGTCCCCTCGACCCGACAGCGATTTACCAGATTCAAGGCGGCGCCAACGATGTCTTCGTGCTGGCGCAGCTGGCCGGTCTCGGCATCATCACGCAGGCCCAGTTGCAGGCAGGCGTGACGCAGGCGGCGCTCGACCTCGCGGCGCAAGCCGGCAGGCTGCGTGCAGCAGGCGCGCAGTACGTCGTGCTGCAGAACCTCCCGGACATCGGCAAGACGCCCTTCGCCGCAGCGCAAGGCGCGCAGGCCACGTTCACGTCCATCTCGAACCTGTTCAACTCGACGCTCAACGCCGCCGTCGGCGCGGCCGGCCTGCAGGTACTGCAATTCAATACGTCGGCTCTGCTGAACGAAATCATCGTCAATCCGTCGCTCTACGGCTTCGTCAACGCGTCGATCCCCGTCTGCACCACGACCAGCGCGCTGCAGTGCACGCCGGCGACATTGCGCGACCCGAACGGCAACCTCACGTGGGTGTTTGCCGATGGCGTGCATCCGAGCACCGGGGCCGACCTGCTGCTGTCGCAGGCCATCGTCTCGATGCTCACCGGGCCGATGCAGATGGCCGCCCTCGGTGAAGCCCCGATGGCGGTCGAGCGCGCCAACTGGCGCGCCCTCGACAGCCGGATGATGTCCTCGATCAACGCCCCCGGCGGCGGACAGAAGTTCCAGGCCTGGGCCGCCTACGACTATGCCAAGGATGACATCTTCGGCAACGGCCTGTCCGGCAGCGGCGACGTGAACACGATCTCGGTCGGTGCCGATATGCGCGTGTCCGACAAGATGCTCGCGGGCATCCAGTTCGCGTACACGGAGTACAAGGGCGACTTCGGCAACAATGGCGGCGACTTCAAGCTGACCGTGCCCACGTTTACTGCCTACGGCGGTTACGGCGAAGGCCCGTGGTATGTCGGCGCGACCTTCGGCCTCGGCTCGCTCGACTACGACACGACGCGCAACATCGTGCTGGGTGCCACGACACGTACCGAGACCGGCACCACGAAGGGTTACCACCTGACCGGCCGCCTCCTCGGCGGCTACTGGTTCAAGTATTCGAACTGGGACCACGGCCCCTTCGGCAAGCTCACGTACGAAAAGATCGTCGTGCGCCAGTTCTCCGAAAAGGGCAATGGCAGCACGGCGCTCAGCTTCGACCAGCAGAACAACGATGCCTTCCTGTCGAGCCTCGGCTGGCAGGTGGCCGGCAATGTCAGCGGCTTCCGTCCGTTCGCGCGCGCCACGTGGGAATACAACTTCAAGGACGACATCCGGCAGGTCAGCGCGCGACCGGTGGGCACCAATGGCTACTACACGGTCCCGGGGTTCCAGCAGGATGACAACTGGTGGCTGTTCGATCTCGGCGTAAGCCGCGACTTCGGCAAGGTCACCGGATTCCTGTCCGGCAATACCACGGCCGGCAAGGGCGACGGCGACTACTGGGCGGTGACCGTGGGCATCCGCGTGCCGCTGTAATTTTCTGGTTGTTGTCGTATCGACAGGGCTGCCGGAAACGGCGGCCCTTTTCGTTGGTGCGTGGTTTCGGCGAATCGGCCACGCGTGCGATCGTTTTGCACTGGTCGCATGCCTCCGCGCGAGCGCTTGCGCGGCTGAAGCCTCGCCTACAGAAACAGGTTGATCGCGCATTGACCCTGCGCGGCTGAAGCCTCGCCTACAACGCTTCGATCCGCCAGCGGGCCAGCGCGCGCATGCCCGGTGCGGCGCGCGCGCCGTACCACGATGTCCATTCGCCATCGAGCAACGCCACCGGTTTGCCGGTTTGTTCTTCCAGCGCACGGCGGTCATTTTCGCGAAAGGTGTAGGGCTCGGTGGACAACAGGATGCGATCCGCCTCGCGCCACGCAGGTTCATCGACTTCCAGTACCGGATAGCGCTGTTTCGCGATCGCATCGACGACATCCATGCCTACGGTGGCAAGGGTCGCCGCGACATAGGTGTCCCGGCTGACGCTCATCCAGGGCGACTTCCAGATCAGGTACAGCACGCGTTCGCGCGGCACGCGCGCGGTCACCGCCTGGGCTTCTGCGGAGGCAGCTGCAAAATTCGCGGCCAGGTCCGCCGCTTCGCTTTCGCGACCGAAGATCGCCGCGAAGAGTGCGAACAACCGCAAGTTGTCCGCGGGGAACATCGGATGCGTCACGATGACATGCGGCACGAAGGCGCGCGCCGCATCGACCACCTCGCGCCGATTCTCGTCGATGTTGACGATGAGATGCGTGGGCGCCAGTGCGCGGAGGCGTTCGAGATCGGGGTCCTTGGTGCCACCGATCTTGCGCACCTGCCGCACCGCAGGCGCGGGATGCACGCAGAAGCCGGTCCGCGCGACCACCTGCGGTCCAAGCCCCAATGCAAAGAGCAATTCGGTCAGGCTGGGTACCAGCGAGGCAATCCGGACCGGCGCCACGGCCGGCAGATGCGCAACCCCTGCCCAGTCGGTGGCCACCGACACGATCACCGGATCAATCGAAATGCCGGGGCTTGCGCTTGCGCGTGGCCAGTACCCGGTCGAGCAGCGGCCTTGGCGTCACGCGCAGCAATCGTCCAAGCCAAGCCACCTGCCACGGCAGCACATAGAAGCGCTGCCGCCGCGCGATGGCACTCACCATCAGTTCCGCCGCGCGTTCCGCAGTCAGGATGAAGGGCATCCGGTAGGGATTGCGCGCTGTCATCGGCGTGGCGATGAATCCGGGGCACAGCGTCAGCACATCGACGCCACTGCCGCGCAATTCGATGCGCAGCGCCTCGAGATAGGTAATGACCGCCGCCTTCGATGCCGAGTAGGCGCCGGCACCGGGCAAGCCGCGGAAGCCGGCGATGCTGGCAATGCCCGCCAACGTCCCACGACCTTCGCGGCGCATGGCCGCGGCAAACGGCGAGAACGTGTTCACCACACCCATCACGTTGGTATCGAACACCGCCTGAAAGGCGGCGCGATCCGACGGCTCTTCGGTCAGCGTGCCGCGCGACACGCCGGCGTTGGCAATGACGATGTCGGGCGTGCCGAAGCGTGCACAGAAATCCGCACCTGCCGTGGCAAGTGCCTCGCCATCGCGAACGTCGAGGGCGTAGGTGACCACCGTGGCCGGCGAAACGGCTGTGGCCACGCGTTGCAACTCCGGCGCGCGGCGCGCGACCAGCCCCAGCGTGGCGCCCATGCCGGCATAGCGTCGCGCCAGGGCCTCACCGACGCCGGAACTTGCCCCGGTGAGGAACACCCGCATGGGAACCGGCGGTCAGGACTTCGGACGTTCGGCGCGTGCCTTCACGACCAGGGCGTCGATCGCCGCAGGGACGCCGGCGTGACCGTTCTGCATGCGCTCGGAACCGGTGACGAACTTGCCGTCGACAATCATCGTCGGCACCGACTGGATCTGGTAGACCTGCGCCTGCTGCCTGGCGCGATTAACCTTGCCGACGACGGTGAACGACGCGTACAGGTCTTCGACTTTCTTGCGGTCGAGGCCCTTGGCCGCGGCCCAGTCGAAGAATTCCTTTTCGTTCCCAAGCTGGTTGCCCTTGCCGTGAATGGCCGAGAAGACCTCCGGCGAGAGCTTGTTCTCTTCACCCATCGCCTCGAGCGTGTAGTAGACGCGGGCAAGATTCTCCCAGCGCGGCTGGAACACCACGGGAATACGACGAAGCTGGACGTCCGCGGGCTTGTTCTTGAGCCACGCCTGCAGGTGGGGCTCGAGCTCGCCGCAATGCGGGCAGCCGTAGGAGAAAAATTCGATGACCTCGATGTTCTTGCCCGTCTCGACCGGCTGCGGGTTCTTGAGCCGCGCGTAATTGCGGCCCTCGACCAGGTCCTGGGCCAGGGCCCCGGTGGTGATGGCAAGCGCCACGATGGCAAAGGCGGTGGTGGCAAGTCCGCGCAGCGGCGCGAACGGGTGTTGGCGAATCATGCTTGCTCCCGGTGGTGGAGCGCGGCAACAGGCCGCGCAATGTCAGTAACGGCGCTTGGGCAGGTTCGGCCTACCGCAAGTTCCCTCGATGCCGCCACGCGTTGGCATCGAGGACGGTGCGGCCGGGCGTCTGCGTCAGTATTTGATCACCGCCACGTCGAAGCCGTTGCGGGTGAGATCGGTGCGGATGCGGTTCAATTCGTCGGTATTGTCGTAGGGTCCAAGCCGCACCCGGAAGCGCACGCCCTTGTCAGGCAGCGTCCCGGACTGCACGTTGGCCTGCCAGCCCGACATGGCCAGGCGGGCTTTCAGGTTCTCGGCATCGGCCTCCGTGGCGAACGAACCTGCCTGCAGCCAGAACCGGTCGCCCGGCTTGGGGGCGGCGGCAGCAGCAGGTGCGGCCCCCACGGCGGCCAGCTTGTCGGCGGGCTTCTCGGCGGCCTTGTCAGCCGCTTTGTCCATGGGCTTGTCCGGCAATCTTTCCGCGGCCTTCGGCGCCGCCTTGTCCTTGGCTTCACCGGCCACGACGCGGTCGGGCGACTTCTTCGCGTCGGCGGCAACCTTGGGTTCCTCCGCGCCGGGAAGGATCTTGTAAAAATCGAAGCGCGGCTTGTCCGCCGCCGGTTCGGCCTTGTCCACCCTGTCCGTCCGCGCCAACTTGGTCGGGTCGCGTGGAGTTTCGCGCAACCCGGTGGTGACCGGGAACGGGCTGCCGGCGCGCATCAGGTAATACGCGACGCCTGCCGCGAGGCCCAGTCCCAGCACCAGGCCGATGAACACGCCGAGCAACGTGCCGCCGGCACCGCGATGGCGGGGCGACGGCGTGCGCGACGCGGGCGCGGCAGTGGATCGGGCTTGAGAAGTTCGTGGCATCGCGGCGATGTTACACGGTGCTACATCTGCTCGGGCGCGGTGATCTTGAGCAGCGCCAGGCCGTTGCGCAGCACCTGCCCGGCGGCCACGGCCAGCGAGAGCCTGGCCGAGCGCACGGCGGGGTCGTCGACTAAGAACCGCTCCGCATTGTAGTAACTGTGAAAATCGCGGGCGAGGTCTTTCAGGTAGAACGTAAGCTGATGCGGCGCGTGTTCGCGCGCCGCCAGTGCAAGCTCGTCCGGATAGTCGGCGATCCGCCGCAACAGCGCTTCCTCGTAGGTGCTGACCAGCGCGGCGGTGTCCGCATCGCGCATGGCCGCCACGGCGCCGGCCGGTGCGATGCCTGCCTGCCGCAGCACCGAACACATGCGCGCATACGCGTACTGCACGTAGTACACCGGGTTGTCGTCGGATTGCGAGCGCGCGAGATCGACGTCGAATACGAACTCGCTGTCGCCCTTGCGCGATGCCAGGAAGAACCGGACCGCGTCGCGGCCAGCGTCGTCGATCAGGTCGCGCAGCGTGACATAGGTGCCGGCGCGCTTGCTGATCTTGACCTCCTCGCCACCGCGCATCACCGTCACCATCTTGTGCAGCACGTACTCCGGATACCCCTCCGGCACGCCGAGGTCGAGCGCCTGCAGGCCCGCGCGCACGCGCGTCACCGTGCTGTGGTGGTCCGAGCCCTGCACGTTGATCACTTCCTGATAGCCCCGCTCCCACTTGGTCACATGGTAGGCAACGTCGGGCACAAAGTAGGTGAAGGTGCCGTCGGACTTGCGCATCACGCGGTCCTTGTCGTCGCCGTAGTCGGTGGTCTTCAACCACAGCGCGCCGTCCTGCTCGTAGGTATGGCCCGACGCGACCAGGTTTTTCACGGTAGCGTCGACGCGGCCGTCGGCGTAGAGCGAACTCTCGAGGAAATAGTTGTCGAACGCGACGCCGAAGGCCAGGAGATCGCGGTCCTGCTCCTGCCGCAGCTCGGCCACCGCAAACCGACGGATGGCATCAAGGTCGCCGGGGTCGGGGGCCGGTAATGCGAGATAACGCTGCGCGATCTCGCGGACGTACTCGCCACGGTAGCCGTCTTCCGGGAACGCCACGGCCTCGCCGTGGATTTCGCGCGCACGCGCCTGCACCGACAGCGCGAGATTCTCGATCTGCGCACCGGCATCGTTGTAGTAGTACTCGCGCGTGACCGCATGTCCTTGCGTCTCGAGCAGGCTGGCGATGGCGTCGCCGAGCGCCGCCTGGCGGCCGTGGCCCACGTGCAGCGGCCCGGTGGGGTTGGCGGACACGAACTCGACCATCACATGCTTGCCGGATGGCGTGGAGACGTGGCCGTACTGTGCACCCTGCTGCAGGACGCGCGCCACCACCGACTGGCGCGCCTTCGGTGTCAGGAAGATGTTGATGAAGCCGGCGCCCGCGATTTCTGTGCGATCGATCAATGGTGAAGGCGGCAACGCAGCGATCAATGTCTCCGCCAGCTGCCGCGGATTGCGCTGCGCGCGCTTGGCCAGCGCCATCGCCACGTTGGATGCGTAGTCGCCATGCGCGGCCTGCTTCGGACGTTCGAGCGCGACCGAAGTATCGGCGAAGGCAGGCAGCGCCTTGCCAATCGCCGCAGCCAGCAGCTGCCGCACGTCGTGCTTCACGTCATTCATTGGCCAGGAATATCGCCGGTGGGCGCCGCGTTTCGGAAAAGCGTTGGATTATAGCGGCTGAAGTCAACCGAACCCGGCAGGATCGACATCGATCGCCCAGCGCACGCGCCGCTGGCCCGGAGCCGTCGCCAGCGCGGCCATCCACGCGGCCAGGAATCGCTGCAGCGCCGGACGCCGCTCGCTTTGCACGGCGATCTGCGCGCGTTCAAAGCCGGCACGCCGCGCCAACAACGCGCTGACGGGTGCTAAGACCTCCACGTCCGCGTGCGCCGCGGCAACCAGTTCCAGTGCGTATGCATGCGCGGACGCGAGAAAGCGATCCACCGCGGCGCGTTCGTGCGCCTCCGCTGCCAGCAGCGCGACGTGGGTGAAGGGCGGCAACGCCGCCATCCGGCGCTCGGCCAGCAGCGTGGCGGCTAGGTGTTCGTAGTCATGCGCGCGCACGGCCGCATACACCGGATGCGTCGCGAAATCGGTCTGCACCACCACTTCGCCGGGTAGCCCGGCGCGACCGGCACGGCCCGCCACCTGCATCAGCAGCGCGCCCAAGCGCTCCGTCGCGCGGAAGTCCGCGCTGTACAGCGCGTTGTCGGCGCCCAGCACACCCACCAGCGTCAGGCGGGGGAAATCGTGCCCCTTGGCCAGCATTTGCGTGCCGACGAGAATGTCGAGTTCGTTGGCGGCCACCTTGTCGCGCACGGCGGCAAAGGCGCCGCGCGTGCGCGTGCTGTCACGGTCCACGCGCGCGATTCGCGCCTGCGGAAAAGCAGCGGCCAGCGCATGCTCGAGGCGCTGGGTGCCGTAGCCCTGCGGCAGCAGGTCCACGTTGCCGCAAGTGGGACAGGCCGAGGGCACGCGCTCCACATGGCCGCAATGATGGCAACGCAGCGACGGCGGCGCGCGGTGCACGGTCAGCCGGGCACTGCAGCGCGGACATTGCGCATCCCAGCCGCACGACGAACAGTTGAGCGACGGCGAGAAGCCACGCCGGTTGACGAAGACGAGCGACTGCTCGCCGCGCGCCAGGCGTTCCGCGATCGCCTCGCGCATTTCCATGCCGATGCCCTCCAGTTCGCGCGCCGTGCGGTTACCCACCAGCCGGATGACGGGTAGCACCGCGCGGGTATCGGCGCGTTCGCGCAGATCGAGACGGCGATAGCGCTGCTCGCGCACCTGCAGCCACGACTCGAGAGACGGTGTCGCGCTGCCCAGCACGATGGGCACGCCGCGGTGATGCGCGCGCCAGATCGCGATGTCGCGCGCGTGATAACGGATGTTGTCCTGCTGCTTGTACGAGCTGTCCTGCTCTTCGTCGACGATGATCAGCGCGAGATCGGGCAGCGGCGCAAAGATCGCCAGGCGCGTTCCCACCACGAGCCGCGCGCGCCCCGAGGCCGCTTCCAGCCAGTGCGCGCGGCGCGAAGCTGGCGTCAAACCGGAGTGCAGCAACGCGATGTCGATGCCGGGAAGGGTGGCATTCAATCGCTCCGCAAGCTGTGGCGTGAGATTGATTTCGGGCACCAGCAACAGCACCTGCCCGCCCGCCGCGATCGCGCGCTGTGCCGCGGCCATGTAGACGTCGGTCTTGCCGCTTCCGGTGACGCCGAAGAGCAGATGCGCGCTGAACCCCGCGGAGCCCGCAGTCACGATCGCGTCGATGGCGGCTTGCTGCGCGGCATTGAACGGCACCGTCTCTGCCACGCCACCGGCGGACGCCGAGGCGGCACGCGTGCGGCGCCGCGTTCGCGCGTCGCCCGCGGGGAGCGGCGGCACGGCCAGCGCCACCGCCTGGCCGGGCGGCTCCTGGTAGTAAGCGGAAACAAATGCAGCCAGTGCCAGCACATCGTCGGCCAACGGCGGCACATCGACGATGTCGGTAAGCGTCTGCAGCTTGTCGTGCGGCACATCGGACGCCGCCACGATCTCCGTCACCACGCCCACCATGCGCCGCGGTCCGAGGGCGACGCGCACGACGCTGCCGCGTACAACCGGTGCGCCATCGGGAACCCAGTAGTCGAATGCCGTCGCGGCGGCAACGGGAAGGACCACGCGCGCTATCGGCATTTGAAGAAAACGTGTCGGCGCGAGAATGTCACGGCAAGACGCGCGTTGTAGTGTTCCAAATCTTGAGGCCGGACGAAAGCTTCAAGCCCCAAGTCGTTATTTTCAAAGGATTGGCCTCTAACACGGGATCATATGTGGATAACTATGTGCGTAAGTGTCTTGCGCGCCGAACCCATTATGGCGCGGGCATCCGCCTCCACCTACCCGCAGGGCGGGCATCGTGCCGAAAAACCTTGCTTCTTTAGCAAGTTGCGGATTTCCCGGGCGTCCGGAGCCGCGGGCCCGGTAGGCAACGCCCGAATCCGCTGCCGATGTGCATAACTGGCTGCGGGAAACCGCGTCGCGGCCCGTTTGTCAAGCCCCCGCAACGCCAGCAGTGGCGCGGGTTGCGCGCGTTTTTCCCTAGGGTGAACCTCGCAACTCAAGCAGCCGCGCGGGTTTCCCGGGAGGTAGCGTGCACTGCCTCCACCAGCGCTGCCACATTCTCCGGTGGCGTTCCGGGAACGATGCCGTGCCCGAGGTTGAAGATATGACCCGGTGCCGGGCCCGCCGCGCGGACGATGGCCGACGCCTCGCGCGCCACCGTGGCCGGATCCGTGAGCAGCACCAGCGGGTCGAGGTTGCCCTGCAGGGCCACCCGATGGCCCACGGCAGCGCGCGCCTGCGCGATGTCGATCGTCCAGTCGAGCCCGACCCCGGAAGCGCCGCAGGATGCGATTTCCTCCAGCCACACGCCGCCACCCTTGGTGAACACGATGGTCGGCACGGCGCGCCCGTCCGCAGCGGGCTTCAACGCCGCCAGGATGGAGCGCATCGGCCCGAGCGAGAACCGGCGGTACGCGGCCGCCGACAAGAGCCCGCCCCATGTGTCGAAGATCATCACCGCATCGACACCGGCGGCAATCTGTTCATTGAGGTACGCGGTGACCGCAAGCGCGTTGACCGCGACCATGGTGTCGAGCAGGTCCGGGCGCATGCTGGCCATCGTGCGGACGCGCGCGAAGTCGGGGCTGCCACCGCCTTCGATCATGTAGCTCGCCAGCGTGAACGGGCTGCCGGAAAATCCGATCAGCGGCACGCGTCCGTGTAGTTCGCGCTTGATTTGCGCCACCGCCGCGAATACATATCCAAGCTTGGCCATGTCGGGCACGCGGAGCGCACGCACGGCAGCCTCATCGCGCACCGTGGTCGCGAAGCGCGGGCCCTCGCCCTCCGCGAACGTGAGCCCCAGCCCCATCGCATCGGGAATGGTCAGGATGTCGGAGAAGAGGATCGCGGCATCGAGCGGAAAGCGCGCCAGCGGCTGCAACGTCACCTCCGTGGCCAGGTCCGGATTGGTGGCAAGCCCCATGAAGCTGCCGGCGCGCGCGCGGGTCTTCTGGTATTCGGGCAGGTAGCGGCCGGCCTGGCGCATCAGCCACACGGGCGTGTGCTCGGTGGGCTCGCGCCGGAGTGCACGCAGGAAAGTGTCGTTCGGGAGCATTGTTGCCATCAGGGATGTCGGGCGTCTGCGCAGGACCTGCCGCTCAGCGCGGCAATTCAGACGACCCCATCAGGAATTCATCCACGGCACGTGCGGCCTGGCGGCCCTCGCGGATCGCCCACACGACGAGCGACTGGCCGCGCCGGGTGTCACCGGCAGCGAACACCTTGTCCACCGACGTCCGGTAGTTGTCCGTGTCCGCCTTCACATTGGAACGCGCATCGCTTTCCACGCCCAGTTCCGCCAGCAGCCCCGCATGCACGGGCCCGGTGAAGCCCATCGCGAAGAGCACCAGGTCGGCCTTCAACTCGAACTCGCTGCCCGGGATTTCCACCATCTTTGGCGGGGCGTTGCCGTCGCGATGCCACTCGACACGCGCGCCGATCAATTTTTCCACCTTGCCGTTGCGCCCTTCGAAGCGCTTGGTGGTGACGGACCAGTCGCGGTCGCAGCCTTCCTCATGGGAGGACGACGTGCGCAGCTTGATCGGCCAGTTCGGCCACACGAGCGGCTTGTTCTCGGATTCAGGCGGTTGCGGCAACAGCTCGAACTGCGTGATCGATGCCGCGCCGTGCCGGTTGGACGTGCCAACGCAATCGGAGCCCGTGTCGCCGCCGCCGATCACGACCACATGCTTGCCCGTGGCCTTGATCTGGCCGGGCACCGTGTCGCCGGCCACCACCGCGTTCTGTTGCGGCAGGAATTCCATCGCGAAATGGACGCCGTCGAGATCGCGGCCCGGAACACCCAAGTCGCGCGGGGTCTCGGCGCCACCGGCTAACACCATTGCGTCGAAATCGGCCAGCAGCTTGGCGGCGGGCAAGTCCACACCGACGTTCACGCGGGTACGAAACGTGACGCCTTCCTGCGCCATTTGCGCCATGCGCCGGTCGATGAGGCCTTTCTCCATCTTGAAGTCGGGAATGCCGTAGCGCATCAGCCCGCCGATGCGATCAGCCTTTTCGAAGAGCACCGCATCGTGGCCGGCGCGCGCCAGTTGCTGCGCGCAGGCGAGGCCCGCGGGCCCGGAGCCGACGATGGCCACGCGCTTGCCCGTCTTGCGCACGGGCGGCTGCGGTACCACCCAGCCCTCTTCCCAGCCCTTGTCGATGATGAAATGCTCGATCGACTTGATGCCGACCGCATCGTTGTTGATGTTGAGAGTGCACGAGGCCTCGCAGGGCGCGGGGCAGATGCGGCCGGTGAACTCCGGGAAGTTGTTCGTCGTGTGCAGCACCTCGAGCGCGTTCTGCCACTGGTGGCGGTACACGAGGTCGTTCCAGTCGGGGATGATGTTGTGCACCGGACAGCCGCTCTGGCAGAACGGGATGCCGCAATCCATGCAGCGGGCACCCTGCTTCGCGGCCTCGTCGTCCTTCAGCGTGATGACGAACTCGCGGTAGTGGCGCACTCGCTCGGCCGTCGGTTGCGCGGCTTCCTGGATGCGCTGCAGTTCGAGAAATCCGGTGATCTTGCCCATGGTGTTGTCAGTTCGTTGATCGAATCGCCGCAGCCCGGTCGGGCAGCGGCACATCGTGGAGGATGGTGATGCGCGCTGCCGCGTCAGGCTGCAGCGCGCTGCTTGGCGACGGGTATTGCACGCTTGGCGTTCTCGCGCTCGCGCATTTCGGAAAGCGCGCGCCGGTATTCATGCGGGAACACCTTCACGAACTTGGCGAACGCGCGATCCCAGTCGTCGAGAAGCTTCAGCGCCAGCGTGCTGCCGGTGAAGCGCAGATGCCGTTCCACCAGTTCGCGCACCAGCACGGCGTCGGACTTGCCGGCATGCCGGTGCCGACCCTTGCCCGCCACCTCGAGTTCGGCTTCCGCAGCAGCCTGCGCCGCCTCGGATTGCAGCGGCTCGATCGCCACCATCGCCATGTTGCAATGCGCGGCAAAGCTGCCGTCCGGATCGTAGACGTAGGCGAGCCCGCCGCTCATGCCGGCGGCAAAGTTGCGGCCGGTCATGCCGAGGACGACGACCGTGCCTCCCGTCATGTACTCGCAGCCGTGATCGCCCGTCCCTTCGACCACCGCCGTGGCGCCGGAATTGCGCACGCAGAAACGCTCGCCGGCCACGCCGCGAAAAAAGCCTTCGCCGGCCGTCGCGCCGTACATCACGGTATTGCCGATGACGATGTTGTCTTCAGCCTTGGCGGGGCACGCGGGATCGGGGTAGACGACGATGCGACCGCCCGACAGCCCCTTGCCGACGTAATCGTTGGAGGCACCTTGCAGCTCGAACGTGATGCCGTGCGCCAGGAATGCGCCGAAACTCTGGCCGCCGATGCCGCTGAAGGCCACGTGGATCGTGTCCTCCGGCAGGCCTTCGTGGCCGTACTTCTGCGCGATCTTGTTCGACAACATCGCGCCGACGGAACGGTTGGCGTTGCGAATTTTCTGGGCGATACGCACCGGCTTGCCGTGCATCAATGCGGGCTCCGCCGCCGCGATCAGCTGGTGGTCGAGCGCATGCGCGAGGCCATGGTCCTGCACCTCCTTGTGCGAGCGCGCGACATCGGCCGCCACCTTCGGCTGGTGGAACACGCGCGAGAAATCGAGTCCACGCGCCTTCCAGTGCGCGATGCCGGAACGCATGTCGAGGAGATCCGCCCGCCCGATCAGTTCCTCGAAGGTGCGAAAGCCCATGTGCGCCATCAGTTCGCGCACTTCCTCGGCCACGAAGAAGAAATAATTGACGACGTGCTCGGGCGCACCGGTGAACTTGCGGCGCAGCACCGGATCCTGCGTGGCAACCCCCACCGGACAGGTGTTGAGATGGCACTTGCGCATCATGATGCAGCCGGTGACGACCAGCGGCGCCGTCGCGAAGCCGAATTCATCCGCGCCGAGCAGCGCACCGATCACCACGTCGCGGCCGGTCTTCATCTGGCCGTCGACCTGGACGGCGATGCGTCCGCGCAGGCGGTTCAGCACCAGCGTCTGCTGCGTTTCCGCGAGGCCGAGCTCCCACGGCGTGCCCGCGTGCTTGATCGACGACACGGGCGATGCGCCGGTACCGCCGTCGTGACCGGCGATCGTGACGTGATCGGACTTGGCCTTGGCGACACCCGCGGCCACCGTACCCACGCCGACTTCGGAGACGAGCTTCACCGAGACCGAGGCCTTCGGATTGGCGTTCTTCAGATCGTGGATCAGTTGCGCCAGATCCTCGATCGAATAGATGTCGTGATGCGGCGGGGGCGAGATGAGACCCACGCCGGGCACCGAGAAGCGCAGCTTGGCGATGTACTCGGACACCTTGTAGCCCGGCAACTGGCCGCCTTCGCCGGGCTTCGCACCCTGCGCCATCTTGATCTGGATCTGGTCGGCCGACGCGAGATACTCGGCGGTGACGCCGAAGCGACCAGAAGCCACCTGCTTGATCTTCGAGCGGAGGCTGTCGCCGGCAAGCAGCGGTATGTCGTGCTCGATCTGCGCCTTGCCGATCACCGTGGCCAGCGTGTCGCCCGCCACCACGCCGCTCGAGCCGGTGCGCAGCTCGTTGCGATAACGCGCCTCGTCCTCGCCGCCCTCGCCGGTGTTGGACTTGCCACCGATGCGGTTCATCGCCACGGCCAGCGTGGTGTGGGCTTCCGTCGAGATCGAGCCCAGGCTCATCGCGCCGGTGGCGAAACGCTTGACGATCGATGCCGCCGACTCCACGTCCTCGATGGGTACCGGCGGGAGGTCCGTGCCCTTGAACTCGAAGAGGCCACGGAACGTCTTCAACTCGCGGCTTTGCTCGTTGATCAGCTTCGCGTAGTCGCGGTACGTCGAGTAACTGTTGGAGCGCGCCGCGTGCTGCAACTTGGCGATCGACTCCGGCGTCCACATGTGGGCTTCGCCGCGCGTGCGGTACTGGTACTCGCCGCCCGGGTCGAGCATGTCGCGCAGCAGCGGATCGTTGCCGAACGCCGACGCATGCAGGCGCGCCGACTCTTCGGCGACTTCGAAGAGGCCGATGCCCTCGACATTGCTGGCGGTGCCGGTGAAGTACTTGTCGACGAAAGCGCGTTGCAACCCCACGGCCTCGAAGATCTGCGCGCCGCAATACGACTGGTAGGTGGAGATGCCCATCTTGGACATCACCTTGTAGAGCCCCTTGCAAATGGCCTTGATGAAACGCTTGCCCGATTCCTTCGGATCGATCGCCGGGATCGACAGCGGCAATTGCGCCAATGTCTCGAGCGCCAGGTACGGGTGGATGGCTTCCGCGCCATAGCCAGCCAGCAACGCGAAGTGGTGCACTTCGCGCGCCGTGCCGGTTTCGACGACGAGCCCGGTGGACGTGCGCAGCCCGTTCTGCACGAGATGCTCGTGCACGGCGGCCGTGGCCAGCAAGGCCGGAATGGGCAAGGCCAGAGGCGATACCGCGCGATCGGAGAGGATCAGGATATTGAAGCCTTGCCGGATCGCGTCTTCGGCATGCGCGCACACGCTGGCCAGCGCGGCTTCCATGCCATTGGCGCCCCAGGCGGACGGGTAGCAGATGTCGAGTTCGGTGGAGCGGAACGCGCCGTCGGAATAGAGCTCGACATGGCGCAGCTTCTCCATGTTGTCCGACGTCAGGATCGGCTGCATCGCCTCGAGCCGCATCGTGGGCTTGGTGACGCCGGCTTCGTAGTCGACCTCGAGCAGGTTGGGACGGGGCCCGATGAACGACACGAGCGACATCACCAGTTCCTCGCGGATCGGGTCGATGGGCGGGTTCGTCACCTGCGCGAAGAGCTGCTTGAAATAGTTGTAGAACACCTTCGGCCGGTCGGAGAGTACCGTCAACGCGGCGTCGTTGCCCATCGAGCCCAACGGCTCCTCGCCGTTTTCTGCCATCGGCGTCAACAGCAGCTTCACGTCTTCCTGCGTGTAGCCGAACGCCTGCTGGCGATCGAGGAGCGGCACTACGGAGGCAAGCGCCGGCGCGGGCTCGGGCATTTCCTCGAGGCGCAGCCGGCAAGCCTTGATCCACTCGCGGTAAGGCTTCTGCGTGGCCAGCGTGCGCTTCAGCTCGTCATCGTCAACGATGCGCCCCTGTTCCAGATCCACCAGCAGCATCTTGCCCGGCTGCAGGCGCCACTTCTTGACGATGCTGGCTTCCGGGATGTCGAGCACGCCGACTTCCGACGCCATCACGATCATATCGTCGTCGGTGACGATGAAGCGCGCGGGCCGCAAGCCGTTGCGGTCGAGCGTGGCGCCGATCTGGCGGCCGTCGGTGAAGGCCATCGCGGCGGGGCCGTCCCACGGCTCCATCAGCGCGGCGTGATACTCGTAGAACGCACGACGATCCTCGTCCATCAGCGGATTGCCCGCCCAGGCCTCCGGGATCATCATCATCATCGCCTGCGACAGCGGATAGCCGCCCATCACCAGCAACTCGAGCGCATTGTCGAAGGCCGCGGAATCGGACTGGCCGTCGTAGATCAGCGGCCAGAGCTTCGGCAGGTCATCGCCCAACACGGTCGAGGCGATGGCGCCTTCGCGCGCGCGGATCCAGTTGAAGTTGCCGCGCAGTGTATTGATCTCGCCGTTGTGCGATATGAAGCGGAACGGATGCGCTAAGTCCCACGTCGGAAACGTGTTGGTGGAGAAGCGCTGGTGCACCATCGCCAGTGCCGACACCATCGACGGGTCGGCCAGGTCGAGGTAGAACTCGCCGACCTGATGCGCCAGCAGCATGCCTTTGTAGACGATCGTGCGCGTCGACATCGACACGACGTAGAACTCCTTGCCGTGGCGCAGGTGCAAGGACTGGATCGCGTGCCCGGCGCGTTTGCGCAGCACGTAGAGCTTGCGTTCGAAGGCATCCTGGTCGGCCGTTTCCGGGCCACGCGCGATGAACACCTGCCGGATCACCGGCTCGACTTCCTTCGTGCGCTCGGACAGGCCGCTGTTGTCGACTGGCACGTCGCGCCAGCCGAGCAGCAGCTGGCCCTCGGCATCGATTGCACGCTCGATTTCCTGCTCGCAGGCCATCCGGGACGCCGGTTCGCGCGGCAGGAACACCATGCCCACGCCGTAGTGGCCGATGGCGGGCAACGTGATGCCGAGCTTGCCGCAGGCGCGGCGCAGGAAGGCGTCCGGCAGCTGGATCAGGATGCCCGCGCCGTCGCCCTGCAACGGGTCGGCGCCGGTCGCACCCCGGTGCGTCAGGTTTTCAAGGATCTGGAGACCGCGGCGGACCACGGAATGATCCTTGCGGCCCTTGATGTGGGCGATGAATCCGAGTCCACAGGCATCATGTTCGTGGCGCGGGTCGTACATGCCCTGCGCCGCTGGGGGCCTATGCGAAGAATCCTGCGCGTCCATCGTCCTCGAGTCCTCGAATCAGGGGGTTGATCGCCTGGCGCGACCGAAATTTGCTCCGCCGGCGCCCGCACACCGGAACCGGACCGAAACCGATCCATACTACTCGCGATGCTGCGTTGCGGCAATCGTGACTGGCACTGCGCGCGCAACGCGCCGCCGCTGTCACTTCCATGCCTACGGACGCAACAGCATCCGCCGATCGGCAGCGGTTTACCGAAGGGCGGACTTGCGCCGTGCCTCTACTTGGGATTTAATCTGAACAACGTTGGCTAGATGCTTGTTGCAGCATTCAATTCAGTCGTGAAGCCGCAACATTTTAGGACAACATCATCAGGAATCAATCATGGTAGAACCGCGCCTCACCGCTTGGCTGCGCCCGACTCTCGCCCTCGTCGGGCTTGCCGGGATTCTGACCCTTGCCGGCTGCGGCGGCGGTAGCGGTTCCCCCAACAATCCATACGTGCCGCCGCCGGTTGTGCCGATCCTGACGGTGCAGCCGGCCAACATCACCGCGTACTCGGGGGTTCCGACCACGGTGACGATCACCAGCGGTCAGGGGCCGTTCACGGTGTTCAGTAACGACACTGCGGTACTCCCGGTCACGCCAAGCGTGGCGGGCAACACCATCGTCGTGCTGGCGAACCAGGTCACCGCCGACACCACGGTCCAGCTGACCGTGCAGGATGCGTTCGGCAATACCAAGCCCGTCACCGTCAGCGTGAAGGCCGCACCCATCCTCAACGCACTGGCCTTTGCGCCCAGTGGTTCGGATTGCGGCACCAACCTGTGTTCCGGACAAGCGGGTACGGCCACGGTGACCGCGTCCGGTGCGGCCGGGGTTCCGCTGACCAATCGCACCATACGCTTCGACATCGTGTACGGCCCGATCGGCATCATGACCACCAATCCTGCGACTCCGGTAGTGCAGACGCTGACGGTCGTGACCGACACGAAGGGCGTGGCCACGGTCGGCGTCCTGGCTGTCGCCAATTCGCCGACGCAGCCGGCGCAGCTCCGCGCCACCGATGTCACGTCGGGCAACCAGCAGATTGCCAACCTGACCGTGGTCAACAGCACCGTCGCCGTGCAATCGCCGCTCACCGTCGTGCCCAGTACCGCCACGATCACTGGCGCCTATCTCAACGTGTGTTCCACCGGATTCCGGATCAACTACTACATCTATGGCGGCACGCCGCCGTATTCGATCTCGTCGACATTCCCGACGAGCGTCACGCTGGTCAACAATTTCGTGGCCAGGAGCGGCGGCTTCTTCGAAGCGATCACCAACGGGGCCTGCGTCGATCCGCTGCAGTTCACGATCGTTGATTCGGCCGGCAAGCAGACCACGGCATCGCTGATCAACACCCCCGGCACCGCGGCACCGCCGACGGCACCCGCGCTGTCCATCGCGCCCGGTGCCGTGGCCGCCACCAGCTGCAGCGGCAAGACCTTCACGTTCCTGCCCACCGGCGGCACGCCGCCTTACAACGCGTACCTTGCCGGGTTTGCAGGATCGTCCCCTCCCACGCTGACGCCCAGTGTCATTCCGGCCCAGGGCGGCACGATCACCGTCACCTTCACGGCCCCGGAACCGATCAACGGGACGACGACGATCGTCGTCGGCGATTCGACCGTTCCGCAAAGGACCATCACTGCCACGATCACGTGCACGGCGTCGGTCATCCCGCCGGTCGTGGTTCCGCCGCTCAACATCACGCCGGGCTCCGCGGGCGCCGCTACAACCTCATGCGTGAACCAGACCTTCAACTTCTCGGTCACCGGTGGTACTGCACCCTACACGGCGTCCTTCTCGACACCGCCTGCCAGCGGCACGATTTCGCCACCGCCCCCAACGCCGATTCCCAGCGGTGGCGGCTTCACGGTTACGGGTCTGGTCGACAGTCCGGTAGGTGCAAAGTTGACCAACATCGCGGTGCGCGATTCGAGCGCGACGCAGCTGGTGCAAATCGTGGGAATTACCTGCCCATAACGGCGTCAAGGATCAACGCCAACGGCCGCTTGCGCGGCCGTTGGTCGTTGCGGAGTGCCGATTGCAGGAACCCGGCCGCCTGAACCGGGGTGGAACGACGCTACGTTGGCAGGATTGCCGCGAGGTCTGCGTCAGGCACCGCGTCGGTGATGACGGCATCACCCAGTGCATCGAGCAGCACGAAGCGAATCCGCCCCGCCGCCACCTTCTTGTCGCGGCCCATCAGGTCGAGCCAGCGCGCCAGCGGCAGCGATGGCGCTGCCGTTGGCACAGCGAGTTGCTGCAACAGCGTCACCAGCCGGTCGACATCGCCGGCAGGCAGCCCGCGCACCCGCGCCGACAATCGTGCCGCCAGCACCATGCCGGCCCCGACGGCTTCGCCGTGCAGCCATGCGCCGTATCCGGCGTGCGCTTCGATCGCGTGGCCGAAGGTATGGCCGAAGTTGAGCACCGCGCGCACGCCGCCTTCGCGCTCGTCCATGGCCACGACCGACGCCTTGATCACGCAGCTCTCGTGGATCGCATGACGCAGCGCATCCGGATCCGAGGCGGCCAGTTGCGCAACGTTGCGCTCAAGCCAGGCGAAGAACCCGGCATCGCGGATCGCGCCATGCTTGATGACCTCGGCCATGCCGGCTGCCAGTTCGCGCGGCGGCAGCGTGGTGAGGCATGCGGTATCGATCAGCACCATGCGCGGCTGATGGAACGCACCGATCATGTTCTTGCCCAGCGGATGATTGATGCCGGTCTTGCCGCCGACGGAGGAGTCCACCTGTGCCAGCAATGTCGTCGGTACCTGCACGAACGGCATGCCTCGCTGGTAGATCGCGGCCGCAAAACCGGTGATGTCGCCGACCACGCCGCCCCCCAGCGCGACCAGGGCCGTGCCGCGCTCGGCCCGCATTTTCAGCAACCGGGTCAGCAGGTCGTCCAGGGTGCCCTGATGCTTGTGCGCCTCGCCGTCGGGAATGGTGATGGTATCAGCCGCAATGCCTGCCGCCGTCAGGCTGCGCAGCAGCGGTGACAACCAGTGGGCAGCCACGGTCGGGTTGGTGACGACGATCACGCGGCGCATTGTTTGGGCCTGCAGCAGCGGTCCGGCGCGATCGAGCACGCCGCGGCCGATGTGGATCGGATAGCTGCGTTCGCCGAGCGCAACGTCAAGCGTTGAGATCATGTTGTCAGTCATGCCTGGGGATCCGGGAACTCGAAGAGCCGCACCAGCCGCATGACTTCGGCGCGCTCCGATTCGACGACGTGATCGGCCACCTCGCGGTAGAACGCATCGCGCTGGTGGTACAGCTCGGTCAGCCGCAGCATCGGGTCGCCCGTCTGCAACAGCGGCCGGTTGCGACTGTGCCGCACCCGCTCCCAAAGCGTGAGTGGTTCGGCGTGCAGGTAGAGAACGGTGCCGTTGTCCTTCAGGCGGACGCGATTGGCCGGCCGCAGCACGGCGCCACCACCGGTGGACAGGACGATCCCATGCAGCCGGGTGAGTTCGGCCATCGTCATCTCTTCACGGTCGCGGAAGCCCGTTTCGCCTTCGATCTCGAAGATCGTCGGGATGGAGACCCCGAGGCGATGCTCCAGCTCCACATCGGCATCGACGAAGCGCTTGCGCAGGCGTCGCGCCAGTTGCCGCCCCAGCGTCGACTTGCCGGCCCCCGGAAGGCCGACCAGAAACAAATTGCCCCGGTGCAGGGGCACCGGGGCAATGGGGGGTGGATTGCTGTCCGGTTCGCCCGTCGTTTCGTTCACCGCACCGAGGTTACCGTATCCCGGACGATGCGCGGCGTGAGAAAGATCAGGAGTTCGACCTTTTCGGTGGACGTGCCTGTTTGCTTGAACAGGTAGCCCAGGATCGGCAGATTGCCGAGCCAGGGCACCTGCGTCACGTCGTTGCGAATCGTTTCCTCGAAGATGCCGCCGATCACTGCCGTATCGCCGTTGTTGACCGAGATCTGCGTGACGACGTTCTTGGTGTCGATCGAGGGCACCTGGAAGCCACCACCTAGCGGCACGAACTGCCCCACCGAGTCCTTGCGCACCTCGACCACCATGATGATGCGGCCATCGGCAGTGATCTGCGGCGTCACTTCGAGGCGCAGCACGGCTTTTTTGAAGGCCACCGTCGCCGGCTGGTTGGCGCTGCCCGGCGTGACGTAAGGAATTTCCGTGCCTTGCTCGATCGCCGCCTTCTGGTTGTCGCCGGTGACCACACGCGGGCTCGACACGACCTTGCCGCGGGCATCGGCTTCAAGGGCCGACAACTCGAGATTGATCAAGTTGCCGCTGCCGAGGTTGATCAGCGTGAGTGCAAGCTGGCCGGCCGCATTGGGGACTGGCAGATTCACGTTCAACTGCGGCGAATCGGAGTAGCCGGCTGAGGCGAGACCGGCCGCCAGCTCGAACGGCGTCTGCGTACGCGTTTCGCGAATCAGCCGGTCGCCTTCCGTTCGCACCACGGGCGTGGTGTTGAGCGAGCCACTGGAACCGGCCGCGTACTTGTTGTTGAGCGTGAAACCGGTCTGTTGCCCGAAGCGAACGCCCAATTGCTGGCTGAATTTGTCGTTGGCGATGACGATACGGGCCTCGATCAGCACCTGCCGGATGGGCGTGTCGATCTGCCGGATGATGCGGCGGACGTCCTCGAGCCGTTGCGCCGTGTCCTGCACGAAGAGGATATTGGAGCGTGGATCGACCACGGCCACACCGCGCCGGCT
>Ga0105046_10002868_pt1 | contig 27267 bp, 26 predicted proteins | sample MAT03_FD_78385 | JGI IMG/M metagenome (GOLD analysis project Ga0105046, IMG submission 78385) | Freshwater microbial communities from Lake Fryxell liftoff mats and glacier meltwater in Antarctica - MAT-03 (megahit assembly) | ecosystem: Environmental > Aquatic > Freshwater > Ice > Liftoff... | reverse complement strand
TCTGCCCGAATAGAGTTGACCACCCAGGAAAGAGATCATGCCACGCGGCGGCGGTATCAAAGCAGGAGGATAATTGTCCACGCCGGTGGCTGGCAAGTCGTTGATGAAGTGGGCGGCAACAGAATCATCCGCGCGGCGCGGGTCGCGCGCCACAAGGCAGAGTACGGCGCTAGAACGGACGAAAAAAGGAGCGCCTTGGTGGTCAACTCTTGGTAAACATGGGTGGGTCATTCTTGGCGAGTGCCGAAGGGATGGACCACTTGGTTGATCGGCGCGGTCGATCCTCGCGTCGCCGCTATCATTCCAATCGTTATCGACGCCCTCAACAGCGAAGCCGTCACCAAACACCATTTTGAAGTCCTCGGCTACTTTTCACCGGCGCTGCGGGACTATGTAAACCATGGCCTCTTTCCGCACAAGATCGGCACTTCCGAATATCGCGCGGTCCTCGCGATCGAAGATCCATTCGCCTATCGCGATCGTCCCGCCCTACGCATACCGAAGCTGTTAATCAACGCCTCAGGCGATCAGTTCTTCCTCCCGGATAACTCACGGTTCTATTACGACAAACTGCCCGGAGAGAAATACCTTCGCTATGTTCCAAACGCCAGGCACAACCTCGCCGGGTCGGACTCGATCGACACCATCATCGCCTTCTGCCGATCGGTACTCAACAACACAAATCGACCGAACTTCACCACCAGGAAAGCCCGGGACGGCACCATCAACGTCACGGCCAATGCCAAGCCGCTTGCGGTGAAATTGTGGCAGGCCACCAATCCGAAGGCCCGTGACGGGTGTACGTCAAATTTGTGGGTACGGGTTACCCGACGGAGCGTGTTTCCCGGAACTCCTCCCAGCGGCCTCTTAACTGGCAGCAGCGGAGTACAGTGATTTTATTGGCGCCTCTGACGGCCCAGCGCATGCCAGTTGGTTTGAGCCGCTAGCCGGCTATGGTTTTGCAAACCGCTTTCATAACGCCGGAACCGATAAACAAACCTTGGCTTCGGAACGGCGCATATCGCATCCGCTCTTTATTCCTTTCGAAGTAGTCCATTAACCTTCGGATCTCGTCCCGCCCGTGGTCGTCCCGAGGCTCGATCTGCTTCATTGAATCGATCACCGCTTCCACGTCGCTGGCATCGAGTTTGTCGGAACCGCTATCACTCCACTGTTTTGCCTCGATACTAATTCAGTTAGAGACACAAGAATTGGAAACTATTCGGTGGGCGGGTGTCCCGCGCTCAGTCCGCGGAGTAGTCATCCGTGTCCAATCAAAAAATGAAATCGTACCACGTAAATAAGTGCTTAACGCGCACTCACGGTTTCACCACTGGCTCTACAATCGTCACAATCCGGTCAGCCACCACATCCTCCATCCTTATCCGCCCACCCCCCGGCCATTGAATCTCAATCGATGCGGCCTTCACCTCCGTCCCAAGCCCAAAATGAACGCGCGGATCACTAGAGGAAAGAAACCCCGCACTCGGGCTCACCCAATCGTGCAGCGCACGCCCCGCGGGAGTCGTCACAACAATATGTGCGCCGATCGAATCCCGGTTCGCCTTGCGCCCCACCGCGCGGATAGTAAGCCAGTGGCCGCCGCCGGCCCCGGTATGTAAAAGAATCGCCGGCCGCCGTCCAAGCGACGTTACAACCAGATCCAGAAACCCATCATTGTTCAAGTCCGCAACCGCCGCTCCTCGCTGATACCCTTTGCGCGCAAAATGCTCGCCCATTCGGGCCGACACATCCACAAAGCGCTTCCCCTCCACGTTCTCAAACAGCGTGTCATGCTGCGGCGCATTCTCACGCAGCGAATCAACGTCTCCATTCGCCGAGTACAGGTCTCTCCATCCATCGTTGTTGTAGTCAATCCATGCCGCCCCCCAACCGGAGAACGGCAGGCTCAGAGCCCCTAACCCCGTCGCCCCGGATACATAGCGAAATGACTTGCCTCGCAGATTCCGAAAGAGCCCCCAAGTCTGCCCCATCAGGTCGTTATAGAACACGTCCGGCCACCCGTCGTTGTCGAAATCGCGCAAGTCAGCGCCCATCGCCGACACCGTCGTGGCGTCATCGTTGTACGCCACTCCCATCGCCAGTCCCTGCTCCCGGAAGGTGCCGTTTTTCTGGTTGAGATAGAGGAAATTCGGCTCCGTGTCGTTCGCAAGGAAGATGTCCTCCCACCCATCGCCATTCACGTCGGCAATGCCAATACCCATACCCTTTCCGCGCACGGCGCCAAAACCGGAAGCCTCCGTTACGTCCTTGAACCGGCCATCTCCCTGATTGCGATACAGCCGCTGCGGAACGCTCGGATACGTCTTTGGATGGCAGTAATAATCCACCCCATCTTCCCGCACGCACCGCTTGTCGGCCGCTGCAGTCCACAACGTGTAATTCGCCAGCGCCAAATCCAAATACCCATCGTGATCAAAGTCCAGCCACGCCCCTTGCACGCTCAGCGTCCCCTCTGGCTTCGCGCCCAGTCCCGACGCCGCCGTCACATCCTGGAACGTCCCATCACCGCGATTCCGGTATAGCGTGTTGACGCCCGCATTCGCTACAAACAAGTCCGTGAACCCGTCATTGTCGTAGTCGGCCGCCGCCGCGCCTAAACTATAACCAAGCGTCTCCCCGGCCAGGCCCGCCTTCTCCGTCACATCCTCAAACACTCCGCCGCCCTTGTTTCGCAGCAGCGCATTATGAAACACAGGCCCTGTTTTCCGCAGTTCCGGAAACGACGCCCCATTCGTGAAATAAAGGTCCATCAACCCATCGTTGTCAAAATCAAGCACCGCCACCCCGCCCGCCAGCGGCTGAGGAAAATACTTGCGCCCGCCGGAGTATCCGTTCCGCGTCACATATCCAAACGAACTTCGCGATGCGACATCCGCGAATTGGGCCGAAACCGCGATCGAAAACAATGCGGCGACAATCCTCATGGCGCTCCGCCATAACACGACGGAAGCAGCCAATCACGCAGCGTCTGGCAGCGCGCGCCTGCCGCACCCCCGCCCAGGACGGCCGCCGTGCGGAACTTCCGCTCAGCCTCTTGCGGGCGCTTGGCGGCCGATAGCACTTGCCCATGCAACCGGTACGGCGCGTCCCACTCCGGCCATCGTTCCTCCAGCCGCCGCAATCCCTGCTCCGCCTCTCCCAACCGTCCCTCCAGCGCCAATACCACTGCCCCCGCCAACGCCAAACTTCGATTCCCCGGCGCCGCCGCCATCGCCCGGTTCAGTAACCGTACCGCTTCCGGGAACTTCCCATACTTCGCCAGCAAAAGCCCTGCCTCCACCGCCAGCCTCGGCCGCGCCGCAGCCCAATCCGGCCCGCTCGCCAATAGTTTCCGCGCCGCTTCGCCTCGTCCGGCTCCGTCCAGAATCCTCGCCTTCAGCAAAAGGAATTCCTCCGTCTGCTCGCTCACTGGAATCGCTGCCAGTTCCGCCAACGCTGCATCCGCCCCGGATAAATGAAGCACCGCCATCGCCTTATCAAGCCCCGCCCCGCCTCGCTCCAACAGCGGCAGTGCCATCGCATACTGCCCCGCCTCCACCAGCGCCCGCCCTGCCCGCGCTAGGGTCTCTGCATCGGCATTGGCGCCAGGCAACGCGCCAAACTCTTTCGCCGCTTCGTCGTTGCGTCCATCGGCCAGCAACAGTTGGCCCAAATGCATTCGCAGCTCCGCATCGTCGGGGCGCGCCTTCGCCATCGAACGGAATCGCTCAATCTCCCGCCCCCGGCGATCCCCCTCTGTCAGCGTCGCCAGCTCAATCATCCCGGGCTCACGGCGCGCGTTCCGCTGCCTCGCCGGACGCAGCCGTTGATACTCGCCAAGCCAAATCTGAGCCTCTTGCTCCCGCCCCTGCTCCATCAACACCCGTCCCAAATGAAGCCGCGCCTCCCAATCCCCCGGCGCGATCGCCGCCGCCCGCCGAAACGCCGCCTCCGCTTCCTTCGGCCGCTCCAGCGCCGTCAACACCAATCCGTATTGATCCAATGCACGCACATCCTCCGGCTTCAATCGCAATGCCGTCTCCAAGTGCGCCAACGCTTCCCGGTCCCGCCCCAACCGGTGCAACAGCCAGGCTCTCGCCGTGTATGCCGGCGCCAGGCCCGAATCCAGCCGCATCGCTTCCGCTAAATGCGCCAGTGACGATTCCGGATCCGTGTCCCAACACAACTGCGCAAACTGTACGTGTGCCGTCGCATCCCGCGGATTTCTCGCCAGATACCCGGCAAGTTCTTTAAGCCCCTCCGCCCGCCGCCCGGAAACATGGGCAACTACCCGCGCCCGGTCGCGCCGCGCGCTTTCATCATCCGGGACCAAGGCAAGGTAGCGGTCGTAGGCAATTGCTGAGTCGCCGAAGTATCCCGCATCCTCCGCCGCCCGTGCCAGCGCCAACGCCACTCCGGAATGCTTCGGCAGCCGGCTCTGCGCCCGCGCCAGGAAAAAAACAGCCCGCGGAAAATCGCCGTTCGCCGCATGCGCCACCCCTAACTCCATCTGTACCTCCGGCTCGTCCGGATTCAATCGCAGCGCGCCCTCCAGCGCCTCCCGCGCACGTCGCAAGTCCCCAGCCCGCGCCGCCGCTCGGCCCAGGTGGAAGAGCGGTTCGAACTCCCCGGGCCGAAGCGCTACAACCCGCTGAAACACCCCTTGCGCCGCCCGAAATTCTCCCGCCCGCACATAGAGCGCTCCCGTCTCTGCCAGTAGCCCCGGCTCTTTCACCGCGCCCATTGCACCCAGATACTTAACAGCCGAGCCGTTATCTTTCGCCTCCACCGCCAGCCGCGCCAATTGCAAATTCGCATTCCCATGCGTTGGAACCCGCTTCACCACCAACGCGAAATACTCCCGCGCTTTGGCCGGCTCACCGCACGCCAGGTAATGATTCCCTACGTTGTTCCACAACACCACCGTGGGCGAACCGGTCGCCAGCGCCCGCCGGTACAGCGCCTCCGATGCGGCGCACTTCCCCTCCTCATCCAATCGCGCCGCCAAACGCAGATCTGGCGGGGATGTGGTTTGCGCCCTCGCAAACCACACCCCCGCCAGCAACCACGCGCAAAGACCGGTTGCGGCCCCCGGCCAACCGGGAACTCCCGGCCTCCGCGAACCGCAACCGGATTCGTTTTGCGCCAATTGATGAATAGCCCTAGAACTCAATCCTCAACCCGAGTTGCGCCCGCCGCCCGAATGTGGCGGACAGCGTGTTGTTGGTGACGCCAAATAGACTGCTGTTCACATTGGTGTTCGGGTTGGCCCACGTCATGTTGTTGGCCGCATTGAACACGTCCATACGCAGTTCCCCGCGAACACGCTCGGTGATCGGCATCCGCTTCACAATCGACGTGTCGAGATTGAACAAGCCTGGGTTGGTTATGCCGTCATATTGCCAAGGATTCGATCGCACAGTGAAGTTCGGCAGCCTCGAAAACGCCTCGGTGTTGAACCACTTGCCCGGAGTCGGGTTGTCCACATGCGGGTCCCCAGTCACCTGCAACCCGCCGAAGCGGACATAGAAGCCCGTGCGCCAGGTCATCAGCCCCGTCACGTCCCAACCGCCAATCGCCAAATCAAACACCCGCGGCATTGAGCTAAGGAACGCTCGGCCGCGGCCAACCGGCACTTCCCAGGTGCCGGCAAGCGAGAGGCGGCTGCGAGGCAGGTCACTCTCCTGCCATGTGAACTTGCGCAGGAAGGCGTCGACGTCGTTGTAGAAGACCTCGTCTTGCTGACGGGCGTAATTGTAGCCCATAAGAACACTGTATCCATTGGCAAAGCGGCGGTTCAACCGCAATTGAAAGGACTGGTATCGGGAGGAGCCTCCATTTATCCCGTCAATGGCATTGAGGTTGCCGTATTGCGGATAGGGCCGCATCAAGGAGGTGAGCTGCACGTTCCGCTGGAAGCGCAACGCGCCGGGGAACTTCTCCACGGCGCCGAAGTTGAAGAACGGGTTGCTGACGGCGCGGTTGGTCGAGTCCTTAAACTCATATTGCACGCGCGGATCCACCTGATTCACGTTGTAGCCGCCAATGTTCTGGCTCGACAAGTTGAGGTAGTAAGTCACGTCGAGCACCATGTTTTGCGCCAACTGGCGCTGGAACGAAAAGTTGATGCGATCGCTATAGGCGCGCGGACGATCGCCGGCCACGAAGGAGAGGTTGTCTCCCAGTCCGGTATATCGTCCCAGCCTCTGCTCGTAGGCCGGGACCACTGGCGCTGAAGCGGGGAAAGGGTCCCGCAGACGTGCTTGCGGCACACCTTGCACTGCCGGGTATGCGCCGGTGACGTTCTTGTAGCCGGCATAGATGGTGTCGAAAATGTTGAACGTTCCGCCTGTCCAAGGTGTCAGATAACGGCCGTACGCAACGCGCAGAGACGTCTTGTCGTTGACGCGGTAAGCCATGCCGATACGGGGCGATAATCCGCCTTTACCCGCGTTCCATTGTCCCCGGTTCTTCGAATCGGCAAACTGAAACGCGCCGTTCAGAATCGTCGGCCCCTTGTAGAACTGCCCGACTTCCCCCGGCATCTGCGGTGCACCGGCACCCTGCATCTCTGGAATCGGCGAAGTCAGGTCGAGCGGCCGCGTCAGACGGTTCTGCGGATCCGTATACGCCGTCTCGTACTCGTAACGCAACCCCACATTGATCGTGAGATTGCGGCTCACCTTGAAGTCGTCGTTGATGAACGCGCCGTAGAACCGGTTCTGCCCTTGCGGCAGAATGGTCGCGGTCATCGACGTCGCACCGCTGTCCCAACTGTCGGCGCCTCCGCCGGCAGGCTGAACCGCGCCCATCAGGAACGTGGCATAACCATCACCCGACGTGCGAAGGTCCGGATTCACGAATGTAGCCGAGGTCGCGTCGGCTTGAAACCCGAACCCCGGATTGTTGTTCACAGTCAGGCTGGTCGTGCGAGTGCCGCGCGTGTCGGCGCCGAACTTCACATAATGCTTGCCCACCTGTTGCGCCAGCTTGACGCTCACGCTGTCCGCCGTCGGCCGTTGATCCCACGTCCCGCCCCGCGGACCCATGGCCGTCCAGTATTCGCCCGTGCCCGTACCCATGATGGACATGCGCGGAAGCAACTGCGGCACTGCCTTGTTGTCGAAAATGGTCTTGTAGAAAGGGTTGTTCGGCCAGATCTTGTCCCAGTTGACATTTGCGCTTTCGGCATATTTCGACGCATCCACGAAACTGTGATAGGTGGCGTTTACGTTGATGATCGTTCTCGCGCTGAGCATGTAGACCGCGTCACCGGAAATCTGTAGCGCGTCGCGCTGGCTCCCCCGGTCGTTGACATAGTACTCCGAACCCGTCGGATTCGAAGTCGTCACCGGCGTCCAGAGTTTGCTGTAACGCCCAAAGAAACGCAGTTTGTCGTTGACCGTGTAGTCCGTACGGTTTGAGATGTTGTGATAGTCATACCGGATCGGCAGCGGGACGTAATAGTTGTTGATGTTATACGGACCCTGCCCCGGCCGGTTGGCCTTCCACAACTTGCTCATATAAAGCGTCGCAATCGGATCCTGCGCGGACCGGGGAATCACGTTCCCGGGCAGTGGCATCCGCGTAACCGTCCGTCCATCCGCGGAAGTCTGCGTCGTGAATGGATCGTAAATTGTCCGCAACCCGCCCACGGCGTTGAGCGACTGCGAGAAGTTGCCCTCACGTTCCCGGTCGGTAGGCAATGTATGGATCAAGTCGTTCGGATCGGTCTTCCTCCATTGTTCATAAGCGAAAAAGTTGAAGATTTTGTTCTTCTTGATCGGATTGCCGAGCGTGCCGCCGTACATATGAATACGGCCCTGGTTGATGGTGCGGAACACACGATTCTCAAGCGCGTTCGCCCAAGGGTACTGCCCTTGGTGAAACGCATTGCCGTGCCAGGCATTCGTGCCGTTCTTCATCGTCAGCGTGACCGCCGACCCGCCGGAGTGGCCGTACTCGGCGTCCACCGTATTCTGTTGCACGGCCACTTCCTGCACTGCGTCGGGCGACGGCATGTAGCTCGTCTTGTAACCGATGCCGATAGGGCTGCCGTCGATCAGCAGGTCATTGGAGAAGTTGCGGCCCCCGCCGATTTGTTGGCGATTACCGGACCAGGAAAAATAGGGCTCAACTTCGCGCGCCGTGTCGCTTTGCACCACCGCCGGATCCAGCCGGGCCAGCAGTAGCGGATTGCGGGACATTTGCGGCAGGTTGCTGACGAGCGCCTGGTCAACGGTTGTTTCCAGCTTGCTCGTGTTGAACTGAACCGTGCTGGCTTGGTCGGTAACGGTCACCGCCTCTCGAACATCCCCGGGACGCAGCACGGCGTCAACCGTAATGTCGCCGCGCGATTGCAGAATCACCTTCTCCTGGACGAACCGCTGAAATCCCGTCAACTGCACCGTCACTGTGTAGGTGCCAGGCAGAACCAAGTCGAACAGGTAACGTCCGGAGCCTCCCGTTTGCCGGGCACTCGAAACACCCGTTTGGACGTTCGCCAAAGTAACCGTTGCACCGGCAACCGAAGCTTGCGATGTGTCTGCTACCGACCCTTGAATTCGGCCTCTATAATCTTGGCCAGCCAATGAAACCACGGCGGCGAAAAAGCCGATCAACCTCGTGGTTTGTTTAGCCAGACGGCATCGCTGATGTCTATCTCTCATTAAGAGTCTCCTTGTAGATTCGCAAATTGCTCTCCCCGCGGAGCGAACGATACGTTGCGGAGAGTATATCATTAACCTCTGCGGCGTTCTTCCACGGGTGCACGACATAAAAGTGGTGTGCCCATCGGCTGGTTAGGCGGCGTTGGGGATTGAGGAGCGGCGTTCCCAAAAGTCTTCGAACCGGCCGCTGAGGATAGAGCAACGGAGGGCAAAGATGGCGTTTGCTCCAGCGATGGTCCAGTGCATACCGGCGCGCTTGAGCCTGGTGCCGACGGTGACTTTGCAGCCAGCCTCGACGACGCCGGAAGAGGTGCATAGTCCGAGGTTTCGAAAGCGCGGATAGCGCATGCGGAATCGGTTCTTGCGGATGTTGTGGTAGCACTTCCGGGCTTCGTCGCAGGCAGTCATGTGTGGGCGTAGGGCGCCTAAGATGGCAGAGAGCTTGCCGTCATCTAGTTCATCGTGCCGAAGCTGGGCCCAAGCGGCGGCCGCAACGGCTTGGCCGGGATGAAGAGACTTGGCGACTTCGCTGAGATTTTGCTTGACGTGGAAGCGATCAACAATCTGGATGGCGCAGGGAAACAGTTCTTGAGACAGATTCCAGATCCAAGGCGCGCCGTCGCCCAGGATCACGGTGAGACCGGCTTGAGTGAACCGGCGGCGTGTGGTTTCCCGGAGGACTCGCTTGGTGAATTCGGCTTGAACCGAACTGGCATCGGGGGTAGCCGCGCTTTCGATGGCGGCCGAGTAAGTCACCGAACCGGGGTCTCGCACCGGGCAGCCTTCCTTGTCCCGTCCTTGTGCGCTCCAGACGACACACAGTTTCACTTCCCGTGTCTTGGCCGAGCCGTCCGCTTGTTTCCCAGGGCGGCCCTCTAATTCCTGGGCTCGCATGGGAACACCGGTCCCGTCGATACCGAGGTAGAGAATGGGTGGTAAGGCCGTTGAATCACTCGGCGTCAAGTCCTTCAGCTCATCGCGGGCGATTTCGGCACCCAATGCTTCGGCGTTCCGCTCCACTTGTTTGGCGCTCACTTTCAGCCCAGCCAATTCTTGCAACAGCCGGCTGCCTTCTTCGAAGCTCACCATCGCTCCCACGTTGCCGGCCATGCGCAACACGCCGGGGGACAGGCTTCCGCTCTTGAGCCCGAAGCCACAGTCCCGGGGACATTCCCCATAAGCGTTTACTTAAGGCCCCATACAGGTGAGCGGGCGTCCCGAACCGCACGCCAATTGAAACATTTATGCGTGGAAATGTTCTTAAGTAAACGCCTATGGGGACATTCCCCCTGATCGCAACCGGCGCAGTGGTAGTACGCCCGGCTCAACTGGATGAATCCCAGCACCGTTTGGATGGTCTTGTCGCGTCGGCCTACGTATCGCGCCGAGCCGCCACAAACGCAGGGACGCCGGGGCCCACAGTAATCGGAGTGGTCCGCGTTCACTTGGTTCTCCAAAGCGCGCGCGGCTAATCGCAATGCGCCGTCTCGTGCCGCCGTCTCCCAAGCTTCAAAGTCGGTTTCTCCCACCACACCCGGCCCGATCAGCCGCCCGATCTCTTGCTGGATCTCCGCTTGGAGGGTGGCTGCGAGCCCCCTTTTTCGACCGCCCCGGCGGTCGGATCGGCTTGGCCTGCCAGTTCTTGATCGGCCCATACCTCGCAGGCCCGCCAATACTCCTCCGCGTCCTGGCGAAACTGATGGCCGGCCTCAATTTGCTTCTTCACCGCCGCAGCCTGCTCGCGAGTCAACAGACGTGACTGCGTCTTGCCATTCACCACCCGTGTCCAACTGTAGTAAGGACCATGCCGTGCCTTTCCATCGGTAGCGCAAGGACACCCTGGCCTTACTGCACTTAACGAAGCGTTCGGACACCGACCCCCGGCGGATGGGGACCGGTAGTGAAATTCGAGCCGAAGCGGTTTGAACCGTGGATGGCGGGGCAGTGGACATAGGCATAATCAATCTTCCGGCATAAGTAGCCGTAAGACAAGTCAGCAAAACCGGGCCATTTTCAACATCCTCATTTTTCCGACGTGCACCCGCCCGTGACTTCCGCGTTGACACCATCGGCAGCGCCTATACGTCCTCAACGCTTCTCGCGCAACCAAATGGCACATTTAGCGCGAAGGTCACGAAACCCGAATCCGGCTACACCGCCTGGTTCATTGAACTCACCTTCCCCGGCAATTTCAAACTCACAACCGAAGTCAGCATCACGCCGGACACGCTGCCACACAACTGGAGTGAGGCGGGCGCGAGGTACCCGGCGCGCAACTGAGAATGCACTACCGGCATCCGCGATAAAAGACAGCGGTGGATGCCGAGCCGGATAAGTGAGCGGCGCCATCTTTCTTTGGTGTACTCTACGAGACCGAATGCTGATTGGCAACGATCTGGCCGGTCCGTTCCGCCTGTAGTTGCAGGTTGGCATTAGTCGCGGTGAAACGGCCGTTTGGCGGCTGGCCGCTAAACACGGCCCGGATATCGAAGTTCACCCCGTCGCCCGGGTACAGCTCGAAATTCTACAGTCTTCCGGCGATGCGGGAACCGCCCTCAGGTAGTACCCTAAATACCAAATGCGTCTTCCCGTCGTTTTTCTCCTCTTATTCAGCGCCTCGTTCGCGCAAACACCCAACCTCGATCAACTTAAGAAGGACGCCATCGCCAATATCGACACCCGCTCCAAGCAGGTTCAAGAAATCGTCGACTCCGTCTTCAGTTTTGGTGAACTCGGATTCCAGGAAGTCGAAACCTCGAAGTACCTTACCAACATCCTGGAAAAGAACGGATTCACAGTTGAACGCGGCGTCGCTGGCATTCCCACCGCGTGGATCGCGACTTGGTCCAACGGAGCCAGACCCGTCATCGGCTTCATCACCGATCTCGACGGCATCCCCCGCGCCAGTCAAAAGCCGGGAGTTGCCTATCACGATCCCATCATCGAGGGCGCTCCGGGGCACGGCGAGGGTCATAATTCAGGCAACGCAGTGAATATCGTTGCCGCGCTGGCGCTCAAGGACCTCATGAGTAAGAACGGAGTGAAGGGAACCCTGAAACTCTTCCCCGGAGTGGCCGAGGAACTTGTCGCCACCAAGGCTTTTTATGTCCGCGCCGGCTTGATGAAGGACATCGACATCATGCTCGGTTGCCACGTCGGCCATGAACTGGCCACCTCCTACGGCCAGCCGGCCAACAACTCCGGCCTGGTATCGATCCAGTTCACCTTCAAAGGCGAAGCCGCCCACGCCGCCGGCGCTCCGTGGAAGGGCCGTTCCGCGCTGGATGCCGTCGAACTGATGAACACAATGTGGAACATGAAGCGCGAACATCTCCGCCCTGAGCAGCGTTCTCATTACGTCATCACCAACGGCGGGGATCAGCCCAATGTTGTCCCCGAAGAGGCGACTGTCTGGTACTACTTTCGCGAGCAGGATTTCCCGCGTATCAAAGAAATGCAGGAATACGGCGCCACCATGGCGAAGGCCGCGGCCATGGCATCCAGCACTTCGGTCACCCAACGTGTTGTCGGTTCCGCCTGGCCCTACCACCTCAACAAAGTCGTCGCTGAAGTACAACAAAAGAATATCGAGACGGTGGGCATGCCCAAGTGGTCCGAGGCCGACCAATTACTAGCGCGTGAACTCCAGCGCGAGATCCGCGCTCCGAAGGTGGAACCGCTCCACGACAAAGTTAAACCGCTCGAAGCCCCGGAACCCTGGAAGGGCGGAGGCACCGATGACATCGGCGACATCTCCTGGGTCATGCCGATGGTCTATATGCGCTTTCCAGCCAATATTCCCAACCTGCCCGGCCATCACTGGGCAAACGCCATCGCGATGGCCACTCCTCTGGCCCACAAAGGCTCAATAGCCGGCGCCAAAGTCCAGGCGGCCACCGCCTTGGATTTTTTACTCAAACCTGAGCTCATCGCCGAGGCCTGGAAGTATTTCCGCGAAGTCCAGACCAAGGACTTGAAGTATCAGCCCCTCATCGCCGATACCGATCAGCCCGCCATCGAACTCAACACCGAAAAAATGGCCAAATACCGCGAGCAAATGCGCAAGTTCTACTACGATCCCGCCAAGTTTCCGACATACCTCGACCAACTCGGCATCACGTATCCCACACTGCGCAAGCCGGCAACGCCATAACCCAGTAACGATTCGACGTCTGGCCACACTACTCCTTTAGAGAAGGGTCCCACTACCCCTGCCGTGTGCAATATCGCCGCGGCCGGAAGGGACCAACCAATACGCAACACACATAGGAGACACTGTGGCCAACCTTTCGCATGTCCGCTCCAAAATTGAGTTTCTGGCGACACTCAATCCCAAAATCTGGGACGTAATCCCAAAAGCCCCGTTCGCCTTTTCGAACGCCCACATGGAACTGATGGTTGCCGACGCCGTCAAATCCGTCGGCGCCGCGATCACCAATAAGGCGCTCTCCAAGGAGATCCTGGAATTTTCGAAGGTCATGGCCAAGCAGGCCGGTGCTTCAGTCGTCGCTTCCTGGGAACCCGGCGACGAAATTTGTCCTCCCTGGCCCTGGCCTTGGCCTGGTCCGCGCCCCTGGCCCTGGTTTCGCGGTGTCGATCCCGAGCCCCATCCGTGGAAACCCGTCCTGGCAGCCGAGCAGATCGAACTCGCGCACGATCTGACCATGCTCGCGGGTCTCACCACCAGCAAGGAGTACAACGGAGCGCTGAAAGGCCTCGCTTCCAAGCTCGCGGGCGTCGCGGCAAATACGATGCTCGAAGAGTTCGAACGCTGCGGTACGGTTCCCCGAAAGCCCTTCCCTCCGCGACGCTAGTCTTCGTTTGGGCGCGGTCCCAGTCCAAACCGGCCGCGCCTATCCCCGCCACGGGGTCAGCGCCTTTTCCACGCGCTTCATCAACGCGTGCAGCACCCCGCCCAATATCGCTACCGCCAGCACCCCGATATAGATCCGTTCGGTCGCAAACGTCTGCCATCCCTTCCAGATCATGTGCCCCAATCCATCGTTCCCGCTGACCACTTCCACTGCCACACACACCCCGAGTGCCCGGCCCAACCCGATCCGCAACCCGCTCAGGACCTGCGGCAGGCTCCCCGGTAAATAGACCCACCGGACCATGTCGAAGCCCTTCGCTCCGTAGTTCCTCGCCATCTCTACGAACCCGGGCGCAATCTGCCGGATCGCATCAGTCGTCTGCAGCGCCACAACGACAAAAGCCGCCGTCGCAATCAGTGCAATTCTCGGCCGGTCGCCTACGCCCAGCACAAGCATCAGTATCGGCAGCAATGAGATCTTCGGTGATGAAATCAGAGTTGATAGAAGTCCCTCCATCGATTTCCTTGCCCCGGCGAATACCCCCATCCCCACTCCGGCTAACAATCCCGCTACCGCGCCAAGTCCGAAGCCTAACAGCGTTCGCCAAAGCGTTTCCCCTGCCGGACGGAGCAGTTCTCCCGTTCGCAACATCTCCCATGCCACCGTGATCAGCAGCGAAGGCGGCGGGAAAAACAGTTTGTCCGACAAACCCGCAAACGATGTCAGTTCCCAACTTAGACATAACACGACCGGCAGCCAAAGCCGCCATGCCAGGAACGTCATGCTGCGCCGGCGGCCCTTCGTTGAAACCTGTTGTCCACTAATTGCGCCGCTTTCATCGTCTGTGCGATGTGCCCTTTCGCAAATGCCCAGCGCAGCCAGCGATCCATATCCGCCGCCACCACTTCTCCCGTCGTCGAGACGTTGGTTCGGCAACCCTTCCGCGCCAACGCCGGATCCATCCTGTACTCCTTTGCAAAATCATCTATAAATCGCGGTGTATCTCCGCCGGCAAACCCCTTCGCCGCACGAAGATAGCCGCGCAGGAACGCCGCGCCTGTCTCAACATCCCCATCCAACAACCCGCGTCCAAACAGGATGTGGCTGTACTGATACTTGCCAACACATTTTTCCACCAGATCCGTTCGCGCCAGGTAGGACGGCAGACCGCCTTCGAGAAACCCCGGCCGCCCGCCGCCGATCGCCATATCGATGTGCCCGCCGGCAATCGCCGTCATCGATTCCTCAAACCCCATCCTTTCAATCTTCACCGTCCCCTCATCCACTCCCAAAACACGCATCACCTCGTCTATAAAAAATAGGTTGTTCAGCCCGTCGCCGGCCACCGCGATACGGCTGCCCTTCCAGAAAGCCGCTTCTTCCAATCCCTTTGGATATTTGGCCTTCCGGTAGTAAAGCGAACCATTCTCGGAACAACCCGGCAACAGAAAGTCTCGCCCCGCGACAATTCGTACCCGCGCACCGCGCGCGATCGCGTTCGGCACGGCGGCGATCATCGAGAATAGCGCGGCATCGAACTCCCCGCCAGCCAACATCGTAAATGCATCTCGGCTCTGCCGGCTCACGGTCAACGCGACATCCACGCCCTCTTCCCGAAAATATCCGCGCTCTTGCGCCAAATAGATCGGGCCCATTGAAATGCGCGCCCCAACCGACACGCGCAACGCCGTCCGCGCGGCCTTTCGGCACCCCGCTCCGGCCACTAAACCCAACAGGCAGCGTCGATTCATTTCTTCCTGCCCAAACCCGCCAAATGCAATGGCAACACCTTTCCCGTACTCGTCCGGTGCGGCTCCGCAATGATCGCGGAGATGCTCCCGGAGTGTTCCCACACACGACGCGACGCCGTTCCGCCGTAGACTCCCCGGATACAATCCAGGAAATAGCTCTCCACCACTTTCGGGTCCGCCCCTTTAACCCCCGGGCTTACCCGCAACTTGATCTCCACCTGCGTCTCCCCCTGCTCTTCAACCATCTGATAATCCCCCGGTGCCCCGCCGAACCGCGCGGGCAGGCGCTCCTCCAATATCCGCACAATGTCGCTTCCGGCGAGTGTCGTCGAATGGCCGGACAACTTCCCAAAACTGTACAGGTCGCGGATCACCGTCCGATACCCCAACCGGGAATGCAAACACCCGCAATCCGCAATTCCAATGTCACCGCAGTCGTCCATCTCCACATTCAAATAAACACGGGACGCCAGCGGGTTAACGGAAGTCAGCAACAGGGAATTCACCGTGGAGTCCGTGAACGGCGCCGGCCGTCGATAGGAAATCACCGCCACCGAATCAGTGTAGACATGCACTGAATTTCCTTCCAAATGCGCGCACCCTGCGCCGATCGTTCCCACTTCGCTCACCACATACCGCGGATAGGCACGCACACCGACTGACTCCATCAACGCCCGCTTCCCCTCCGTCACCGCCTCGCCCGAAATCATGAACAATGTTCCCGCGATGTCCAGCCCCAAATCGCGAGCCGCTGCGCACACTCGCGTACACGCACTGGCATTACTCCGCAAATACGCTCGCCGCCCCCCCCTTTTTCGTTTCCGCGATCCACACCGCCACTGGCGAGTAATCGTTCTGCGGTAAGTATTCGGGCAGTGGCATCCATCGCCCCAGCAGCCGCCCCTCCCAAACCAGCGCCGCCGTTGCCAAACGGTAATGTGCCCCGCTCCGCCACGATCCCCCGGCCGTGAACCAGCGCTCCACCCGCTTCCCGGTGCTTGCCCAAAACGCTCCGTACAGCAGTCCCGCCGGCGCCGGCAGCGTCCATTGCAGTGTCGCCAGGGCCGCGCCCTCCAGTCCAAATTCGTCGTAGAAAAGCCGTTCATACTGGCTCCGGTAACGGCGAAAGGCATTGGACGTCAGCGTCGCCATCCCAGCGCTCCGGCTCCCGCTGCTGATCGTCTCCATTCCGCCTTGCGAACTCGGATTCCGCGTCGCCGCCCGATCATTTGCAATTTCGCGTCCACCGCGTACCACTGCGGCCCCCTTCGCCTCCGCGTGCGTCATGTAAACACCCGCCAGCCTTAACTGTTCAAGGGCCCCCTCCAGTCCCTCCCGCCCAACCATCTCTCGCAGGTCCTCAAACGTGCACCCCGCCAGTCTCATCAGGTCGTGGTAGGGGGTCCGAGAATTCTCGAATACGCTACCCTTGACGAGTTCCAGGAATCGTTCCTCGCGCCGCGCCACATTTTCTCGCAACACCGCTTGATAACCGTCCACCGGCCGCAACCGTACATAGCGCCCGTAGTGCCAGGCCATTCGCGCGTAGTAAGCGGCTTCCTTAATCACGTAGCCGCCGCATCTCGGCCAGCACGTGCCGTTTCAAGTTTAAGAACTCCGCATCCATCGCCATCTCCGCCGGCCGCGGCCGCGGTAGCGGGATCGGCGCCTCAGCCACAATCGTCCCCGGCTTCCCGCCCAGCATTAGAATTCGATCGCAAAGCAGAACTGCCTCGTCCACATCGTGTGTTACGAAGAGTACTCCCACCCCCGAGTTCCCCCACATTTCCAGCAACTCCTGTTGCAAATCCATCCGAGTCTGGGCATCAAGCGCCGCAAACGGCTCATCCATCAGCAGCAGGTCCGGCCGGCTGATAAAGCCCCGGATGGTCGCCACTCGTTGCTTCATCCCCACTGATAGCTGATGCGGATAAGCGGACTCCCAACCGGCAATCCCAAACCGGCTGAACAACTCTTTAGCCTTGAATTCCCTTTCCCCCGGCTCCGCTCCCAACATCCGCAAACCGAAACAGGCATTCTCCAGCGCGGTCATCCAGGGAAACAACGCCTCCTCCTGCCGCACAAGTAACGCTCTTTCAACACCCAGGCGCGAAATCGATCCGCCGCTCGCCGGCTGCGATCCCGCCACGACACGCAACAGCGTCGTCTTCCCGCACCCGCTCGGCCCCAAAATACCTAAAAACTCTCCGGCTCCCGTCGAAAACGAGACGTCTCGCAGAATCTCCTTCCGGCCGTAGCGGTCTTCAAATGCACAGTTTAGTCCAGTACAGATCAACTTCAATATTTCAACATACTGTTTCCGTTCGGCAAGGACGCGGATTTCTCTTTGGCGCCTCCCGCCAATCCCCCCATTCGAAGAGAAGCGGCCGGAACTATTTCAGTCTTCCACCCGGGTACAGTGGTTCTATGGCTCAACCCCGCATCCTTGCCTTCGCCGGCAGCCTCCGCCGCGAATCCTTCAACAAGAAGCTGATTACTGTGGCGGCGGCCGGCGCCACGAACGCCGGTGCGTCCGTCACCCTTATTGACCTCGCCGGCTACCCTCTCCCCATCTTCGACGCCGACCTCGAGGCCGAATCCGGTTTGCCCCCCAACGCCGCGATTCTCAAGAATCTGTTCATCGAATCCGGTGGACTGCTCATAGCCTCCCCCGAATACAACAGCTCAATGACCGCAGTCTTTAAGAACACCATCGACTGGGTCTCCCGCTCCGTGCCTGGTGAAGCGCCTCTCGCCCCCTACTCCAACAAAATCGTTTCCCTTCTCAGCGCCAGCCCGGGAGCGCTTGGCGGGCTGCGCGGGCTGGTCCACGTCCGCTCAATGTTCGGAAATCTCGGCGCCATCGTCCTTCCCGGCCAGGTCACCATCTCCAAAGCCAACGAAGCCTTCACCGATGACGGTCTGCTCAAAGATCCGCGTCAACAAGCCAACGTCGAAAAGTCCGGCGCCACTCTCGCCGCTGCCGTCGCAAAATGGAATTCCTAAACATGACCCCACCCCTTACGCTCCGCATCGAATAGTTCGCGCGCCGCATCCAAGAACCTGTGCGCTATTCCATTCTCGATCTGGCCCCCGTCAAGTCCGGCGGAAGCATCGCCGAAACCTTTCGCAATACCCTCGACCTCGCCCAGCATGCCGAAAAATGGGGCTATACTCGCTTCTGGCTCGCCGAACACCACAACATGCCCGGCATCGCCAGTGCCGCCACGGCGATTCTCATCGGCCACGTTGCCAACGCCACCAAAACCATTCGCGTCGGCTCCGGCGGGATCATGCTCCCCAACCACGCGCCCCTCGTCATTGCTGAGCAATTCGGCACCCTCGAAACCCTTTATCCCGGCCGTATCGATCTTGGAATCGGACGCGCGCCCGGCTCCGATGGCCTCACCGCGCGAGCGCTCCGCCGGTCTCTCAGCCAAACCGGCGATGACCTCCCGGAACTCCTCGATGAACTCCTCCGCTTTCTCGGACCCATAACCCCCGGCCAACACGTCGCTGCTGTCCCTGGAGCCGGAACGAACGTTCCCGTCTGGCTCCTCGGCTCCAGCACCTTTAGCGCGCAACTAGCCGCCCGGCGCGGGCTCCCCTTCGCCTTCGCAAGCCATTTCGCTCCCGAACTTTTGTACGAAGCCATTCAAATATATCGCCGCCACTTCCAGCCTTCAATTTATTTGGCCAAGCCCTATGTCATGGCGGGAATACCGATGATCGCCGCGCCCACCGGCGAAGAAGCCAACCGTCTCGCGACTTCGCCCAAACAACGTTTCCTCAATCTGATCCGCGGCGGAACTGTTTACTCGGTCCCGCCCGTGAATACGATGAATGGGCTCTGGAGCGACGCGGAGCGCGAAGCCGTCGAAACCAAATTCGCCGCCGCCATCGTCGGCGGCCCCGAGACCATCAAAACCAAGCTGTTGCAGTTCCAAAAGGCCACTCTGGCCGACGAACTTATCTTTAGCACCGACGCCTTCAACCATTCCGATCGTCTCCGCTCTCACGAAATCGCCGCCGCCGCAATGAAATCGATACCGTGAGTCTTTCCGCCAATATTCTGCGAGTTGCTTGGTATGCCCACCGAAACAGCTCCAGCCAAACCGGGCGGCGCCGCCTTTGATCATGCGGCGTTGGAAACGCTGCCTATACACGCCGCCACCACCACCAAGTCCGAGAAAAACGTCATCCGCATGGAACTGGTCCCGGTGGCTTGTTGGCGCCTCGATGATGTCCGCTTCCAGTTCGGCGGATCTTTCGTCCTGCCCGAAACCGCCGGCGAATTTACCGAACTCGCCGCCATGTGCCAGCGCCACCAGGGTGCGCCGCTCTCCGTCTTCGGTCACGCCGATCCCGTCGGCGATGAATACTACAACAAAACGCTCAGTGCCCGTCGCGCGGAAGTCGTTTACGCCATTCTCACCCGCGACGTCGCCCGCTGGGAGTCCATCTACTGCAATTGCGGCTCCTCTGACAACTGGGGCGAAAGCTGCATCCGCATCATGCTCACCGCCCTCGGCTACGAACCGGGGACGGAGTACGCCCCTTACCAGGAAGCCGTTCGCCAGTTCCAGTCCGCCAACGGCCTCGCCGATGACGGCGTTCCCGGCTCCCAAACCCGCGCCAAACTTTTCCTCGCCTACATGGACTTCCTCTCTCGGGACGCCCAGGCATTACCGTTCTCCCTCACCAAACAGAACTTCCTCGGCCAAGGCGCCGACAGCGGCGGCAAAGGCGATTTCCAGGGCTGCAGCGAATTCAACCCGGTCATGCTCTTCTCACAGGCTGAACTCCAATCGCTCGACTCTGAGAAGCGCAATGCCGAAAATAGCGTGAACCGGCGCGTCGTCATTCTCCTGTTCCGCCCCGGCACCGTGATCCCTGCGTCCAAATGGCCTTGCGCCACGGCCGCCGAAGGCACGGGTGGCTGCCACCGGCGCTTCTGGTCGGACGCTTCGGCCCGTCTCGCCGCCACCGCGTCCCGCCGGGAATTCGGCAAAACCGCCGATACTTTCGGCTGCCGATTCTACCAGCGTCTCGTCGGCGACTCACCGTGCGAAGGCGTCGCCAAGCCCGGCTTCTTCCAGATTCAAATCGTCGACGATATCTCCGGCCAGCCCCTCTCAGGCATCGAACTCCGCGTCACTCTATCCAGCGGCGTGCTCACGGAACTCGTCACCGATGACAACGGCAAAATCTACATCCCCACCGCCCCTCCCGGAGTCTGCGCCGTCACTTCGGATTTCGAAGACGTCACGGTAACCGACGCCTACGATTACGTCAGCCTGAACTAGCCGGAGAACTCCATGACCAAACGCGTAGCCGACGTCGATATCCTCAAAGTCCAAACTGGCGATATGCTGGAAAGCCTCGCCAATGCCAACGGCCTCACCTGGCAGCAGCTCGCCCGCTTCAACTGGAATACGGAGGATCCCAAACAAATCAATCGCTGCCTCCGCGAAATCGTCGGCTGCACCAAACGCACGGCGGACGGCAAGAACTACAAGTTTGACTCGTCTGACGATCCCGGCCTGCTCTACATCCCCAAACCGCTTCAACTCCCCGGACTCTCGCTCAATCGCCCCTACGTCCTCCGCGTTAGCAAACCCCGCCTCCATGGCCGCGTGACTATTCAAACCGTTGACTACTTCGGCCATGCCTTGCCCAACGTCGCGCTCCATCTGAACCCCATCGAGGCCGGCGAGGCCATGGACCTGACGACCAACCCCGATGGTGTCTGGGCTTCAACTAAAGTGATCTCCGGCCGGTACTTCGTCGAAGAACGGGACGGCTCCGCGACTTTCTACTACGAGAAGTTGAACATTCGCGACGGCAAGGACGCCGACGATCCTTTTGGACATCTGGTCCCGGCTGAATTCACCACGCAAACACTGGCCAATACCATCATTTCCGTCGTCGCCGGTCCCTTGCCATCGCCGCAGGAACAGGAGGAGCGCCGCCTGCTGACAAATACCTACTATCGCTCTGGCCGCCGCGTTGAAACGCCCGGACGCGGTGAGGAGACCGCCGGAAATACCCGCCGGTCGTTTGAAACCTGCGCCGATAACCTCCTTCTCGCCGCCGGCTGGAATAGCGACTACTCGGAGATCAACTGGCAGAATCTTGTCCTCAATATGCTGCCCGGTTGGCTGGAAACATACTACCCATCCGTCATCTCGCAGACCTTCTATCTGGTTGTCCTCGACGAGTCTGCCCGCAAATTCACCGTTTGGAATTTCGGCGGCGGCAAAGTGCTGGATCTGGAAATGGATCCCTCCAAAAACCTGAACGGCCTATACGGAATCTACAGTCTAATTCAGAATCAGTCCGGCCCCTACTTTGTAGACCTGGCCACTCGCTCGTCGATTATCGATATCGTCGATGAGGCCGAAGACCTCGGCCTGGAATCATTGCTGCTCGATCCGGCGCCGTATATCGACTACTACAACAGCCATTCAGTTCGAGTCGAAATCGTCTGCCTCGCGCCGTCTGCCGATCTCCTTGGCTCTATTGCCCTCCAAGGCGGCACCGGCCGGCTGGAAGACTACGGCCACTCCGGCGGGGTGAATGCTAAGATCCACGCCCGCAACGTCGCCGTCTGCCGCAACATGCGGATCATGTACGACGCCTACATCCTCGGCTATATCAAGCGCGTGCAGGAAGCCGAAGATGAAGATGCCCTTCGCGCTCTCGGCCCTCCGTTGAACTTCCATGAAATGCCTCTCCCCGCGGGCTGGACTAAGGATCAGGTCGTAGATATATTCAACGCCCAGTTCACCAACGACGAACTCGACGCCTGGATCGCTATCGCCCAAAAAATGGACGATCTGAACGGCCGTAAATCGCAAGGACATCCATTTTTCCGTTTCAAGGTGAAATACAAAAAGGACGCCAAGAAGGAAAAGGCATGGAAGTCCGAGGGGTTCGACAAGCAAGTCACGCCCGAGATGCAAAAGTTATCGTTTACGGTGGCCGCCGAAGTGGAAGTGGAGGCCTTCATGGACATCCAAGTCATCGACGGCGACATCCGCATGATTCATAAAGAGGACATGTCCTCAAAATTGGCCGCCAAGCTTCGCTACGAAAAGGCCGTCGAGGTCTTCGATCCCTTTACCGACGACAAATCACTCACCAAACGGGGTTACCCGTTGGAGCTGTCATTCAAGCAAAGCTTGGGAAATCCCGAGAAAAACACAATTGCCTTTCGGATGGATTCGTATGCCTTCGAAGTAGATAACCTCGGAAAGACCAAGATCTCCGTCGAAACCAGGCCTGGAGTCTGGCTGGACGCCGAATACAGCGTGCCTGCCGCCGAAATGGGGATCGGAGTCACAATTAAGTTCAAGGATGTGGCTGCAAAGATGAAGGAACAGGCAAAAGCCGGTGCGGCTGTCGATCAACGTCTGCTGCGCTGGGCGGAAAAGCTTGAATCTGTCGAAGTCCAGGGCCTGGTCGGTTTCGTCGGCCTCCGCGAAGAAACCGCGCTTGCAGTCTTCAGTTCCGCACCCGGCTTCTTCCAACGCCGCAGCCTTGATGATCTATGGAACCCCGAGACCCAATGGAATGATCTGAACGCCGACGAAGTGTCGAATTTGGTCACGCTGGGCTGGACGCAGGACCTTTGGAACATGAAATACGAAGAAGAGAACCAGTCAAAGCTCCCAGACAGCATTCATAAAACTAGATCCGAATTGGTGCCGACCGAATTAATCGCCATCGTCCATCTCGGCTTCTACGCCTATGAAGACTACGGCAAGCACTTTAAAAAAGGCCTTTCCAAGAACGCCGATTTTGTTTTCTAGTCACCGTCGCCGGCCGCCTGCACTAAACTGTCTAGACACCTTGCATGACACGCCTCCACCGCCTGCTCATTATCTGCGCCATGACGCCCGCCCTGCTGCTGGCGCAAAAGACTTTTCAAGTCGGTGACCAAGTGGAAAAGGAGTACGCCGCCTCCTGGTGCCAGGGTACGGTCACTGAAATCGGTACCGGCAAAGACGCCGGCTGGTACAAAGTGCGTGACACCGCCACCGGCAGTGTCGCCTGGGCCGATGGACGGCGCATGCGCGGTATTGGCCAAAAACTCGCCACTGCTTTCACCCTTTCCGCGAAAGACACCTTTGGAACTTGGGGGCTCGGCGCCGTCACGACCACCATGCGAGAAACGTCGGGAAAGAACTATCGGGGCGAACTGGACGGATCCACCAAGCTCCGGATCACGCGTGCCGTCGTACTCTTCGCAGTTCCCTGTTCGCCCTGCAGGATCAGCAATGGGTAAGGCCCGGTTGGATTGAACGCTCCCACCAGCCAGGCCAGCAGCAGCGCCCACACGTCGTCTTCCGCGCCGTTCACAAACGGCCGCAGCTCTTCCACGCTGCCGCCTTCGAGCGGATAAGGCAACGCCGTCATTCCGCGGCTTCTGCGGAATCGTACGGGCGCGTCCTGAGTGACTCGCCATCCGGTGGCCGTCACTTCCACGACGCGCCACTTCTCATCGCACAGGTCGATATAGAGCGCTGAACCCTCCATCAGGATTCGAGTCCCAACCTCGCGAAGCGGCCCATCAAAGAGCGCCTGGCTCTCACACATGTAGATGGCGTCTTCCAGGGACTGCTTCGATGGCGGCTTCCCCTCATCCAGATAGAACCGCCGTGCAAGCCAGCTTTTGAACGCCTTGGCCTTCAATTGCCAGGTTTCCTTGTGATCGTCCACTTGCACGGTCGCATAGAGCGATTGATCCGCCGTGTGAAAGAATTCCGCGCCCTCGTAGAGTCTGCCGAGCAGCGCGGCCGCCGCCGTCTGCTTTTCCTTCACCTTGGCCTCTTTGGCCTTGTCGAGAATCTGTAGAACTTTTGTGGGCCCCACGGCCGCCAAGAGATCGTCCACACCGTTCACACCCTCGCGCACCGGAAGATCGGCATAGAAGACGTGGGCGCCGCATTCGTGGCTCAGGTGGCGAGCCAGCTCCGTCCGCGCGGCCCTCACGCTCTCATTGCTCTTGACGTTGTTATCGAAGAGCAGAATGACCTTCCGCTCTTTCCATTCGATTCGGCCGAAGTCCGCGATCGCGCCCTTCGCCGCCACGCGCTCCCCGTTCGGTCCGGACTCTTTACCGACCGTTCCGCGCCAGTTCCAGACCCCGCTCAAGCCGATCGGCAGGTACCTGGCGTGTTCGCTTCCGTCGCTCAGATCATGCCAGGCCAACCGCCACAGCGCCAGCGTCTTCTTCTCGCCTTCGGTGATGACCACCGGAAGCTCGGCATCATGCAGCCAGGCGGCCGGCGTGCCGGGGAAGAAGTAGAGAATATTGGGTGCCCCGGCCGGCGAAAGATACTTACCGGTTTCCTTCCGTTTTTCGCCTTCGTATTTGACATCCGGCGTGTCCCGGCGCAGGCGGTATTCCCGCACGCTGCTTTCGCCAGGCCAAACGTAGGGGAAGATGACGCCTTCGCAATTGTCGCTTGTCTTCCGGCACATGAGCTGGGAGCCGTCCAGACTGGTGACTCGGCGGAGCTGTGCCAGTCCGGCTAACTCCGCTGTGATCCAAGCTGCTTCGAGCTTTGCCAGGTCATTCTCATTGAGGGTTGTTCCAGGTAGGTTCATTTTTTCTTTCGGGGCAGAAACGTAGAATCCGATCAGGCTGTTGAACAGCTTCGAGCTGGCGGCCGCTGTTCCGACACAGCGCCCTTCCGTTTCGTCGAATTGAAGAGCTTCAATTGAAGCGCGATCTGTTGCGGCTGGGCTGGCGGCGGCGCGGTCGCCTCAGCCATGGCTTCACGTACGGACTTCACCAGGCCGCCGCGGCCGTCATATTCCCAAATGACGCGGTGCCGGCCGAACACTCGGACGCAACGCAACTCGACGCCCTTCCGGCCGCTCGATGCTGGTACCCAGTAATGCAAACGCGCCGCAATCACCAGCGCGGAGATCATGCCGCTCTCCGGCGCCGTTCGTGTTCCGCGATCGCGAAGACACTGCCCAGCCATTTGTTGAGCTGATGAATCTCTTCGTTGCTGGCGGAGCGGATCTTGTTTTCGAGCAGGTTCAGCGCGGCCATGCGGAAGGCGGCAAGATCGTCCACACCGAAGATATTCTGGATCGCTTGCGGGAGTGCGTTCATTTGCCCCTCCACGCGCGCCGGCAGCGGATAGAGAGTTCCAGACGGGAAGAGATGACCAATAGGCGCTCGACATGTTCAAGCGAGTACTGTTTGAGCGAAAAGGCCTCCTCGAAAAGAACCGCGTCGGCGTCAAGCGCCCATAGCGCCGATCAGCTTCCCCAATTCCCGGTCGAGAAGTTGACGGGGCACGCCCCTCTCCGTCTTAGGAGCAACCTCAGACATAGCGCCCTCCTCGCACGACGGACCCATTACGAGCGTCCAATTTGTACTGGAGTTTCGCCGCGAAGCCCAACAGCGCGTCCACGTGCGCTGGGCTTAAGCGCGCCTCGAACTCTCTGATTGTCGGTTGCCCGCAACCGAATCGAACCGCAACTTCGTAGGCAAAGGCTTCATGCAATAGCAGATATTCAGTCCTATCCACGGCATCCCCCCATGACGGCACAAAGGCAGAAGGCGATCGTGGATCCGAGGAAGCAGTAAGTGGTGAATCGCCAGGCCTTGATCTCAAAACGAAGGGCTTCGTTTTCGAAATCGAGCGGGCGGGAGGAATCGGGGTTCATTGGAGTCTTCTATCGGGTTGAGTTGGTTCAGCCAGGCGCGTAGATCGCAGTTTCATCCACGCCTGACACAGTTCGGCAAAGTCCACCAGGGCTTCCACGTGCCGCCCGTCGATGGACCGTTCAATCGCATCGCAGAGTTCGTCGACGGCCGCGCCGCGGCCCCGTAACTCCCGCTCGTTTAAGACCAGTAAGCAAATCTCCGCGAGCGGATCCCGTTCACGAGGCATGCCGCATCGCATCCGCCAGCGCGGCCGTAATCCTTGCTGACTTCTTTTTTCCGCGAGCCACGTCACTCACTACAGACCGGCTCACTCCAAGCTCTCTCGCTACTGCCGAGAACATCCCCCACGTCGTTGGCAAAACGACGGCGGACCGGCTTTGCTTTTGGGCTTTTTATTAGTGAACATGTCAACCTAAGCTGCACCGTCAGTATGGAAGCGTGAAAGCTTGCTGTCACGCTTTCGATTACCTTAAAAATGGCTGAGACGATACAAACTTCCCTAAGGTTCGACCCCGAGCTGCATGAGCAGCTTCGCTATGCCGTTATTCGGCGAAAAACCAAATCCCTGCAGGACGCCATATTTGAAGGCGTCCGCATGTGGCTCGACAAAGGCGACACGTCGGCCGCGGATTCACCGCCCGTGGAGCTAGCCGACGCGACGAAAGACGAACTGGCTTGGTGCGGAAAGCTGGTGGGCCTGCTAAGGGAGGGAGAGCCTGCGTCAATAGACCTGGTGCAGCACGCTTTGAACCGTCACGCCCGGCAAGTCCGCGAACGTCGCAAACAGGCTGGAACATAATCCCAGGCGGACGCCCCCAGCCTACTTAGCGAGTTTGATGAAAAAAAAGTGGTCGAAATCCAACACCGTTCACCAGAAGAAGTCAAACCCATTCGTCGGCCAGCCAGCGCCGCCCCAATTTGTCGGCTAAGGCGTAAACTAAAGACATGAAGACGGCGAAGCGAGAACCGAACGGAACGAGGCCCAAGCGATCGGCCGCCGCGGAAGCATTCTCCCGCGATGTCCGGGCCTTGAGTGACAAATCCGTCGCGTCTGTTAAGAAGCCACTGACGCGAGACGAGATCAATCGGCTGGTGGCTGAGCGTCGCGGCGGGATCGTTAAGTAGCGATGGTCCGGACTTTTCTGGACGCCGGCGTCATCATCGCGGCTGCCTGCGGTTCGAAGAAAGAAAAAGGGCTCGTCAGAAGAATCTGCGGGTAAGCTCCGGTTCGGGCAGCTTGCCAAGTGAATGATATAAAGCCATTTCGGTGATTCGGAAGGTGCGGAAGCCATAGGATTTTCTCATGGTGACTTTGACCTTGTTGTTCAGACCTTCGA
>Ga0105046_10002867_pt1 | contig 27273 bp, 23 predicted proteins | sample MAT03_FD_78385 | JGI IMG/M metagenome (GOLD analysis project Ga0105046, IMG submission 78385) | Freshwater microbial communities from Lake Fryxell liftoff mats and glacier meltwater in Antarctica - MAT-03 (megahit assembly) | ecosystem: Environmental > Aquatic > Freshwater > Ice > Liftoff... | reverse complement strand
TTCGTCCTTTTCCGTCACAATGACGCCGGCCTCGATCATCTCGTTCCACAGGTCGTTGCCTTCGCGGGTACGCTCGCCGACGCCGGCGAACACCGAGAAGCCACCGTGGGCCTTGGCCACGTTGTTGATCAACTCCATCAAGATGACGGTCTTGCCGACGCCTGCACCGCCGAACAGGCCGATCTTGCCACCCTTGACGTACGGGGCGAGCAGGTCGACCACCTTGATGCCGGTGGTGAAGACTTCAGTCTCTGGATTCAGTTCGGCGAACTCAGGCGCCTTGGCGTGGATCGGACGGCGCGGGCAGGCAGCGGTGACCTCCTGGCCATTGTCGATCACTTTGCCGAGCACGTTGAAAATGCGGCCGAGGGTCTCTTCGCCCACCGGCATCGCGATGGCGGCACCGGTATCGGTGACCTGCTGACCGCGGACCAGGCCGTCGGTCGAGGACATCGACACAGCGCGGACGCGGTTGCGGCCGAGATGCTGCTGCACCTCTGCCACCAGACGGGTCGCCTTGCCGGTGGCCGGGTCGGTGATGTCCATCTCAATGGCGTTGTAGATCGCAGGCAAGGTTTCGAATTCGGCGTCAAGCGTGCTGCCGATAACCTGGACGACGGTGCCGGTGTTGCTCATGGGTATCTCTGTTGGATCTGGTGTCAGGCCATCGCCTCGACCGCCCCGGTGATCTCAGCGATCTCCTGGGTGATCTTGCCCTGGCGGCCACGGTTATAGACGAGGTTCAGCGCTTTGACCATGTCGGCAGCGGCGTCGCTGGCGTTCTTCATTGCCACGCGACGCGCTGCGTGCTCGGCGGCAGTGGTCTGCAGTGCGTAAGCATAGAACTCGGCCTTGACCGCACGCGGCACGAGGACCGCGAAGAGCGTCTCGGGCGGTTCGTTGAAAATGTATTTGGGCTTGCTGCCGACTGCAGGACGGCTGGACGAGAGGTCACCCGCTGCGTGGCCTTCGGTCTCACCGGCAGGCAGGATGGTGACCGCGCGCTGCTCTTGGCGACCCGCACTGATGAAGCGCGCGAAGACGGCTTCGACCAGATCGACCTCGCCACTCAGGAACGAGGCGATCGCGGCTTCGGCAATCGTCTCGATCGCATTATAGCACTGGGCGTTGCCAACGATGCCAGTGTGCGTGGCGAAGACGTTCTCGCCGACGAAGACGAGATTGCCGGCGCCCTTCTTACCGAGGGCGATGAAACGCACCTCGCGTCCAAGCGCCCGGTGATGCTTGGCCCGCTCGAGCGCCTTGTGTACCAGATTGGCATTGAACGCGCCGCACAGGCCGCGATCGCTCGCCATCAAGTAGATGAGCACTCGCTTGACCGGACGAGCCTTCATCAAGGGGTGCTTGTCTCCGCTGCTCATGGCCTCGGAGAGGGCCTTGATCAGCTGATAGATCGTGCGCGCAAAAGGGTAGGAGGCGTTGGCCGCATCCTGAGCCTTCTTGAGCTTCGCGCTTGAGACCAGCTCCATCGTGCGGGTGATCTTGCGCGTGTTGCTGGCGCCTTTGCGGCGCTTGCGGATGTCGCGGAGGTTGGCCATGGGTGGACCTTAGGCCTTCGCCCCGTGCTTGTCCTTGTACAGCGTCGAGAAGCGCTTGACCGCCTCCTTGAAGCGCGGCTCGGTCTCGGCGGTGAACTCACGCGCCTTGGCCAAATCAGCGAGCAGCGGAGCGTGCTCGGTGTGCATGAAATTCAGGAACTCAGACTCGTAGACCAGGACCTGCGAGACCGAGGCCGCATCGAGCATGCCCTCGCCAGCACCCTTCATCAGCAGCACCTGATCGACGACGTCGAGCGGAGCACCCTGGCCCTGCTTGAGCAGTTCGACCATGCGCGCACCGCGATCAAGCTGACGCTGGGTGGCCGGATCGAGCTCGGTGCCGAGCTGCGAGAAGGCTTCCAGTTCGCGGTACGAGGCGAGGTCGAGGCGCAAGGTGCCGGCCACCTTCTTCATCGCCTTGATCTGGGCCGCACCACCGACGCGTGAGACCGAGATGCCGACGTCGACAGCCGGGCGGATGCCGGCGTTGAACAGGTCGGGCTGCAGGTAGATCTGACCATCGGTGATCGAAATCACGTTGGTTGGGATGTAGGCGGAAACTTCGCCTTCCTGGGTCTCGATGACCGGGAACGCGGTCAGCGAGCCGCCGCCAAGTACGTCATTCAACTTGGCCGCGCGCTCCAGCAGGCGCGAGTGCAGGTAGAACACGTCGCCTGGGTAGGCTTCGCGGCCTGGCGGGCGACGCAGCAGCAGCGACATCTCGCGGTAGGCTGCGGCTTGCTTCGACAGGTCGTCGTAGGCGCAGAAGGTGGCAAAGCCACGTCCGCCATCCTTAACCGGGCACTGCACGAACTTGCCGTCGACCAGCTTGGGCAATCCGTTCTCATGCACCCAGGTGTTGTACATGAAGAACTCTGCCAGTGCCGCACCGGTGTACGGGGCGAGATACTGCATCGGCGCCGGATCCGAGGCGCTGGCACTGACCACGATGGTGTAGTTCATCGCGCCGGCAGCCTCAAGCTGCTTGACGATCGCAGCGACAGTCGACTGCTTCTGGCCGATCGCGACGTAGACGCAGATGACGCCCTTGCCCTTCTGATTCAGGATCGTGTCGATGCAGATCGCGGTCTTGCCGGTCTTGCGGTCGCCGATGATCAGCTCGCGCTGGCCGCGTCCGACCGGGATCATCGCATCGATGCACTTGAGGCCGGTCTGGAGCGGTTCGTGGACCGACCGACGATCAGCCAGGCCAGGCGCCGGACTTTCAACACGGCGGGTTGTCTCCGACTTGATCGGCCCCTTGCCGTCGAGTGGCCGGCCAAGTGCGTCGACCACGCGGCCGAGCAGGGCCTGACCAACCGGTACTTCCAGCACGCGCTTGGTGCGGCGGGCAGTCATACCCTCTTTGAGTGAAACGAATTCGCCAAGGACCACCAGGCCGACCACGCCTTCCTCAAGGTTGAGGGCGAGGCCGAAGGCACCGTTCTCGAACTCGACCATCTCGCCGGCCATGACACCGGAGAGGCCGGAAACGCGGGCGATGCCGTCACCAACCTGCATGACACTGCCGACCTCATCGACTACCGGCTGGGCGCCGTAGTTCGCGAGCTGGGCCTTGATCACACTGGTCATCTCATCGGCACGGATCTTCATGGTATGGTCCTGGAGGTCTTCAGTTGAGGTTCAGCGTTCCCACAGCGCATCGCTGAGGGGCGCATTGAGCATACGGGCATGCATCTCGCGCAGGTGCCGGCGCACACTGGCATCGATCAGCTGGTCGCCGACCCGGATGGTGACACCACCGATCAGGGCAGGATCGATCTGGGCAACGAGACGGGCGTTGGCGCCGGTAGCGGCGGTCACCCGTTTGGCATTGTCGTCCGAAAGAGGCAGCGCGGTGGTGACGCGCACTTCGACGATGCCGTCTTCGGCCTCGGCCTGCCGGATGAGGTCGGCAAGGATCGCTCCCGCATCACGCAGCCGATTGCGGTCGATCAGCATCTGAATCAAATCGATCAGGGGCTTGGGTCGGCCGGCGAGCACGCCGACGGCAGCCTGCCTGGCCTTGGCCTTGCCCAGTCGTGGATCATCCAGCGCGGCGAACGCCCCATCGGCCAGGGCCGGGCCGAGTTCGCGGGCCGCCTCGACGACTTGCGCGCGGACGCCCTGCTCGCGCGCGACGGCAAGCAGCGCTGCCGCGTACACTCCAGCAACAGTTGCAGGAGTCGTCATGATCAGGCCTTCGACTTCTCGTAGGCGTCGATCGCTTGGCCGACCAGTTCAAACTGCCGGGCCTGGTCGAGCTTCTCGCTGACAATCTTGCCTGCCACTGTGGCGGCGACATCGGCCACTTCTTTGCGGATCGAGACGATCGCCGCATGGCGGGCGGCCTCGATGTCCTGCTGGGCGCGCTGGCGGATCTGCTCGACCTCGGCGCTGCCTTTCTTGAGTAGGGCGTCGCGGGCCTCGTCGGCTTCGCGGCGGGCCTGGGCAAGCAGGGCACTAACCTTGTCCTCGGTCTCGCGGATCTTCTTGTCCAGATCCAGCTTGAGTTGCTGGGCTTTCTGGTTGGCGGCATCCGCATCGCCGAGATCCTTGGCGATCTTTGCATCACGCGCATCGAGTGCTGCCAGGATCGGCTTCAGGGCCAGCTTCAACAGAATGAGCACGAACACGATGAACGCGCTCAGGCCCCAGAAGAATGAGGGAACGTGGCTGAGGATGAAGTCGACCATGACGGCGGTCTCGGATTGCTTCGCGGTCTATCGGGTGCGGATCAGGAGAAGGCCAGCACCATGCCGATGACCATGGCGATGAGCGCCAGGCCTTCGATCAGGGCGGCGACGACGAAAAACAGGCCACGCAGGGTGGCGGTCTGTTCGGGCTGGCGGGTGATGCCCATAATGGTGGCCGCGCCAACAAAGCCGATGCCGAAGGAGCCGCCGATGGCTGCGAGGCCGAGAGCGATGCCGGCAGCGAGGTGATTCATACCTCTGGTGCCCTCCTTGGCGACAGTGACGGCCGTTTCAACGGCTGCGCCAACTTCGGCGGCGGTGACGGACTGGGCGATGGCCTGAATGGCAGGAACGAGATCGAGCATGTGAGTTCCGTAGGGTAGAAGGGTCAGTGTTCGGGGTGGATGGAAGAGCCGATGAACGTCGCGCTCAGCATGGTAAAGACGTAGGCCTGCAGGAAGGCAATCAGCAGCTCAAGGAAGTAGAGAGCGATGGTCAGCAGCCAGCCGAAGGCGCCGAGTCCCAGGCCCATGCCGGGACTGTCGGGGTTGGCGGCGTAGACGATCAGACCAAGGGTGCTGAAGGCGAGCAAAACGGTGTGACCGGCGAACATGTTGGCGAACAAACGGATGGCCAGGGCGCCGGGCTTGATGATCAGGCCCATCAGTTCAATAACCGCCAGCAGTAGCCAGATGACCATATCCATCGGCTTCCAGCTCCAGTGCACTGGCACCAACTTGATGAAGAACGAGGGGCCATTGTGAGCCAGCCCGAAGCCCAGCATGCACGCCAGGGTAGTTAGCGCGAAGGCCACCGTGACACCCGGGTTGCCCGTGGCGGCAGAGAAGACGGGGGCGAGGCCAAAGATGTTGATCGTCACCAGCATCAAGAAGATGCCGGCGAAGTAGGGCACCCAGCTGTCGCCGTGATCGGGGCGGAAGTGGAAGTTCGGCCGCACCATGTCGTCACGGATCCACACCACGGCTGCTTCGACGGCGTGCTGGATGCGACCTTCCGGCTTGACCTGTTCGGGACGCCGACGGGCGACCACCAGCAGGACGAAGGCGAGCAGGCTGAGAGCGATGGTGCTGAAGAAAATCTGCTGGTTCATCCACGACAGCGACTGCGGCAGGGCACCGAAGGTGCTGCGGTCCTCAGCGACGGTCATCGCCTTGGACAGTTGCTGGGCGTCGAGCCCCTTAGCGGAGGCGATCTCGGTGGCCCAAGCGAGATGACGCGAGCCATCAGCGACCGCCATCGCCGGATCGTGGGCAATCCAGTCGGCCCGCTGGGCATACGTGGCGAGATCCAGCACGAGCACCGGCTTGGCGTGCAGGTACTCGACCGCCGGATAGGCGAGGACGTGATGCGCAATGGCAGCCGAGATCTCGAACTTCTCGTGATGCGTTTCAACGACAGGTGCTTCGACGTTGGTCTGATCAGCCACGGGGATTCTCGCGGGTGAGCTGGCGATAGGCCAGTACGGATTCAGCGACAAAACCGGCGACCAGGCAACCAGCGGTCACCAGGAAGGCGACCAGCCAGGCCTCACGGCCGAGGAGATGCAGAGCCAGGTACGCAGCCCCAGCGACGCCCAGGATACGCACCATGGCGGCGGCTGAAACGGCGGCAAACGCGGACACGATGGTATTGCGGCTCAACCCGAGAGCCATCGCACCTCCAGCCACCAGCGAGATGGGCAAGGCACTGAGTGCGCCGAGACGAACCGCATCACCGCGGGTCCACAAGGGCGAGATCGCCAGCGCGGCGACCACAGGCGCTAGGGCGCACACTGCCAGCCAGGCGATGTTGTTCACTTCGAGCCCTCCCGGATCATGTGGTAGAAACCGGCGCCAATGAAGACCAGTCCGCAGATGACGGTCCACAGCGGAAAATGGCCGGTAGCATGATCGATGAGCCAACCGATCCCTGCCCCAACCAACATGCCCGAAATCGGCATATAGGCCGCACCAGCACCCTGGAAGGGGCTGCGCTTCTGCGGTAGATCAGGCTTGTTCTCGGTCATCGTGAGGACAGTCATCGTTGGGGGGTGCCACGTGGGCGTTGGGCAAGGTCTACTCGACCTACAGGGAGTCAAGACGGAGTGATCATCCATGCATGCAATACGTAGATGTACGTAGCTGGAGTATCATCGATTGATGCATACGACGGCAGCGATTGACACCTGGACGTTCACCATACCATCCCACCCCCTGCACGAGGCCGGCGGCTGGAAGCTGCGGCCACCATGGAAACATTTATGAACCTGATCGATATCGCCACTCAGTCCTCGCTCCGCAAGGAGCCGCTCGGAGAATTCAAAGTCGGCGACACCGTCGATGTTCACGTCAAGATCAAGGAAGGCGACAAAGAGCGCGTCCAGATCTTCAATGGCACCGTCATCGCCAAGGGCCGCGGCCAAGGCAAGATCAACGCCTCCTTCACCGTCCGCCGCATCGTCGCCGGAGAAGGCGTCGAGCGTAGCTGGCCCACCAACAGCCCGCGCCTGGCCAAGGTCGAAGTGCTGCGTGCCGGCCGCGTCCGTCGCGCCAAGCTCTACTACCTCCGCGGCCGCGTCGGTAAGGCGACCAAGGTCAAGGAACTGTTCGAAACCGAGACCGCCGCTCCGGCCAAGGCCTGAACGATTCTCTGGCGTTCGCCAACACGAAACCCCGGGCATGCGCCCGGGGTTTCTGCGTTTCAGGCGGTGCTCGCTCCTCGCACATCCATGCCGCGCCAGCGTCCGCCAGCGAATCGCAACCCCATCACCAGGGCGATGCCGGCGCAGTAGGCGATGAATAGTCCGTAGCAGATGCGCAATCCGCCGTGGCCTGGATCCATCCACCCGTGCAGCAGCCAGGCTGGCAGCGCCAGCACCAGGACGGCGGTCGCAACCAAGGCTACCAGCGGCCAGCGCGTATCCCCGGCGCCTTGCACGGTCGAGCGCCAGATCCAATGCATCATCTCGAATGGCATGGCGGCGGCGAGAAAGGCCATCACCGGCACAGCCAGCACCATCTGCCGCTCCCACAGGACCTCATCCCCATGATGGGCCGGCATCAGCAGAAGGCGTGGCACGAGGACGAACCCTGCGATGACCACGGCAAGATACGGCCCGATGACGGTGAACGCCGAGCGGACTATACGTGGCACCAAGTCCGGCCGGCCTGCACCCATGGCATGACCAACCGCGATACTGATTCCCTGTGAGAAGCCGATCACCGGTACCATCAACACGAGATATGTGTTGAACGCAAGATTGCTGGCGGCCAAGGCGTCGGTGCCCAGCCGGGTCAACACGGCGGTGAAGCTGACAAACGCCACCATTTCCAGGATCTCGGTCCCGCCACGCGGCACCGCGAACGAGAGGAAACGCAAGATCCGCCCCCGATCCAGGTTGCGCCCAGACCAGGTCGCGAGATCACGTCGCTGGGCCGGCGCGAAGAGCCAGATCAGCCACACCGCCAACATGATCACGGACGTCGCCAGACTGGCAATGCCAGCACCGGTGATGCCCATCGCCGGCACGCCCAAGCCACCTAGCACCAGTACACGGTTGAGCGCAATACAGACCACGGCGCCGAACACGCTCAGCAGCAGTACCAGTTTGGATCGGCCGAGTCCTCCGCAGAAACCGGCGATGCCGGAGGCGGCGGCCAACGGCCCAATCTCGGCGAGCAGCCAGCCGAGCAGCTCCGCCAGTCCGCGTTCCACCACCGGCTCGGTGCCGAAGATGTGCGCCAACTGATGGCGCAGCGGGATGAGCACGGCGCTGAGGACAAGGCCAATGCCAGCCAGGACGAACATTGGCCAGACCATCGCACCGGCCTCGCGACGTTCACCAGCGGCGGCATGCTGGGCGGCGAACACCCCGAGATAGGCGCACGAAACCACAAACAGACCCTGGAAGGTCCAGGCCAGCATGCCGGCGGGCAGGGCGGCGGCGAGAGCCTCTGGGCTGTGCCAACTGAGAACGGTTCGATTGACGTAATGGAGAAAGAAACCCAACCCTGTGCTGGCAGCCAGGGGCAGCGCCAGCGCAGCCAGCCCCCGTACCGTGGCGACCTGGACGACGTTGACCTGGTCCGTCGACGACCGCTCGACCGTCATGTCTTTGGCGTCGGTTTCTGGACGATCACCTTCTGAACCGGCTTGTCAGCCAGCTTGGTGCCGCGGGTGGACACACCGCAGGGTTCGAGGGTGGCCAGATCGATGACCTGCTCGTGCACGCGCTGACCCTTCGCCGGGGCAAACTGCAGGGTCGCGACTCCGCCAACACCGACATACAGATAGTCGATCTTGCCGGCGCGATCCTTGATCAGTTCATACTCGCGATCTTTGATGAACGAACTGATCGTCGTCACCTTGCCCCATGGCTCGCGATCCCTGTCGCGATAGACGACGGTGATGGTCAGGCCAGCCACCTCGTCGAAGCGGTCGAGGTAGAGCATCTTGCCCTCGATTACCGTCTTCTCAGTCGGGCCAAGGATCCGGTACATACCGTCCTGCATGATCGCGATGATCTTGTCGTATTCGCTGATCTTGAGTTCACGGTCGCTGGATTTCACCGCCGTGCCGATGAAACCGGTCGAAGCGTCGTAGCCGATACGCAGATTGGCGTTGGCGACGGCTTTCTTGTCGACCGTCTCGAAACCCTTGATCTTGGTGCGGCGGGGGAATTTCACTGCGAACTTGGTGATGATCATTTCCAGCCAGGCGATGCAGGTGCCGACTAGGTCCTTCAGCTTTGCCCGCACGGCCTTGATCTCGGCTTCGAGAGCGCTGATGTCCTTGCGGTTCTGCTCGATGTCGAAGGCGCTGATGCGCTTGATCGGGATCTCCAGCAGTCGCGTCACGTCATCGTCGGTCAGTTCCCGGATGAACTGCGCCTTGAACGGTTCCATGCCCTTGATCACCGCGGTTTTCACACCTTCGGCGGTCTTCTGGTCCTCGATCTTCTTGTAGACGCGATTCTCGATAAAGATGCGTTCCAGGGTCAGGTTGTGCTGCTTGGCGATCAGCTTGCCGAGTTCGTGCTCCAGCTCGGCCTTGGTCAGGGCCTGCAGGCGCTCGGTGCAAGCACGCAGCATGTCACTGACCTTCATCTCGGCCGGCTTGTCATCGCGGATGACCACGATGTTCGAGTTGACCGAGGTCTCGCACATGGTGTAGGCAAACAACTGAGGAATCACCTCGTCGGCTTTCACCCCACGCTGCAGCACCAGCACGATCTCGACTTCGGAACCCGTGCGGTCACTGATCTCGCTGATCTTGACCTTACCCTTCTGGATCGCCTCCTCGATCGATTCGATCAGGCTTTCTACGGTGGTGCCAAAGGGGATCTCGCGGATCACCACCTTCTTCTCGCCATCGTTCTCGATCTTCGCGCGCAGACGGACCTTGCCGGCCCCGTCATCATACTCGGAGGCATCCATGATCCCGCCCTGCGGGAAATCGGGCAGCACCTTGAAACGCTCGCCCTTGAGGATGGATATCTGCGCTTTGAGTAGTTCTCCGAGATTGTGCGGCAGAATGGTCGTGGCCATGCCCACCGCGATGCCTTCGGTGCCGAGCAGCAGGATAGTCGGCAGCTTGCTGGGCAGGGCCTCGGGCTCATCCTTGCGGCCATCATAGGACGGGACCATCCGGGTCAGGGCCGGGTTGAAGAGCGTCTCCTTGGCCAGCGCCGTCAGGCGGCATTCGATATAGCGCGCAGCTGCGGCGTTGTCGCCAGTCAGCACATTGCCGAAGTTCCCCTGCCGTTCGATGAAATAGCCGAGGTCCGAATCATGCGGGGCCCGGCCCTTGTTGGCCACTACGACCAGAGCGTCGCCGATCGAGGCGTCGCCGTGCGGGTGCAGCTTCATGGTCTCGCCAATGACGTTGGCGACCTTCATGAATTTGCCGTCGTCCATCGTCCACAGCGTGTGGAGGATGCGCCGCTGCACCGGCTTGCAGCCGTCACGCAGATCCGGTATGGCGCGGTCTACGACGACGTAGCTGGCGTATTCCAGGAAGTTCCGACGCATCAACGGTTCGAGATAGGCCATATCAACTCACTCCAAGGGCGCGGGATCATGGGGGGCAGCCGGCAGGGGCAAGAAGACCCTCATCGCCCCGGGACGCTACCGCGACTGGCTTCGAGCAGGGAACAACCGAACGACCATCCAGCCGGCAATCGGCGGACCGTCACCCCACGATCTCCCGAATCCGCCGATGGACGGCTTCGATAACGTCGGGCGGGGTCGAGGTGCCGGCCGTAATACCGATGTGCTTTCGCGACGCGAACCAGCGTGGATCCAACTCCTCCGGGCGTTCCACGTGGAAGGCGGCAATGCCCTTGTCGGCGATCACTTCGCGCAGTTTGGCCGTATTGGCACTGTTGCGCCCTCCGATCACAATGCCCAGATCAATGTCTGCCTGCAGCAGGGTGGCAATCGCCGACTGGCGTTCCTTGACTGGCTGGCAGACCGTGTCGATGAAACGCATCGATTCGACCCAGGGCAGGGCGCGCATTGCGGTCAACATCCGCGTCACCTTGTCCAGTCGGTTGGTGGTCTGGCTGACCACACCGAGACGGGTGTGGCCGCGCAGACGCTCAAAATCCTCCTCGTGGTAGACCACCTCGCTGGCCTTCAGATTGCCGACGACGCCTTTGACCTCGACGTGGTCGGCCCTGCCGATGATCACCGGGAACCAGCCCTCGCGCTCAAGAAACCGGGCCAATTTATGCAGACGGATGACCAAGGGGCAGGTTGCATCGTAGACCGTGAAGCCGCGCTTCTCGAGGTCCGCCTTGGTCGTGTCGCTCGCTCCGTGGGCGGTTATCATCACCGCCTCGGTGGTGATCGAGTCGACCTGGTCGCGCTCGACGATGCGAACACCATTGGCGAGCAATCGTTCCGTGACCTGCGGGTTGTGCACCAACTGCCCAACCACGGTCAACTTGTTGCGATAGGCCGGATCGAGCGCCATATCGATGGCATCCTGGACCCCGAAACAGATTCCCATGGCTTCCGCGAGCGTGATCTTGACGGTCATGTATGGCGCTAGCATCGCACCTGTGCCGGGGGGCGGAAGGGCCGAGACGCAGGGGTGCGACGACGTCCGCACATGCCAACCTCGCCCGTCACGAGCACGATAGCCAAGAGGATGTCGACCGGGCACTTGCCGCTTTGCAGGCGCGTGGCCTGCAGGGCAACATCATGATCACCCCGGCCTGGGACGTCGATCCCGCCAAGCGCGCCGAGCGCTGGCGCGCGCAGGCTGCCTTCATCGGCGAGGTGGCGAAGCGCCACGCTGGCGTCCTGCGCTGGTACGAACTGGGCAACGAGCCCGATCTGACTTTTTTTTACGCTGGCCCGACCGACGCTTACGTCGAGGGCTACCTCGCCCTGCGCGAGGCGATCAAAGCCAACGATCCCGCCAGCGTGGTGATGAACGGCGGACTGTGCTTCCACTCAGACGAGGGCTGGCGCCGGGCCCACGAGATCATCGCCAAGATCCCGGCCGACAAGATCGACGCCTGGGCCTATCACGGCCACGGCCCGGGCATCGGTGCTGAGCGCAACGCTTGGCAGCGTCAGGACACGGCGGTGCGCGCAGTGGGCAAAGGTGACCGCCACTACATCGAGACTGAAAGCGGCCTGTTCGCCAACGACCCAACGACCTTGCGCCGCCAGGCCCAAACCATCGTCGAGAAGATGGTCTTCGCGCAGTCAGTGAAGGCCCCGTTCTTCCTGTGGTTCAATGTGCACATGGGCGGCGGCGACTGGGGCTACACCACCATCGAGCGCGAGCGCGAGCCGCGTCCGGCGGTGCTCGCCCACCGGGCCATGGTCGCGACCCTGCGCGGGCTCGCCCACGCTGGGACCATCGACCTGCTCTCGCCTGGCGCCGAGGCCCATCTCTTCGCCGCTGCTGATGGCCGGCGTGCCCTGGTGCTGTGGAGCGATCGCGGCGAAGTCACCCGCACTATCGCCATCGGCCCGGGCTGCACCGCCCTACAGCGCCGCGATCTGTTCGGCAACACCGCGCCATTGGCCGAGGCCTCACCCGGTCTGGTCCAGCTGTCCTGCAGCGCCGACCCGGTGTTCATCAGCTGGATGGCCGGCGACAAGGCCTTTGCCGTCAACCTGCCGCCACCGCCCCTGGCCGCGCCTGAGCGGTTGCGCGTGGTTCCCGGCCGCGCCGCCGTTCTGGCGCTGACCGTGCGCAACCCAGGCGGCACGCCAATCAGCGCGACTCTGACGGCGCAGACTATAGGCGCAGCCCCGGTGCGCGTCGACCCGGCCTCGCGCCCCGTGCAGCTCGCGGGCTCCGGTCAGTTGACGCTGCCCATCCAGGTCACCGTGGCGGCGGTACAGCCGTCGTTGTGGCCGCGCCAATGGTCAGTGTTCGCACCGGACCCTGGCGACATCGACCTGGCTGGCTTCCGCGATCTGCCGCGCGTGATCAGCGCCCGCGGCAAGGACCTCGCGCCGATGGCCGGCATCCCGCGCGCCCTCGATCTCGACCTCGGGCGCATGGCCGGCGGCCACCTTGAGCGAAAGCAGGCGCTGTGTTTCGCGTGGATCGACAGCACCACGGCGCAGACCGTCGAATTCGGCGCCGGCGCCGGCGCCGGCGCCGAATGGTGGATGGAATGGTGGGTCAACGGTGAGCGTGTCTTCTCGACCATCGATGGAGGCAACAATGGCGCCTACCACGTCCTCACTCACGTCTTTCCCGTCAAGCTGCGTCAGGGTCGCAATCTGGTGGCGGTGAAAGTGCTGAGCGGTTCCGGCGGCTGGCGCCTGGTCGCCGGCGGTCCCGACGAGGTCGCGGCTGCCCGGCGCGAGCGCTCCGGCGAGCAGGATGCGCTGCGCTTCGACCTGCTGGTCGACGGCAAAGCACTGGCGCGCCAGCCGGTGCCGGTCGAGGTGCTCCGCCCGGTCGATCGCCTAGTCGGCGAAGCGCGCTGGCTGGAACTCGGCGTGGACGGCGAACTCGGCACGGTCACCAACCTGCACGTCGCCCAGCCCGACAGCAGCCGCTGGTACCAGGGCGTCGAGGACTTCTCTGGCCGCATCTGGCTGCGCGATGACGGCAAGTCCCTGCGCGTGGCGGTGGCGGTGCGTGATGACGTATCCAAGCCGGGCGACCACGCTGTTCTGCGCCTGGCCAGCGGCGCCGTCCTGTCGGCCCCGGCGGAGGTGGCGCTGACCTCGCGTCGCGACGAGGCCGCGCACCTGACCTGGTACGAGGCTGCGATCCCGCGCGAACGCCTCGGGGTCGAACGCTTCGCCATCCACGTCACCGTCCATGACGACGACTGGGGCGCGGCCAAGCAGCGCGCCAGCTGGAGCGAGAGCGAGGATCCCGAGCAGTGGTTCCAGGCCTGGCTGCGCTGAGTTCATATCCACACTTAGACCAGTTGCTGATAAGCCCAGGTGAACCACCGGTTGGCAGCGGTGATCCGAATGCTATATGTGCTACTGACATCTGCTGCGTTCGATACCCGGCCACGTCCCCCTGGCCTTTCGTTATCACCGGGGGCCAATCTCCCGTCACGACCGTGGTCGTACGGGGCGGCCCCCACTCTGAACACCGGTTCAGGGTAGTCAGCTGGACCCGGCGCAAGCGGATGTCATTTTTCATGTGGCTTTTAGCCTAAACAGCCCTGACGGGCCTGCCCCGCGGCCTTTGTCAGGACTCGATTTCGTCGCATGCGTTCCGAAAACGTGGGCGTATGGCTTCGCCATTGTATCCGCCCACCGCCCCTCGGCGGCCGGTTCTCGCTGGCGCTCGGCCAAGCCTGCGCCCTGGACCAAACCTTGCCCACGGACTTGCTCTGGCATCCCTGACGAGAGCATACTCCGACCTCTCTGAAAGGACTTTCCTATGGGCGCCGAAGCCACTCCAGCCGCAGCTATCGACCCCAAGGACCGCTTCCGCGCTGGGATGAGCTATCCCAACCCGCTGGCCGGCAATCCCAATGCACCGAAGTACCCGACTACGGCTCAGCGTGCCGATGGCTCGACCATCCAAGTCGCCTGCCCGGTCGCCACCCGCGTGATGGTCGCGCTGATGAACATGGACGCCGTGGTCGGCGGTGCTGCTTGCCATTGGGGCGGACCGGCTGCCTTGGCAGAGTTGATGAGTTCGATCCACGCCATCATGTTCACCAAGAACCCGTGGCATGGCGCCTTCAACTTCGTCAACGACGCCGGCCACACGGAAAACGGCATCTACGCTCTGAAGGCCAACTATGGCTTCGCCGGCGTGACGGTCGGCGACCTACGCGGCTTCCGCTCGATCAGCTCGAAGCTGACCGGACACGGCGAAAGCCACATTTTCCCGGAAGGCGTGATGGTCAGCAATGGTCCGCTGGGCAGCGGCCTGCCGGTTGCCCAGGGTCTGGCCATGGCCGACCGCTTGGCCGATTGCAAGCGCACCACCATCTGCGTCATCTCTGACGGCGCCCTCTACGAAGGCGAAGCCAAAGAGGCGATCAGTGCCATTCCCGGTCTGGCCGGCAAGGATCTGCTAGCCCCGCTGGTCATGGTGATCAGCGACAACAATACCAAGTTGAGCGGCCGCTGCGACGCCGACGCCTTCGCCCAGGGCGCCTACTTCAACGGCCTGGAAGCCCAGGGCTGGAAGATCATCCACTGCGCCGATGGCAACGATCTGCAGCAGGCTTTCACCGCCGTCGAGTCGGCCATCGCCGCCGCCGAGGCCAATCCGCATCAGCCGGTCGCAGTATGGGCCAAGACGGTCAAGGGCTTCGGTGTCGCCAGCACGATGAAGAGCGCCTCGGGCGGACACGGTTTCCCCCTTTCGGGCCCCGACGCCGCTGCTGGCAAGCTGCGCGCGTTCGTCGCCGAGATCAACGGCGGCAAGCCGCTCGCTCCGCAGTTCGAAGAATGGCTGGTCAGCCAGGAGACGGTTGCAAAGGCTAAGGCTGACAAGGCAGTCGCAGCGCCCGCAGCGGCCGCACCCGCGGTCAAGAAGGACAAGATCCAGGGCGGCTTCCCCAAGGCGATGATCGCCGCCGCCAAGGCCGGCCTGCCGGTAGTCAGCGTCAGCGCCGACCTGCAGGGTTCGACCGGCGTCGCCCCGTTCCGCGCCGCCTATCCACAGCTGTCTTTCGAAGTCGGCATCGCCGAGTCGAACATGGTTTCAGTGGCAGCCGGATTCTCGAAGCAGGGCTACATCCCGGTCGTCGATACCTTCGCCCAGTTCGGCGTGACCAAGGGCTTGCTACCCCTGTGCATGGCCAACCTCAGCCAGGCGCCGATTATCGCCGTCTACAGCCACACCGGCTTCCAGGACGCGGCCGACGGTGCCTCGCACCAGGGTCTGATGTACCTGGCAATGACTGGTTCGATCCCGCATACCGTGACCTACTGCCCGGCCAGCGCCGAAGAGGCGGAATGGGCGATGGGCGAAGCAATCAGCCGCTTCGCCGCCGCACGCAAAGCCGGCAAGATGCCCGACAGCGTGCTGTTCTTCTGCGGCCGCGAAAACTTCCCGGTGTCGATCAAGCCCGAGGGCGCCAGCTACGCCTGGGGCAAAGCGATGATCGTCGGTGGCGGCGTCGAGAAGGCCACCTTCGGCGGCCAGCTTGGCCCGATCAACCTGTCGCTCTCGGTGACCAAGCCCGGGGTCGTCATCAGCGCTAGCGGTTCGCTGGTCTCCGCGGCTGTGAAGGCGGCCGAAAAGTTGGTCGCCTCGGGAGTCAACTGCGTGGTGCTCAACAACGCCATCGCCAATCACCCGGACATCGAGACGCATCGCAAGCTGATCGATCAGATGGGCGGCAAGCTGGTCACGGTCGAGGACCACCAGTTGACCGGCGGCGCCGGCGAAGTGCTGGTGGCCAAGCTGACCGCAGCCGGCTGCAAGCTGAAGGTCAAGACCCTCGGCGTGCACGGCGAGTTCGGCCAGAGCGCCTACTCCGCCGACGAGCTCTACAAAAAACACGGCATCGGCGTCGACGGCATCATCGCGGCGGCGCAGTCACTGGTATGACCGCCCTGCAGGTCGTCGGCATCCTGTTCCTGGCCTTCGCGGTGGCCAAGCTGGTCATCGCGGGGCTGGCGTACCGGCGGCTGAGAGCCTTTAGGGCCGGTGAACCCAACGCGATCGACCCTACCGCAGGGCACGCCAAGCCGTGGTTGTTCTGGGTCTGGTTCGGCTGGCGCATCGCAGCCGCCAGCTTGGCTTTCGCTGCGGGCACCTGGTTACTGCTACGCTGACGGCCGCGCGGCAAACGCCTACGGCGTCACCACCACCGAGCCATCACTCTGGGCGACGCCGCTGAACACGGCACCGTCGTAGACCCGACGCAGGCCGATCCGATCACCGGCCTTGCCATCAGCCAGAGCGGTAGCTTCGACTTCGATGGAAAATCCACGACCCGGCCACAAGGCCGTCACCGTCCGACCGGCCTTGACCGCCGGGGCGGTGGTGACCAGTTGCACAGAGAGCGGCTCGCCGCTGCGGAGATTGCGTCGGGCGACACTGCCGACGATCAGTTCTGCTGCGATGGCTGCCGACAGGTTGGCTCGAGTTGCCGAGCGTCGTTCGACGTGCACATCACCCGAACCAATGACCTCGCCGCGGGCAAGATCTCGCGCAGCTACGACGATATCGACAACTCGCGCGACCTGCAGGACCACTAGGGTCCGGCCCGTCTCCTTGCCCGCCTCAATTGCGCGGACCCGGAAGGCGACCTCGCCGATCGCTGCAGCGTCCAGGGGTTCGGCGGCCAGCACCAGATCCGGCGACGCCGGGACGGCGAGACTTGCGCCGACCCGCACCAGCGTCGTGGTCGCGCCGGGTACCGCAGCCGCGGCCGCCGCCACCAGTTCATCGTTCGTAAACACCCGGACCGCGCGCGACACCGTACCGCTGCCGGAGATCATCAGGGTTGCAGGCGCAGCCGCACGGGTCAGCAGGGCGGTCAGCAGCCGAGCGTCAACGCCAGTCGGTGCCAAGGTCGGCAATTCGCAAATGGCGATCGCGCCCAGGCGTTCGCAGATATCCGGCTCAGCACGAATGTCGGCGATATCGGCAAGCGTCGCACGCGGAGCTTGTACCACGCTGGTTGGCCTGATGTGGACCTCGACTTCACTCGCGGCGATGACAAGCGAACCGACGAGCAGAACCGCGAACCGCATGAACATGGCTCAGCGGATCAGATCGTTGGCGGTCCGCAGCATCTGGTCCGCCGTGGTGATGCTCTTGGAGTTCATTTCGTAGGCGCGCTGCGCGACGATCAGATTGACCAGTTCGGTCACCGACTCGACGTTGGCTTTTTCGAGCATCCCACCGCGCAGACCGCCGTAACCGGAGCTGTTGGGCGTTCCGGTCTGCACCGTGCCGCTCGCGTCACTCGCTTCGAAAAGATTGCGTCCGATCGCCAGCAGTCCGCTGTTGTTGCGGAAACGGGCCAAGGTCAGCTGGCCGACCGTGGTCTGCACATTGTTCTGCGTCACCGAGACTGTGCCGTCGCTGGCTATCGAGATGTCGTTCTCGGATACGCCATCCGGGATAGTGATGGCCGGCTGCACGTAATAGCCGTCCGGAGTGACCAGGCGTCCATTACCGTCGAGCCGGAAGTCTCCAGCCCGGGTGTAGGCCGTCGTGGCGCCATCCGGCAATTGCACCTCGAAGAAGCCATCACCCTCTATTGCCACATCCAAGGTGCGTCCGGTCGGCTCGAGATTTCCCGCCGTGAAGATCCGGGTGGTGCCGCTGACATTGACACCCATGCCGACCTGGACACCGGTCGGGTTGTGCCCTTGCTGACCGGCAGAGGCTCCAGGCTGCATCTTGATGTCGTAGAACTGATCCTGGAAGTCGGTGCGCTGCTTCTTGAACCCAGTCGTGTTGACGTTGGCGATGTTGTTGGCGATGAGATCGACATTGAACTGCTGAGCAGTCATGCCGGAGGCGGCGGTCCAGAGTGCGCGTGGCATGGTCGATCCTTCTGTTATCCGCGCAGGATATCGCTGTAACCTTCACCGGTGCGCGATTGCTCGGTGAGGGCCTTTTGGGCTGCGTCATAGCGTCGTTGCAACGCCACCATCTGAACTAATTCGTCGACCGGATTGCTGTTCCCACGCTCCAGGCTGCCTTGGCGCACCGACACCGCGGCATCGCTCACGGTCTGGCCGGCAGGGTCGAAATAGACGCCGTTAGTTGGCATCATCTCGCGCGGTTTGGCGACCGTGCTCAGACGCAATTGATCAAGCGTGGTGCTGATGATACCATCAGAGGACTGTGTCTCGACGGTGATCAGACCGCTCTGGTCGATCACCACCCGACTAGCGTCCTCGGGAATGGTGATTGGGCCGCCTTGGCCTTGCACCAGATGGCCTTCGTGAGTGACCAGTCGCCCTTGCTGATCGAGCTGGAAGTTGCCGTTGCGAGTCAGCCAAGCCTTGCCCTGGATGTCGCGCACGGTGAAGAAGCCATCCCCATGCAGCGCTAGATCGTAGGCTCCGCCGGTCGGATCCGTCGTCCCGTCACTGAAATCCCGGTAGCTCCGGGCTGTCAGAACGCCAACGCCACCCTCACGCTTTGGCCCACCCGTTTTGCCTTCGCCAGACAACACCTCGGCGAATCCGACGCGTAGCTGTCCCTCTCGGCGATAGCCGGGAGTCTGGGCGTGCGCAATATTCCGCGAGGTCGCCTCAAGCAGGCGAGTCTCAGCGACCATGGCGCTGGCTGCGGCGTAGATCCCTTTGGGCATCGCTGGCTCCGTGTGGCGACCCGCGACATGCGGGGACGCTGCGGGGCTCTTACGCGAAGCTAATGCCAATACCTGCAATCCGCTGTGCCAGATCCATTCAACCACTGGCGATACAATACGTTACACGCCCCTGGCTAGATCCGAAGGATCACCCCCAGGGGCGCGACCATTCAGACGGCCGTCTTGCTGGCCTTGTTCTGCGCAGCCCGGATGCGGGTGCGACGCTGGGCGTTGGTGGCGGGGATCGGTTTGTTCCGATTGACTTTGCGCTGATGCAGACGGTGGAGTGCCATAGATCTACAACCTACGCACGCGGGGATACATACCAAACCAGAATTATTTTTCTGCAGCTTAGCATTCGGCAATACGACGCTCGACGAAGCGTGTACATCCGACTGTGGCGAACAACGGGCAATGGTTCCTGATCCAGTCCAGATCTCGTCGCGCCGCCACGATCGCCTGCGATGCCGCCGTGCCGATGGCACTGCTGTCCTACGGCTGCTGGCTGACCACCTCCCGCATATCATTGGCATCTACCCTGCCGTCGCCATTGAGATCGACCCCGGGAGAAAGACCGTCTGCGGCGCGCCGGCCGAACGCGGCGCGTACCAGATCAAGGTCACGGCCATCGACAACGCCATTGCCATCGGCATCGCCAGTTAGTCCGCCGTCCGCGCGCGGCGAAGCCGGGGTGGCGGGATTGGTGGCAACGGCCTCGCTGACCGCGCCGGTGTACAGCACGAAGCGGTCGATGCGGTACTGGGTCGAGCGCCCCGACAGCTCGATCACATGGTCGCCAGCGGCGGCGATGTCGACGTAGAGCGGATTGGAGGTGTGGTCGACGGTGGCGCTACTCCAGGTCCAAGCCCCGACGGTGCCATAGATAAAGCACTTCGTCCAGCCGTTGATCGGGGTGAAGGTGCCGTTGGACTTGTACATGAGCTGCACGGTGGTGGTGCGCACCCACACGTCGTTGTGGTCGCCCGTCGGCCCCGGGGTGTGGGCACGGAACTGCAAGCGGTAGCGCCCCGGGGTGGCGATGCGTAGCGGATAGGACAGCACGCCGGAGCCGCCGCCGTCAGTGCCGCTGCTAGCGTTGCCGCGCTTCCATTCGAGAAAACCGGTACCGGTGAAGCCGGGCACGTAGGTCTCCAGCGTCCAGGAGCCCACCGGGCTCACGGACTCAGCCTCGATGACCGCCAGTCCGCCGCTCTCGATGAAGGGTTCGACGCCGACCAGGGCGACGCTGACCAGCAAGGCCAAATTGATGTGAAGTGGGTGCATAAGCTCTCCAAGTTCGGGATTCGTCAGGTTGGTGCCGCGGCGGCGGCGTCACCGGGCCATTCCCCGCGGAACGTGCCGGGCAGGTTCATGGCGTTAACGCCGCCAAGGCCTCGGCACGGGCCGCGGCCTCGCGGGCCGCCGGAGTGTCGGGACGGCTGGCGGCGAATTGCCTCAGCAGAGCGACCAGTTCAGCACGTGCCTTTTCAGTCGAGGCACGGCCAGTTTCCAGCATCCGGGCCGCGGCCTGATCCATCGGCGCGAAGGTCTGCCGCGCGGCACGGGCGGCACGGGCCGCCGGATCCTGGTTCCACGTGGCGACCTGCCGCGCGAACTCGGCCCCCTCGGGGCTACCGCGCCAGCACTGGGCCCAGCGGGCGCCCAGCGCTGCGGCGAACTCGGGTTCCTCCTGGCGAGCGGCGGTGAGTTCGACCTGACGGGCTCTGGCGATTGCGACGAGCCGCTCCACAAGCGTGGCCACATGCTCCGTCGGCTCTGCCCCACGGCAGGCCTGCAATGCCTTTCCAAGCTCGCCACGGGTCCAGTTCCGCGCCACTGTCGGGAGTTCGGACAACCCTGGAACCAAGGGGATGAAGGGGGTCTCGGCGCGTTCCTGCGCATCTGCCACGGTGGCGCCTTCCCGTTGCACCAGCACCCGATCGAGGCGGAAGCCGGCCGAGCGGCCGCGAATGACAATGGTGCTGATTCCGGCCGGCAGACTGAAAATCGGTTCCCGGAAAACCCCGTGGCTGGGTTCCATGATCGTCACCCAGTTCCAGCGGCCGCCCTGGTTAGACAGCGTCTTCACCGGCGTGGAACCATTGACCGAGAGCATGCAGTCATTTTCCAGCGTGGCGTCGGGGTGGTCGTGCCGGTTGCGCAGCAGGACGCGCCAGTTCCCGCTGCGCGGCAGTACCACGCGCATAATCAACTCCTGGCCACCGCGATCGGTGAGGTAGCCATTCCCGCTGTAGCCCGCATGCTCGGTCTCCAACACCCAACCGCGCGCGGGGAGTAAATGTTCGATTTCGATCACCGCCACATTGTCGTCTGCCCAATGCGTGGGGTCCTGCGCCAGTGCGGGCAGCAGGGTGGCGAATACCAGGAACAAGACGTCGACGGCGTGGCGGGCTGGCATATGGCTCCAGGACAGATGTGCCTACACCTACTGTGCCGTCACGCCGCCGTGATAACGCACTTCCTTCTCATAGCGGGCGAAATAGCGGGTGAAATAGCGGGCGAAATAGTGCAACAACAGCGCATGAGACTTGGGGCGATATCGGTGAACCGCTCAGGAAATCGCCTGTAATCTGCACAATACGCGCACCTGGTCGCCGCTCTACACTTGGCCATCGGGCCACCCACTCAGCTTCAGAACAGATGCTTTTTGCCCCACACGACTGTCGCAAGCTGTGCCCACGTTAGGTTGGATCGCAACGCACTACACGCCCAGTTTGAGTTTCAGCCTGGGTTCCCTGAGGGTTTCAGCCTCGCTGTCGGCAAGCTTGACCACCACGCCAGCGTGGGCGATGACGCCGACGTCGATGCGGGCGCGGGCGTTCTCGCCTTTTTCGGTGGCCTTACGGGCGTCTTGGCGGGTGCGTGCCAGGCGTTGGCGGACCTCTTCATCAGCACTAGTCAGACGAGCGGCCTCCTCCTCGACCATGCGGAGACGTTCCTGCATCTGCTTTGCTGCCGCCGTGTTGACGAACGAGGCGCCCTGCAGGCGCGCCTGATGGGACTGCAGCCGGGCGACTTCGGACTCGATCTGGTGACGAAGAGCCATGCTGCGAGAGCGGTCGATATCTGCCCGTTTGGCCGCCAGTTCGGAAATTTTTGCCTCTTCGGTCCGGGTCAGGTGGTGACCGGCCCACAGCACGGTGGTCGCACCGTCGCTGTCGCCGGCGATGTCGATCTGTACATTCCCACCGGCAGTGATGCCGCCGCCGACTAGCTTGCGGATCCGCACATCTCCTGTCGCCTTCAGTTCGCAGTCGCGCACCTCGCCCTCAATGCGTAGCGATCCGGCCATGATGGTGCGGTTCTGGCCACCGCCGCGCATGACCACCATCCCCCCCGCCTCCATGTCCTGACCCGCCCCGACCTTGCCGTCGATCTCCAGATTGCCGCCTGCCGAGACGAAGGCGTCCTCAAGATCACCCATGATGACGATGTCGCTGGAGCTGATGATGCGGGCCCCTGCCCGGACCGATCCACGCACCACCACTACCTCGTCGGTGACGATCGGCGGGTGGTCCGGACCAAGATCGCCGTCGATCGCGACGATGCCGACTACCCGGACGCAGCCGTCCGCCTGCAACTGCACAAAGCCAGTGATGCGCGAACGGAGCGCCAAACGGCCATCATCGGCCCGGGCCATCTCCGTTCCGACACCGGCACAGCTTTCCGGCGTTCCAGCCTCTTGGTCTGACGCCGGTACGACATGCCCCAGCACATCCATGCCAGAGGCCGCAGGGCGGCCATCATCCCACCAGGCGATCAGTTCACCAACCGCGACCTTGCGCAGGTTGCCCTGGCCGACCAGGGTTTCGACGGTGGTGTTCTCGACCTCGCCGGTGAGGAGGTAGCCAGCCGCGCGACCGGGATCAGCGGCACGGCCCCGCGCCACCACAACTCGGCCGGATGGGAATGCCGGTCCATCGATCAGGCGACGCAAGGCGTCACCATCAAGACCGAAACGCAGGCCGGACTCCTTGATGCAACGTTCCAGGTCCTCCTTCACCGCCTTCTGACCCGGCCGCGTGAATGCGGTGGCTTGCAGGTGGTCCGGAGACAGTTCGAGGGAAACCGACGACCGCAGTGGTTCAAGCGGCTCGTTCTTCACGCTGCGACCGCTGATACCAGGGGACGAGGCGAGTCCACGGGCGAGGACCAGACGGCGCGGCACGTCCTTCGGGAAAGTGGCGGCATGCAAAGAAGATTCGACCAAACCGCGGACCACTCCGGCCGAGGCGACGATCTGATCGAGCATCCAGCGGGGGAAACTGGCTCCTGGCGCCAAGGCCATCGAAGCGCGTAAACCGCCTTGGTCGATGATTACCCGTTTGACCAGCAGAGCCATTTGAGCCGGATCGATCTTGATGTTGTTCGGCTTCACCGTCACCGCGGTGGTCGGCGGCCCGACCTGTGGCGGACTGGCCAGATTGACCGGACTGGCCGTCGGCCCAACTGGCAATGCGCGCGCCGGCTGGACCGGAGTTCGTGGACTCGGCTTCGGCTGGCCATGCCCACCAAGGACATTGGCGATCTGGGTTAGTGCGACCCGGGCATCGGTTGGCCGGTCATTGCGGTCCTTGCCCATCAACGAGCGGGTCAGCCAGGCGATCTCAGCGGGACAGCCAGGCGCCGCCAGGGCCAGGTCGGGGGTCGGATCGTTTAGTACCGCGACCAGCACACCCATCGGATCGTCACCGGGATATGGCGGACGACCGGCGACCAAATGGAACAGGGTCGCGCCCAGGGCGTAGACATCGGCGCGGATATCCAGATCCTGGACCGCGCGGGCCTGTTCCGGGGCGATGTAGGCGGGCGTGCCCACGACCATGCCCGGCATAGTCAGATCGGCCCCTCCGCTGGGTTTGGCCAAGCCGAGATCGGCGAGCTTGGGTTGGCCGCGGGCATCCAGGAAGATGTTGCCTGGCTTGAGATCCCGATGGATCAGGCCGGCATCGGCAATGGCACACAGGCCCTGAAAGCATTCCTGAATCAGACGGACGGCACGCCAGGCCTCCAGCTTGCCCTCACGGGCCAGCAATTGGCGGAGATCGCCGCCAGTGACCAGTTCCAATGCCATGAACAGCTGCCCTTGGGCCTCGCCGGCGTCGTGGCAGGTGATGACGTTGGGGTGGACGACCCTGGCGCTGACTTTGGCCTCGCGCAGGAACCGCTCGCGCGAGCGCTGATCAGAAAGCAGATGCGCGGACACGACTTTCAACGCCACTGGGCGACTCAGGGCAATTTGCTCGGCCCGCCAGACTGTCGCCATGCCTCCCTGACCAAGCCGGTCTAGGACCCGATAGCCGGGTATTACTGGGGGCTGATCGGCAGGCATCGGCCCTGGTAATAGCCGGTTCCTGACCGGGTGTCCATGATTGCCTGGGACGACCGCGTCAGGCGAAGGGTTTGCGTTCCAACCAGGGAGCCAGGACGGAGGCCTCGCGCAGCAGTTCGGTATGCAAGGCGATAGTCCCGGCACAGACCATCGAGCGGCGTTTGACCAGATCGTCGGTTCCACCGAGGTAGTCGGTTGCCACACCGCCTCCGCAACGCACCAGCAGTTCCCCAGCGGCGGTGTCCCAGGGATAGATCCCCAGTTCGTAGTAGGCGTCCAGCCGACCGACCGCGACGTAGGCCAGATCCAAGGCCGCGGAACCGCCGCGGCGCTGGTCGTCACAGATGCGCTGGACCCGGTCGAACACCCGCAGCGCGTCGTCATGGACTTCGGGAAAACGAAACGGCATGGCGGTGGCCACCAAGGCTCGCCCGAGGCTGTCGCAGGGCGAGCAGTACCTGCGCTGGCCGTTGAGCCAAACCCCGGCTCCGCGCTCGGCGGTAAACATCTCATCGGTGATCGGATTGTAGACTGCGGCAAAGCGTGGCTGGCCAGCCTCTACGTAGGCGATCGAAAGCGCGAACGTTGGGATGCCATGGATGAAGTTGGTCGTGCCGTCGATCGGATCGAGGATCCACAAGGGACGATGCGGCTCCCACTCGGCTGCCGTCACGGTGCCCGGACTGGCTTCTTCGCCAAGAATCTGGTGGTCGGGATGGCGCGCGCGGATTCGCCGGACCAATTCGACCTCGACCTGCCGGTCGACATGCGACACGTAATCGCGACTGCCCTTGATGGTGATGTCCTGGTCCTTGACCGCAGCGAAGTGCTCACGGGCGATGCGTCCACCGGCTTTGGCCAGTTCTGTAAGGAGACCAAGCATGGCGAGACCATACAGGGCGGCGCAGGCGCGCCATGAACCGTGGCAAACCGCTCCCGCGTCCCAGGCGCCGGCAACGGGCATCCTGATCGCATGGAGCACACGTTGTTGATTTCTGCCGGCTGGGCGCTGATCGCCACAGCTGGCATCGTGTGTTGGCGAATCGGACGCAGATCCCGCCGCAGCGCCATCGGGCTGGCGGTAGCCGTCCTCGCGCTCGGGGGTGGTGGTGGTGAGCTGATAGCCAAGTGGCGTGACCACAACCTGCGTCACGAATTGATGCTGCGGGCACGCCATCTGGCGGCAGGCCTCGACCGCAATGACCTGTCGGCACATCGGAACCAGCCGGACGACCTCGGCCAACCCTGGTTCGAGCGTACCAAGGCAAGGATAACCGAAGCCAAGGCGAGCGACAACGAGGTGGTCTATGCCTATCTGCTGGAACAGGTCGGCACCGCGGTGCGCTTCGCCAACGACGACGACCCCGTCGACATGGCCGGATACGAACCACCGGGGACGGAGTACACCGACATCGTCCCGGCGATGCGCCTGTCGATTGCAAACGGGATGCCATTCGCCCTCGGTCCCTATGCCGACCGCTGGGGTGAGTTTATCAGTGTCGGTGTTCCGATCACGCTTCCTGCCGGTCGGTCGATGCATCTGACGCTGGACATCTCGGCAGCCCACTGGCGACAGGAGATGTGGATGTGGCGTTCGTGGCCGATCGCCATCGGAGTCGCGATGGCCTGGCTCACCATGTTGTTGTGGTCACGAGGACGGGCTCTGGCAGCAATGCGTGAGGCCGTCACGAACGCTCAAGAGGCCAACCGTTCAAAGGATGCGTACCTGGCAACCGTATCGCATGACTTGCGCAATCCGCTGGGCGGCATCATCGGCATGACCGGTCTGCTGGCAGACACAGAGTTAAACGCCGTACAGCGTGAATATGTGCAGCTGGCCCACGACTCCGGCCAGCAGCTGCTGAACCTAGTCAACGAACTGTTGGATTACGCCCGTATCGAGGCCGGCGAACTCGACTTTGACCACATCCACTGCCCGGTCCGCGAGGTCGTCGAGGACGCAGTAGCCCTGATGGGGCCGTTGGCCACTGCCAAGGGAATCGAACTGAATGCGATCATCGATCATGCCGTGCCCGACGCGCTCCTGGGTGATCCCGACCGCATCCGCCAGGTGCTGCACAACCTGATCAGTAACGCGGTGAAATTTACCGACGATGGCGAGGTCGTGGTCCGCGTGACCGTCCAGCCGGATCCAGCAGTCAACCGGGTACGTCTGACCATCGCCGTGCGCGACACCGGCATCGGCATCGATGCGCGCACCCTGGAGCGTCTGTTCAAACCTTTCGCCCAGGGCAGCGAGATCAAACGCCGGCGAGGCGGCACCGGTCTGGGCTTGTGCATCGCCCAGCGCATCACCGAGGGCATGGGCGGATCCGTCACCGTCAACAGCGTGCCGGGACGGGGCTCGACCTTTACCGCCGCCATCATGCTGGAGCCGGATCCGCAGCCACCCGAACTCGCCATCGTAGAGCCTTCACGACGTGGTGCCCGGGTGGTGGTCGCGGTGATGCATCCGTCTCTTTCTGAAAGCCTGTGCGAACTGCTGCGGTCGATCGGGCTCGAGGCCACGCCAGCGCCAACCGCGGAACAGATCGTCCAGGAATTGGCATCATCGCCTGCTGCCGTGCTGGTCGACGCAGCCTGGTCGCGTGAAGCGATGGTCCTCAGCCAAACATCCAGTGTGCCAATGGCTCTGGTCACAGCCCGCAGCAGCGGGGGAACCCAGATGGTGGCGCACAAGCGTCTACCCATCCTGCTGCGGCCAGCCCGACGGGATGGACTGCTGCGACTACTTGCCGGACTGTGGGGCACCCGAGGGAGCACCGGCCGGCTGCTGCGTCAGGCGACACCGGCCATCGAATCCAATCTGGGCCCGCCACACGGAACGGTAGCCCACGTGGAATTGCCGGCCGAACTCGACTACAGCCCGTCAGCCGACACCCTCCGGCGCACACCCTCTGC
>Ga0105046_10002866_pt1 | contig 27274 bp, 21 predicted proteins | sample MAT03_FD_78385 | JGI IMG/M metagenome (GOLD analysis project Ga0105046, IMG submission 78385) | Freshwater microbial communities from Lake Fryxell liftoff mats and glacier meltwater in Antarctica - MAT-03 (megahit assembly) | ecosystem: Environmental > Aquatic > Freshwater > Ice > Liftoff... | reverse complement strand
CCTCGTTATCCAACGGTCAAAAAACGAGTCTCTCGACGCAAACAATCCGAGCAATCACCGAGGCGTTCTAACCCCACAGCAGCTTAGCTTCGCGGATGTTGCTATCAAGTGCATTGGGCTCAACCCCTAGCTGGGGTTGATCAAATTTCTCATGGCATCCTGCTTACTCAACTTTGCAAACCAATTAGTCCAATCTAGAGTCAACCTAAATAAAAACAAGATTCTAAAAGTCTGCGCCGCCCGCGCAGCGGGCGGCGCAGACTTTTAAGGTTTTATATTTAATTACGCCCATCTACTTAATAAACACTAGCCTCTCTAAAGCTGCGCCATAATCTCAGGGAGCAAGTGAGCCGGAATTTTAGAGAGAGCCAGGTTTTGCCCTGTGGTGCCACATTGAAGGTAAAGGGTTCGGAGACTTTGTAGCAAACCCTTGAAGGCAACCTGCCGCAGGTCGCTCTTGTGCTGCCATCCCTGAACAGCCTGAAGGTGGTGGTGGAGTGATATTTCTAGCAGAGCTGATTGAGATTGGGAATGTGCTGATGAATAGTCTAATTTGGCTTGCCAAAGCGCAAGCTGGTGATAGGCTAAGCCCAAGTTGTTGTGGGTGGTATAAGGGTCAAAGCTTAGCAGCGTGACTTGATCACTTTGGGCTAATTGAGCAGCAACTAAAAGAGCTGCTTCATAGGCCTGAATAGCATTGTGTAAATGATTTGCCTGCTCTTGAAGCTGGTCTTTACTGCAAATGGCAAGATGCCAGTAGGCAGTACCCAAATTGTTTTGCGTAGCGGCAAAGGCAGGGGCAGCAAGGTTTGGGGTACGATAGCGCAGGGCGATCTGATACGCGGCGATCGCGGCGTTCAAATTTTCCTCAGCCTGCTCAAATTGTGATAGATTCCAGTACGCTGTACCCAGGTTATTTTGGATCATGGCGTAATTGAGCGGATCTTGATCAGGAATGTAATAGCGTAGGGCTTCGCTGTAGGCGGCGATCGCGTGTGTTAAGTGCTGCTTAGGCTGAGCGTATTGCGCCAAGTTCCAATAGGTAGTGCCCAAATTGTTTTGTGTAGAAGCGTAGCGTAGCGGGTCATGTTGTGGATTACGATAGCGCAGTGCTTCCTGATAGGCTTGGGCTGAGTGCTCCAAATGCTCGGCTGGATTTTCATACCGGGCTAGATCGGCACAGGCCGCCGCCAAATTGTTTTGAATCATCGGATAGTTCTGAGCCTGCGTCTCTGCATTGAGTTTTGTCAGCGCAAAGCGATAGGTCTGAATTGCTTGCTGTAAATAGGGAACAGCCTGCTCAGCCGTCGTTGTATGGCGAGACAGCAACCAGCAAAGATTGCCTACATCGTTTAATAGATCGCTCCACAGCAGAGATTCACTGGGAAGCCGCATCAATACTTGTTCATAGGTTTGGATGGCAGCGGTTAAGGTAGATACTGCCGTATCTCCTCGCTCGATTCGACTGCGATACAGGTCAGCCAAAATTCGATAGGCTTCTGCCAGTACGGTCGGAGCAGCCTGCTGCTGGTGCAACGCGTCAATCTGTTCTGCTAACTGGGCTGTCTGCATCGCCTCCGACGAAAGCGTGCCCGTACTAGCAGGGAGGTGGGCGGCGATCGCCTCCATATCGTTTAGCCGGGTGCTCGGATCAGAAACTGTTGGCTTAGCAGTCGAGGTGATAGACGTAGCGGGGGCAGAGGAAGCGGCTGGAGCAGACGAAGGTAAGGTGGCGATCGCAGCCGTATGAGACGGTGCCAGATCAAACACCACAGCCGAGGTTGCCCGCCCTACCGAGACCGATAAAGGCAGAGACGAGGTTTGAAGTCGTTGCAGTGAGAAGGCTGCCTTGTCTCCACTGGTCACCAGCAACGGAGCTGAGTGAGCCAGTTCCGGTAGCTCAGAGGGTTCTGCAACTGTTTCAGCAGCAGACTTTTGTGGATGGGGTACTACCTCTATCTGGGTAATAGGTCGAGGCGGCAGCGGGGTCGGATCACCGATAAACTCAAACACAGCCGTACGACAGCGCCAAAATTCCAAAGCGGATTGTGGCAAGGTTCTAAACCAAGGCTGGGGCATCCAAAATAGCAGCGTGGAATCCAACACTGGTAAACTGCGCTCAATTCCTTGCAAGTGGGTTAAGAATAAGCGCTGAATCGGGGCAGGTTGACGCGTGAGTTGCTCAACCCCTAAAAACTGAAATGCAGGCACTGGCAGGCGGCGCTTCCCACTGCGAGGCGGGGGAGATTGTGCCAACCACTGAGCAATTTGCACAATGGGATTTGGATCATTGGGGTTGAGCTGTACCGTCACCATGCGGGGATAGCGCTGTGCGCCGACTTCTGACCGTAGTCGATCAACTTGAATGGGTGAGGGATTTGAGAGATCAGCCTGAAGTTGAACAACTAGGCGATCGCGTAACGGCAAATCATCGCACACTGCAATAAAAATCTGTCGCCGCAAGTTTAGGCTCAGCGCTAACTTCAGTCGTTGGTAAGTCTGCTGATTTGACCCTAAAATTTTGCGAAAGGAGATATCTGACACAATAACCCACGATTAGCCCAGGTATAGCTGTCGCCACAAAGGTTAGGACACTGGGATCGAAGGGGGTGTGGGGGCTTTGCCCCCAGCCAGGGGTTCCACCCCTGCACCCCGTCCTAACCAATCCGTCTATGGCTATATAAAAGTCTTCAAGCAGTTTTTACTTAGCTCAGGATAAGTGAACTATTCCAAGATGTAGAGATTTTGGTATTGGTATTGAGGTAAGGATTTTTCGGAGTGCGGGCTGAACCTGTACTCCAAAAAAAAATTGGTGTTGCTGATTTCATGTATAGCGGTAGCCATGCTCAATAGGCCGCCTCCCTGTCATTCCCGCGCAGGCGGGAATGACGCTGGCATGTCCTAAGCTCTATGACTATGGCTATACGTTTTTTTGCAAGGGGCGCTCCGTATCTCTTGCAAAAAAAATGTACCCAGATTAAGTAATGCCAAAATCCTTACCCGTTGAGAACCACCCGGTACCAACCATGAAAAAAGCCGGACAATTTCGTTAGAAATCGTCCGGCTGCTCCTATTCTTATAGGCTTTAGTTCTTATAGGCTTTAGCAACTCCAAACTGGATAGAGGCGTAACTCGCTTCTAAACCATTAGGATACTGCAACGGCAATTGCTAGCAGCCCGCCCACCAAGGCGATCGCTCCTACACCCAAGACAAGATAAGTAACTTGCTGCTTTTTGGTAGGTGGCTCTGCCTTGTAAACCTTGGGTTCAGCTGCAAAATTGTTTAGGCGACCGCCTTCTTCGGTGGTGTATGGCATGCGTTAAATTCCTTTTTTAGATGTTGGCCAACTATAGCAAAATATTAAGAAAAACACCAAATTCTTAGGAAAGAGGTAAAAAAATTGTTACTTGAAAGGTGGTAAGTAGTTCAACCTCAATAAAAACCAAATCCTAAAACCCTGCGCCGCCCGCTGCGCGGGCGGCGCAGGATTTTAGGATTTTATACTTATCTTAAGCCCACCTACTTAACGGTGATTTTCAAACGAAACATTCTCATCTGTAGACCTCATCTATTCCAGCGATTCTTAAAGCAGAAACCGCTGGAATAGACGAGGGGAGTCCTAAGATTGAAATATTTTTTGGACGTGCAGGCTTTGCCCGCATGTCCAAAAATCCTTACATCGATACCACTACCTAGCGCCGAAGAGTGAGACTAGGGACACTGAAGCCTGAGAAACTCTGCTATGTGTTGTACTGCAATTTCTAAACGGGCGGGTTCGTGTACCAGAGCAAACCGGACATACCCTTCACCAGATTTACCAAATCCCGCTCCGGGAGCAAGTGCAACACCCGTAGCTTCCACTAAACGGATGCAAAAGCCAATGGAGTCAGTCGCCCAAGGATCAGGCAGCTTTGCCCAGAGGTAAAGTGCAGTGTCTGGACTGGGCACATGCCAACCGATTCGATGTAGGGCTTGAACAGTAGCGTCTCGACGCTGACGAAAAATGTGGATGGCATCTTGTACGCTGTCTTGAGACCCAGTTAGGGCGGCGATCGCCCCATTCAAAATACCGCCATATTGATTGAAATCGACGACGGCCTTGATTTGGCGTAGGGCGCGGATGAGGTCGCTATTGCCAATGGCGTAGCCCACTCGAAAGCCGCCCATATTGTAGGACTTGGACAGGGTAAAAAATTCGATTGACACCTGTTTTGTTAGATCTGCCTGGAATATGGAGGGCGGGGGCGTATCGGTAAAAACCAGATCGGCATAGGGAAAGTCATGTACCAGCACTAGGCCATGCTGCTGGCAAAAGGCGACGGCACGTTGAAAAAAGCTGAGCGGGGCGATCGCCGTTGTCGGGTTGTGGGGATAACTGAGCACCATCATCCGCGCTTGAGCCAGTACTGATTCGGGTATTTCTTCAAAGACTGGCAAGAATCCATTTTCCACTCGCAGCGACATGGGGTAAACCTGTCCGCCTGCCAGGTATACGCCCCCCGCATGGGATGGATAGCCAGGATCTTGCAGCAGGGCAAAGTCGCCTGGATTCAAAACGGCCAGTGGCAAATGGGCGGTGCCTTCTTGGGAGCCAATCAGCGGCAGCACTTCTGTTTCGGGGTCAACGGCAACGCCAAATTTTTGGGTATACCACTGCGCGGCGGCTTGGCGAAACGTTTGGGTGCCGTGAAATAGTAAATAGCCGTGGGTGCTGGGGTCAGACAGAGAGTGGGCGATCGCCTCCAGCACATGGTTGGGGGCAGGCAAATCAGACGATCCTAGCGACAGGTCAATGATCTCCTTCCCGGCAGCTCGTGCTTTAGCCTTAGCGCGATCCATGTCGGCAAAGACATTTGCCTGAAGCGGTTGGAGACGATTGGCACGCTGCATAGTAAGCATCCAAGGAGTCTAAAAAGAGTCGAGCCTAATGAGGTGATATTCTGCTTCCTGTCGCCCTACGTTACCATTAAACCCTTCAAAAAATCCCTCAAAAGAGGCTCAACCTGAGCCTATACGCTGAGTCAGAATAGTTTCACTGGAACGTGATCAGGTAGTCCCAAATTGGTAAGGATTTTTTGATGGGCGGGCTAAGCCCGCCCATCAAAAAATCCTTACATCAACACCACTACCCGTGATGATTTTGGAACAAACTGGATTATCTGCGCTATATTAAGAAAAATTTCAAATAGCAGCGTTGCACTTGACAAGTGTGACACAACTTAGGTCTGAGTATTTTGTTATGAGGAGAGTGTTGGGTGACTATTCTGCAACGATTGACTTCCACCACGAGTGAGTCCTTAATTGCCGATTTTTTCCAGAAATCGGCTGGGCAATGGCGTTCAGAGCGGCGCTATTACACTCTGCCTGAGGGCGATACCAAAGAGATGGTGAGCCTGATTCAAATTCGGTTTCTAGAGCAGGGCTGTGAGGAACTGGTTACTCTGGCTCGGCTGCACGAATTGACAGATGAAACCGTCCTGACCTGCGGTGCCGAAGTCTTTTGGGACAGTGCCGAGTCGGTGTCTGGCCGGAAGCAATCCCAAGGCTCTACCCTGTTTGGTGCACTGGGAAGCGTATTGTTTCGCGATCGCGGCTTTGCCACGACCAAGCCCGTTACGGCTGGTTTTCACTTTAGCAATCCCCAAACCCTCTCCCTACGTACTGACTACAAAGGCTCTTCGTTTGAAGAAGAGATCAAGCTAGTTGGGCAACTCTATCGCACCCGTCAAACCATCATTTCGCGGCAAGGGGAACAGCAGATGATTGGGCAATATCTGGAAAAACGCCTGGGCTAGTGGGGGAAGCGTTTTGCAAAACGCCCGTAGCTTATCCCTGTAGCTTATCCCCGTGGCTTATCCCCGTGGCTTATCCAAGGATAGGTTCCAATCGCTGCACCAGTTGATCTATCTCGGCTACGGTGTTGTAATGCACCATGCTGACGCGAACCACCCCGTTGCGGTCTGTTAAGCCCAGGTCTTGAATCAGTCGCTTGGCATAAAAGTCACCATAACGAATGCCGATGTGATGGGGATCAATCTTGGGCGGAATAGTGGCGCTATCTACACCGTCTACCACAAAGGAAATCGTTGGAACACGCAGGGTCTGATCGGCGTTTGAGTTGCCGATAATTTGTACATTCGATTTGGTTCGGAGGTAGCTTAGGAGGCGATCGCTCAACACCTGCTCATATTGACTAATGAGGTCAAATGCCTGCACCATTTGCATCCGCAGGCCAGGAGCAGTGCGATCGCCATAGTGCTGATGCGCTAAATCACTGAGGTAATCGCACAATCCAACTAACCCATAGCTCAGTTCAAAATTTACGTTTCCCGGTTGAAATTTATAGGGAATATCGGTTGCGCCGATAAAAAAGTGGTTGATTCCTGGCATCGCCAGCAACTGATCGCGCTTGCCATAGAGAACGGCGTAGTGAGGCCCATAAACCTTATAGAAGCTGAAGGCATAAAAATCTACGTCCAACGCCTGCACATCAACCAATCGATGGGGCGCGTAGGCCACGCCATCGACGCAAATTAACGCTCCGTGGGCATGTACGAGATCAGCGATCGCCCGAATCGGGTTGATCGTTCCCAACACGTTTGAAGCGTGAGTCACCGCAACCAATCGAGTGCGCGGGGTCAACAGAGATTCTAAATCACTCAACTCCAGCGTGAATGTAACCGGATTCAGCGCCCAGGTTTTGACCACAATGCCGTGTTTTTGCAGATCTACCCAGCAGCCAATATTGGCCTCGTGATCGCAGTTGGTGACAATCACTTCATCGCCAGGGCTAAAGGTCTGACCGAGACAAAGCGACAAAATTCGCATCAACAAACTGGTTGATGATCCCATCACCACTTCTGATGGATCTGCCGCATTGATTAATGTGGCGATCGCCTGCGCGCCTTCTGCTACCCGTTCGCCTGCAAGTTGCGATACCCCATAGGATGCGCCGAGCTGTACATCAGAGGTCAGCAAAAATTCACTGATGCGATCGACAACCCGCTGAAGCGTTTGAGAACCCCCTGCGTTGTCAAAAAATATCCAGTCACCTGCCAATGCTGGAAACTGTTGACGCACATAGTCAGTCTGAAGCAGGTTACCAGTTACTGTCATAAATTAAGGTGTCAGAGCGTTGGTAGATTAAATGTGTGATTCAGCTTGGACTCTCAAATGTTCTTGCCCCCAGTCGCAGAGGGCGGTTAATGCTGGAATTAGACTCTTACCATAGTCCGTAAAAGAATACTCCACTTTGGGCGGTACTTCTGAATAAACGACCCGATCAACTAATCCATCTTTTTCCAATTCACGCAGTTGTTGAATTAGCATTTTTTCAGAGATCTCAGGCATTAATCGCTTTAATTCGCTAAACCGTCTAACCTCAGCTTTCAAATGCCAGAGGATCAAGATTTTCCACTTGCCTCCTAGAACTTTCAGCGTAGTCTGAACAAACAGGGTGCCTTCAGTCTCCATATGTTTCCTAACCCTTCAATGAGACTTAACGTAACGGGGCACACTCCACTATAAAACCCCAAAACCCCTCGCCGTCCACAGCCAGTGGCGAAGGTTTTAAAATAGCCTCTGCACAGTTGTGCTGCTCTAGCTCGATCGCTAAATTATCTATGGGGGGTGCAATTGGAAAACATTTTGTCAGTTTCGATGGTTGCGATCGCCCAGTACCCGTACCTCTTCAGCTAGGCTGTGCTTGTAATCCTAATACTGCAATTATCTAATGGAGTAAAGCGCGATCGCACAACCTGTGACAGAGTTTTGAAAGTTAGAATCTTGAACACCAGAACTGTAACTGGCTAAACCCGGATTCATCTCTGTCATAAGTGAAGTACCCAACAGCCCCGTTCAAATCCCATTGCCCGGATTGAACTTCCCCTCCCGTGCTGCCCCACGGAGAACCCCATGCCAAAGCCCCTCTCCACCGCCCTCAAAATCACCTTCCTCAGCTTCTCACTGCCTCTGATATTTACTGGCAATGTCTGGGCAAAAGCCTGTACAGAAGCAGAAGTTAACACCTATCTCAGAAATAGTCGTGATGCTCTATTTGACTGTGATGACAAGGCGATTCCGGTACTGCTTGAGATGCTCAAAAGCAACGATGCAAAAATTCGGAGTTATGCGGTTCAGGCATTAGTCTTCCAAGTTGGCATCAAAGACGAAATTGTGGTTCCTGCTTTAGTCGGCGCATTGAAAGATGAAGATGTGGGGGTGCGTAGAGCTGCATCTACTGCACTAGCTACAGTTGCTATTGAAGGCAATATAGCAGTTCCATCCCTCATAGAAGCAATCGAGGACAAAGATGTTGAAGTTCGTTATACTGCCGCCTATGCACTTAGAAACTTTGGCAAAGACAAAATTGTGCTTCCTGCCTTGATCAAAGCCCTTGAGGATAGCAACGCATATGCTCGAAGTGGTGCTGCTCTGGCCTTGGCACAAATTGGTGCAGATACTAAAATCGCGATTCCTGCTCTAATTAAAGCCTTAAAAGACGATAACTCAGCCGTTCGTAGCTATGCTGCCTACGCCTTAGGCAAAAACGACACAGACTATAAAATAGCTATTCCTGGACTGTTAGAAACCCTGAAGGATCCGTACGCCCATGTTCGGAGTAACGCTGCTAGCAGCATATGGGCGATTGGGGTAGAAGATAAAACTGCCATTCCACCTTTAATCCATCTGCTTCAGGATAAAAATACCTCTGTTCGCAGTAGTGCTGCCTATGCGTTGGGACTTTTTAGCACGGATCCTGATGCTGTCCTGCCTGCCTTGATTGACACGCTTAAGGATAAAGATTTTGAGATTCGCAAAGAGGCAGCACGATCGCTGAAAGATATTGCCGCTAATCAGTACAGTCATACGCCAACTATGCAGCAGACTGAACAAGCATTGGAGGTTGTTTCTAAAATTAAAAAGACCCTAGCAGATCCAGGTTTGCAAAAAGAAGCCTACATTGAGGAGTATCGTTCCAGTGTGGAGCGATCGCTGGAATCGCTTCAGAACAAGCGGCAATCGTTTCTCTTCCAATCAGCCGGGGAATGGATTGCAGCCGGGAAAGAGGTGTGGTTGGCTCATACAGCGTTTTGGCTGGCTCTGATTCTCGTCTATCCCAAGTCGCCGCAGGTGCAAGCCATCTTTTTCTGGAATCCCTGGGTACGAAAGATTATGGGCTTGGGATATGTGGGATTTGCCTTGACGTGGGTGACATTTCTGCGGCGATCGCTCTTTGCTCCCTTCAAAGAATCACTGCTTGCCGATGCGGGGCTAGAAAACTTTAAGCCAGGAGCGTATTTTGAGAATTCAGACATTAAAAGCTCTAATTCAGGAACCGTGACTCCGATTCGAGAGGCGGTTCCAGGATTTAAGGGACAGATTGTCCTGGAAGGTGCTTCGGGCTTAGGAAAGACCATGTTTTTACGTCATCTTTGCCAGCAATCAAAACGAGTTGTGGTCTATCTTCCGGCGACCAAGTGTGCCGATGGCGTGATTGAAGCAATTCAAAAGAAGCTGCATGGAGAGGAGATTAAAGACCCTAAGTTTTTGCAGAATTTGATTTACAGCGGCGCGATCGCTATCTGCATTGACGGTCTAAATGAAGTGAGTGCTGACACACGGGCAAAGATTGTCGAATTCACCGAAAACTACTTCAAGGGCGACATTATTCTGGCAACGCAGCCAATGGAATGGACACCTCCTTCAACAGCAAAACAGTTTGTGATGCAACCATTGGGGCGATCGCACATTCAAGCCTTCTTGCTCTCTCGCAAACCGCTAATTCCTGACTATGCTTTGGTTCGAGAGGAAGCTTATGAACAGTCTTGCGGTCGTTATCTGGAACAAGTACTGAACGAGCGGCAAGCCCCAGAAGAACTGGAAGCAACTCAGCGGATTCTCTCTAATCCAATGGATTTGACCGTGATTGCTTCAATGCTTGCCGCCGGCAAACAGCCTGATTTGTTTCGTTTGCAGGAACAACAGTATATAGTCATGACCGAGGAGTACCAGGAAAAGCATTTGGGGCAAGAATTTCCCCTTGAAAGTTTCTCGGAAGCGGTCTACCAAATGAGGCTCAAGGATGAAGCCGCGTTGCCAGAAGCACAGTTTTTAGAAGAGCTTTTGGGCATGGAGCGGCACAAAATGGTGGTTAGCCGTCAGTCCAAAGATAGCGAAGGAAAGCCTGCTAAAGAATGGCACTTTCGTCATGACAAAATCGCTGAGTTTTTCATTCTTCAGACTTTTCTGAAACATCTAGAGCGACAGGAAGAACACTTAGGCGATCCGCGCTTTCGAGGGGTGTATTTTATGCTGGCGAATTTTCTCAAGTTGGAGGATGCGATCGCTCTCCGCGAAATGCTGATTCAGTACGCGGCTGACACGAAAGACCATACGGTTAGCGACACGTTTGTCCAGTTGGTGCGATCGCGCAAGTTAGAGTCAGTGCAAACGGCAGCATAATTTTAGATGCGGGCGATCACAATTATCCAAATCGATTACATTCGACCGTACAAGGTTGTCTGTTGAAGCCGAGAGGCTCCCAGCAGCGGGTAAAGCGGAACGTTGTAAAGCTCTAGTAAGTAGGTGGGCTTAGTTAAATATAAGATTCTAAAACCCTGCGCCGCCCGCACAGCGGGTGGCGCAGGGTTTTAGAATTTGGTTTTATTCAGGTTGAACTACTCAGTAATGTTCTAAAAGACAGGGTAAAACTTATTCATGCTGATTTTGGACAGCCCGTCCGTGTAAATGTGGTAACAGGTGAATATCTTGGTCTTCTAAAATAGCTTTGACCCAAGGTAGAGCGGCTAGAGCAGCGATACCTGCCGCATTCAGTTCGACGGGTACTGAGCCTAATGTATCGGGAGCCTGTGCTAACGGATGGCCGTCAAAATTTTGGAGGAGGCGATTAAGCTTGCCCATGGCATGGTGTGTAGCTTCACGCATATGGGCGATCGCCGCCTGCCGCTCGTCATAGGTCTGTCGCCGTGAGGTCGCTCTGCGGGGTTGTCCCGTTTCTAACAAAACGATCGCCCGAATTTTTTGCTGGGGATCTAGACGACTTAACCTTGCCCCAAACTCTGGGCTGATTTTGTCGATCTTAGCGTCTAGAGATTTAGTGTCTAAATTAGTCTCTAAAGACTTAGCATCTGAAGATTCTGACGAGGAACCCTGGTCTGTGGGTGCCATATCCCAAGCCCTTGGGGAATCGATTACATGGAATGCTCGTGTCATCATACGTTTCTGAGCCTCAAACTCATTCTGCCCAATTGTGCCGATGATGCCCCAGGTAAGCCATTTTAAACGATTAATGTAGTTCAACCTAAATAAAAACAAGATTCTAAAAGTCTGCGCGGGCGGCGCAGACTTCTAAGGTTTTATATTTAATTACGCCCATCTACTTAACGCTGTATTTAGCGTAGCTGGAATATCACTCTATCTCAAAGCTTTGAGCTACAAACTTGACAATGATGTTGAAGAGTCCTCAGCGTCTCAATGGCATCGCCCATCTCAATTAAGGCGGCGGTTAGTTTAGGACTTGAGCGCCTTAAACGCTTCTAGCGGCTGAATCAATCCGTAGCCCCAGCGATTATCAGGACGATAGCGATCGCCAGCCGGATGCTTTGCGGTTTGCTTGAGCGCTTCTATGATATCCGTCAAGGGGGCATCTGGCTGGGCAGCCATGAGCAGCGCCACAACCCCCGCTACATGGGGTGCTGCCATCGAGGTGCCGTCCATAATGGTGTATTCGTAGCTGCCATCGGGTCGTTTTTCGGGAGGAATGCAGGAGTAAACCTGGGTTCCAGGAGCTACGACATCGGGTTTCGTGACCACAGCAACCTTTTGCCCCGGAAATACCAGGCTGGCTCCGCTGCTGTAAGGCGCAACATCTGTTTTGCTGCGGGGAATTTTTTCTACCGCTCCGACGGCAAAGGCGCTGTGAACATTGCCAGGAGAGCTGGAATTGCCGTGATTTTCATTGCCGATCGCCACCACGGGCAAAATACCGTAGCTGGATATCAAAATATCAAAGATTTCGGCGAACAGCGGCTCATAGTAGCTAAATCCTAGGGATAGGTTCAAAACATGGGCACCTTTTTCTACTGCCCAAGAGATACCTTCCATCAATGTTAGTAGTGTCGAGTCGCCAATTAGCACACTGGCCACCAATAGCTCTGCCCCCGGAGCCACCCCAATAGATACACCTTCGGGGGTTTTGCCGCCTGCGATGGTGCCGCAAATGTGTGTGCCATGCTGACCTGCATCGAAGGTGGGGGTTGTGGTAATCCGGCGACCCAAGGGGTCAATCATGACGAAATCACTGACTCGTCCTTCTAGGGCTGGGTGGTTGCCATAGACACCCGTGTCTAGCACGGCTACTTTGATCTGTTCGCCAGTGCTATACGCCCATAGGTTAGGAATTTCGAGCTGCTGTAAGCCCCAAGTGAAGCCATGCTCGATATCTTGGCGGTTAATATCGCCGTAGATCACATCATTGGGCTTGATTAGCTTAATTCTTTGGTTGGGTAAAATGGCGATAACGCTAGGCTGATCGGCCAGAGCGGGCAACGTTTTGCGGGTTACTTCCATTGTGGCGATCGGCAATGCTCCCGATCCAATCGTGGCCACGGCTGGCTCTTCATGGATGGGCGATCGCTTGGCTCCTGCCGCCTGATGGGTTTGAAACAACTGCGCCTGAATGGCCTGTTGCAACCTAGCTCGCGTCTTTACATAGCTCAAGCGCGTCTTTGCCGATCGCAGTTGACTCAGTGTTGGCAGGTCTTCGGATACTGGCATCCGATAAATTACAATCGCGTCTAACTTATCGTTAGGGCCGCTCTCTGCTAAAAATGGCTCAAAGGCGGGAGAGATTTTGTGTTCGATGCTCATACTTAGACCTTGGGGCTACCTTTTATACTCTTCGGTAGGGGCACTGCAAAACCGGGCTAAATCGAGCGCAGTCTTTCTGGTTTAGACAGAGTACGCTTGGATGTTGTGCCTTGCCCTCAAGGTTCTAAAAAATCTACCAAAGCTAGAACAAAAGGGGTGGATATGGGCTTAGCCCATATCCACCCCTTTTGTTCTGTACTAAGTACGAAATCTGCTTCTAGATATATAGCGGATATATAGCGGTAGCCATGATCAATAGGATGCCTCCCTGTCATTCCCGCGCAGGCGGGAATCCATCTGCTCGATAGGTGCCAGCGTCATTCCCGCCTGCGCGGGAATCCATCTGCTCGATAGGTGCCAGCGTCATTCCCGCCTGCGCGGGAATGACGCTGGCATGTCCTAAGCTTTATGACTATGACTATAACAGTTAGTTTTTGGTGAGATGCCCGCTCAGAAGGCATCTCAGAAGGCATCTCGGAAGGCATCTCAGAAGGCATCTCAGAAGGCATCTCACCAAAAACTAACTGCCCCCATAACCGACGGAGCTGGTGTAACTGGCGATCGCTATACGGCCAAGAACCGCTGAATCACCTCGTTGCTCAGTTCGCTGGTGGGGCCAGACGCTACAATGCCGCCTTTTTGCATAGCGTAGTAGCGGTCGGCCTGCCGCACAAAGTGCAGGTGTTGTTCTACTAACAACACAGAGATGCCAGTGGTCGCTACAATCCGCCGCACTGCCGATTCAATATCAAGAATGATCGAGGGTTGAATCCCTTCAGTGGGTTCGTCGAGCACTAAGAGCTGCGGCTTACCCATCAACGCACGGGCGATCGCCAACTGCTGCTGCTGGCCACCAGACAAGTCGCCGCCCATCCGCCCCAGCATTGTTTTTAATACCGGGAACAGGTCATAAATTTCCTCTGGCACATCCTGCGTATTCTTCGGCCTCACCCCTCTGGCTTCATATCCCAACAGTAAGTTCTCTTTCACCGTTAGCCGAGGGATAACTTCCCGTCCCTGCGGTACATAACCGATGCCAGCCCGAGCCCGCTGGTCAGGCGTTTTCGCTAGAATCCGCTGCCCTGCAAACACAATGTCGCCACTGCGTGGCTTTAGCAACCCCATCAAGGTTTTTAGCAGGGTTGTTTTACCCACACCGTTGCGACCAATCAAACACACCATTTCCCCCTTGGGAACGGTCAAATCTACATTTCGCAAGATGTGACTTTCCCCGTAATAGACGTTTAAGCCCGACATCTGAAGCGTAAGTGGGGCAGATGTAGAAGTATGGTCAGTAGCAACTGCGGAATTAGTCAAGCTCATGGGAACAAGGAGTTATGGGGGATGAGGTGTGTGTTGGGGCCAGGAAGAACTTAATTCACTTCAGCATTAACGACTTCCAGAAGCCCAGCGGCGTTTTCTAGACTGATATTCTCGTCGTGGTCAATTTCTTGACCGAGGTAAACTTCGATCACCCGTGGATCGCTTTGCACGTCGTCAATCGTGCCTTCGCACAAGACAGAACCCTGGTGCAATACTGTTACTTGCCCCTTAGCAATCTGGCGCACAAATTCCATATCGTGCTCAATTACAACGACAGAGTGGCTTTCGGCTAGAGAGAGCAACAGTTCTCCGGTTCGTTCTGTTTCCTCATCGGTTAGTCCAGCAACGGGTTCATCCACCAACAACAAATCAGGCGATTGAGCCACCAACATGCCAATTTCTAGCCACTGCTTTTCGCCGTGCGAGAGCAAGTTTGCTTTCATATCGGCTTTGTGGGGCAAGCCAATCGTTTCAAGCAAGCCCGACACCGTGCGCCGTTCAGCCGGGGGAGTTTTGACAAAAAGGGTAGAAAACACACCTTTCTTGCGGTTGCACGCCAGTTCCAAGTTTTCGCGGGGGGTCAAGTTCAAATAAACGCGAGGGGTTTGAAACTTTCGGCCTATCCCCATCTGAGCAATCTGATGTTCAGAATAGGGACGCAAGTTACGTCCTTTGAAAAATACCTTACCCTCGGTGGGCTTAGTTTTGCCGGTAATGATGTCCAAGAAGGTGGTTTTACCCGCTCCATTAGGACCAATGATGACCCGCAGCTCTCCTGTATCTAGACTAAAGTTCAGGTTGTTGAGGGCTTTGAAACCGTCAAAGCTAACCGTCAGATTTTCGATCGTCAATATTTTTTCGTTCATATTGAACCTCTGGGTCCTCTTCTAAACTTGGGTAGGTAGACAGTTGCTTGGAGCGTCCGGTCAAGTTGCGGAACCATTCGATGCCCTGGGTGCGGATCAGACCCACGATGCCATCGGGGAGGAACATCACCACTCCCAGAAATAAGCCGCCTAGGAAAAACAGCCAAAAATCAGGGAATTTTTCGCTGAGCAGGCTCTTGCCAAAGTTGACAACCAGCGCCCCTAAGACTGCCCCGACTAGGGTGGCTCGACCGCCAACTGCGACCCAAATCACCATTTCAATGGAGAAGGCAATATCCATTGCCTTGGGCGAAATAATGCCCGATTGCAGTGTAAACATGGCTCCCGCGAGTCCTGCCAGTGCGCCGGAGATGGCAAACACTAGCACTTTGAACCCGGTTGGGTTGTAGCCTGTGAACCGTGCTCTGCTTTCATCGTCACGCAATGCCATCAGCAATCGGCCAAACCGACCGCTGGTCAGCCACCGACACAGCGCATAGGCGGCAACTAGCAGTAAAATCGTAGCCAGATAAATCCCTCGCTGGGTACCGGGGTCGCTAACTGTCGCTCCTAGAATGGTTTTGAAGTCAGTTAGACCATTAGTCCCGTTGATTAACTTCTGCTGCCCGTTGAAGAAGTTGAAGAAGATGATCGTCATCGCCTGGGTCAAGATTGAGAAGTAGACCCCGCGAATGCGACTGCGAAAAACCAGGTAGCCTAATACCCCCGCCAGCACTCCTGGAATCACCATGAGGGCGATCGCCGCAAAGGGGAATGAATCAAACGGTCGCCAGAACCAGGGCAGTTCTGTCACTCCATACAGCTCCATAAACTCTGGTAGCTGGGAGCTAGCAGTCGCAGGAATTTGCAGCTTCATGTGCATGGCTAGAGCATAGCCGCCCAGGGCAAAAAACACCCCATGACCCAAACTCAACAAGCCCGTGAAGCCCCAAATCAAATCAATCCCCAGTGCTGCGATCGCCAGCGCCAGAAACCGTCCCATCAAGTTGAGTCGAAAACCTGACAACAACAGCGGCACAACAAACATTAGGAAGAGGGCAACCAGAGCAACAATCCCCACCTCCATGAGCAGCGATCGCTGCCTCAACAAATTCACACCTTGCCGTCCACTCGCCGCTTGAACCGTCATGCGCTACGCTCGCTAAACAACTCACCTCTAGACATCAGCTTGAAAAATATCGTGGCAATCATTTTTCAGGCGCATCGTGCCCAAAAACCAACCTCCACAAAAAATCGTTTAAGCGTCCACCGTTCGCCCTTTCTGTGGAAACAGACCAGCCGGACGGAACTGAAGGAATAAAATAATTAAGGCGAAAACCATCACCTTTGCCATACTAGTCGTAGCAAAAAAGGCAAAAATATCTTTCAAGAACGGGTTACTGGTCAAGTTTCCAAGAATTCCTGTACCAATGACGTAGTCGGCGATACCAATTGCCATTGCCCCTACAACAGTTCCTACTAACTTGCCAACACCGCCTACCACCACCACCATGAACGTATTCACGATGTAGTTTTGTCCGGTATTGGGGCCAACAGAACCCAACAGACTCAGGCCACAGCCTGCCACTCCTGCCAATCCAGACCCAATCGCAAACGTAATCGCATCAACCTTACGAGTTGGAATCCCCAAACAGGCACTCATATTTCGGTTCTGGGTGACAGCCCGAATCCGTAGTCCCCACTTGGTGCAATTGAGAAACCAGTAAACGCCTGCCACACAAAAAATCGTCAGAATCATGATGAACAGACGCGTTGAAGGAAGCTGAAAATTCCCAATAGGAATGCCACCCCGCAGCCAAGACGGAGCCGTTACGTCCTGATTTTGTGCCCCAAACCACGGCTTAGTTACAGCCAGCTTGTACGTTTGTCCCAAGAATGCACTCGCCGCCAAAGCAACGCCGATGGAAAGGGGCAACAGCGCTGCAACAATCCACTTCTGCACCGATTCAAAATCTGCACGGCGCTTCAACAGCCACTGTCCACCAAAGAACAGTAGCGAAAACAGCAGTAGTCCAAAGACCATGACCCAACTGACACTTCGCACAAACTGTTGCAGAATTAGGCTCACGCCCCAGGTTGCCAGTAACGTTTCCAGCGGTCGCCCGTATAGATAACGAATCACCCCTCGCTCCAGCGCTAGCCCCACCAGAGCCGCCACTAAAAACGCCGCAATCAGGGCGAAAAAGATGTAAAGCTCAAACAGCGGGCCACCGATGCCTTTGAATGCGTTTTGTACCACAACGGTGGTGTAAGCGCCCAGCATCATCAGCTCACCGTGCGCCATGTTAATAACGCCCATCAACCCAAACACGATCGCCAATCCCAACGCGGCTAGCAACAAGATGGAACCGATGCTCAGCCCATTGAAAATGCCATCTAAAATACTTGCGAACAACCGCTTTCTCCTATTTCAACGCGACTGGCTTTTTTGGTAGTGGTACTGACGTAAGGATTTTTTGATGGGCGGGCGAAGCCCGCCCATCAAAAAATCCTTACCAATTGTAGGACTACCGCTTTTTTTAAGGCTTTTTACAAACGAGGGGATTCAGAGCTGGCAATACCAAACTCCGAACCCCCCTGGGATTGATAAACAGCAAGAATGGAAGATGAATTAAATCTTTGCCCTTGCTCTTGGCTCTGTTCTCAATCCGACCATATTTCGGTAGTGGTATTGATGTAAGGATTTTCAGATGGGCGGGCGAAGCTCGCCCATCTGAAAATTCTCACAAGTTTAGGACTACCCATATTCCAAATAAGTTGTTTACTGGTTTGCAAAGTATGCTTTGAACAGCATGCTCATCACCCTGTGCAAACCAGTAAACGACGCGTCTGAACGCTGGCTCCCAATCCCTAGATCTTAAATTTGCCAGGGCTGTCTACATCTGTCTTCGTCCAGTCGCAAGAGAAGCCTTTAGTTTCTGTGACGTACTGGTTCCAGGGAATAGGATCCACAGGTGCTGGAGTTGAGTAGACAATCTCAAACAGACCGTCGTCTCGCACTTCACCAATCCGCACAGTTTTGGAGATGTGGTGGTTAGGGAACATTTTTACAGGGCCTTCAGGCGCTGCAAATTCTTGCCCATAGGCAGCTTCCCGTACTTTCTCTAGATCGGTAACGGTACCTGCGCTACCTGCTTTCTCAACCGCTTGCTTCCAAATGTTGACGGAGATGTATCCCGCTTCCATTGGGTCATTGGTCACACGGCTTTCACCAAACTTGGCCTTGAATGCATCCACAAACTTTTTATTTTCGGGAGATTCTACCGTCATGAAGTAATTCCAAGCGGCGTACTGATTCAGCAAATAGTCTTTGCCGATCGCCTGCACTTCTTCTTCTGCAATACTCACCGACATCGTAGGATATTTGTCTGCCGTCAAGCCTGCACCCTGCATCTGCTTGAAGAATGCCACGTTGCTGTCGCCGTTCAGCGTGTTGTAAATCACACCGCCGTTGGGGAGAGCCGCCTTAATTTTGGCGATGATGGGCGCAACTTCCGTGTTGCCCAAGGGAAGATAGTCTTCACCTACGTGCTTGCCGCCTTTCTCTGCCAGCTGAGCCTTGATGATGGTGTTAGCAGTACGAGGGAAGACGTAGTCAGAGCCAACTAAGAAAAAATCTTTGCCCTTGTTTTCGAGCAACCAGTCCACCGAGGGTTCGATTTGCTGGTTGGGTGCTGCACCAGTGTAGAAAATGTTCTTAGAACATTCTTGACCTTCGTACTGCACGGGGTAGTAGAGCATGTGGTTCTTCTCTTCAAACACGGGAAGAACCGCTTTGCGGCTGGCAGAGGTCCAGCAGCCAAAGATCACCACGACCTCGTCTTGCTCGATCAATTTCTTCGCTTTTTCAGCAAAGGTAGGCCAGTCCGACGCACCGTCTTCTACAATGGCCTCGATTTGCTTGCCCATGATGCCGCCCGCTGTATTGATCTCATCGATCGCCAGCTGGGTCGAATCTACCACGCTCTTTTCAGAGATGGCCATAGTGCCGCTGAGAGAGTGAAGAATACCCACCTTGATGGTGTCTCCACTAGCGGCAGGTGATGCTGCTGGAGACCCTTCTGCGGGGGATGCCGCTGGATCGGTGGGGGTGCTGGGCGAGGCACATGCCTTGAGCAACATACTGGCTCCCAATGCGGCGGAGCCATACACCATGAACTTACGACGACCAAATAACCTTGTCATGAAACTCACTCTCCCCACTTGCGAGGACTAAACAATCTAAAAAATAAAAAGTAGCGATACGGTGAGATATTATGCTTGGGATCGTTCCGCAAATGTATTCTGCTATACAAAAGACGAAGTATTAAGTTTTTTAACAATAAAAACCTTGAGCCGTACGAGCTTGGGTGAAGATTCAAGCCCTGACTCAGGCGATCGCCTTTCTTCTCAAAACAGGCTCGCTAAAAAGTGGTTTTGTTAAAAAATGGTTCACGCAGGAGGTCTATTAGGCTAGTGTTGAGCAACTACGCTGGCTAAGGCGCGGGCAAACGCATAGTACTCTCCGTCTTTACCGCCTGTGGCAATGGTTAAGTGGTGAACGCGACGCTGCCCCCGTACCCAGTGCACTGAAAAGGCGATCGCCCCCACAATACTCAACACGACTATTGGCAACGCAAATTCACTTTGCAATCAATTTAGTACCTCTAAAACTAGGGACAGCTTCAAATTTAGGACTACCCAAATTTTTAGATGCTGATTCAGTGAACATATTCCCTGATTCACTTAACTCACTTTCCCTGATTCACTTAACTCACTGAAACTATAGCCATTGCTCCATTAAAGTAGTTCAACCTAAATAAAAACAAGATTCTAAAAGTCTGCGCCGCCCGCGCAGCGGGCGGCGCAGACTTTTAAGGTTTTATATTTAATTAAGCCTATCTACTTAGTTGCGACTTACGCAGTTGAATAAATTTGCGGGTGCGCCGCGCCCGCAAATTTATTCAACTTTCTTGATTTGAAACGTAGATTTTTGAAACACTGTGCAAAAATTCTCTAAAATTGAGACGCTCTTGTGTTGAAACCGGATTGATGAAAAAATCCACAGGTTGAGATGGTTAATGTCTTGGGAATCGGGGGTGAAGTGGCAGTTTCCACATCCGTCAGAATTTGCAGTACTTTTTCAGTGCATGAGGTACAGATTTTTGATGGAGAGCCGTACGGAGCGCAGTTCTCCATCAAAAACCTGGTTTTATCCAAGCGCAAAGCGCTGTAAGTCATGTTTCAAATGTGCTGTTTATTTTTTGAGTTTATTTTTTTGAAAGGCGCGTGTAGTGAAGCCTGCAAAAAATAAATACCATGCCCAGCTATTACCCAGACGTTGGAGACAAATGTACGGAGGAAAATCGAAACTGTGAATATTTCTGATGTATTTGCAAAGGGCGGACTTGCAATGTACCCTTTGCTGGTGCTCTCATTTCTATCCATTAGTGTAGTAATTGAGCGCAGTTGGTATTGGTGGAACCTGCTAAAGGGTGAACGGGAAGTCTCCGGTCGTGTCATAGAATCTGCTCGCCGAGATTGGCATGCCGCTGCTGACCTTGCCCGTCAGTCTACCAGCCAACCCATTGGCAGATTTCTCAATTCTGCGCTAGAGCTAAAAAATCCTGAGCCAGAAATCTTTCAGCTTGCTCTAGAAGCCTCGGCGCAAGAAGAACTGGCGGCGATGCGTCGGGGCGACAAAATTTTAGAAGCGGCGATCGCCCTCTCTCCCCTGCTAGGTTTACTAGGAACTGTTCTGGGCTTAATCAGCTCCCTCGGCTCCATTCGGCTAGGCGATTTGGGCACTGCGGCTACCGAAAACGTAACGCTGGGGATTTCCGAAGCTCTGATCTCTACTGCCGCCGGACTCATTGTGGCGATTGTCAGCCTTGCGTTTTATCGCGTGTTTCAAAGCTTAGTGTCTGGACAAGCCAAGCTATTTGAGAAATCTGGAAATGAGCTAGAACTGGCGTATCGCAAAGATTGGTCAGAACGGGGTGGGTCACGGTTGAACAAAACCAGCGGTAATTCAAATGCTCTGCTGGCCGTTGATGCTAAAACCGAAACAACAGACACGCCAGAACATCAGCCATAATCTGTGTTTTGAGATTATTGCCTGTTTTTCCAGTCCCTTTCTTGCCTGTACTGTCGCTATGAAAATTAACTACGGCTCTCAAGATCAAGAAGTGCGGATTGAAATCCTGCCGCTGATTGATGTTATTTTCTGCATTTTGACGTTTTTTATTCTGGCATCGCTCTCTTTAACTCGGCAAACGGCCATCAATATGAACTTGCCGGAGTCGTCTACGGGTGTAACTCAGATGCGGCAGACAATGGTGGTTACCATTGACCCGATTGGAGAACTCTATATCGACAAAGATCCCGTCTCACAGCCCCAATTAATTGAGGCCTTAAAGGCGTTTCAAGAACAAAATCCAGAGGGCGTGATTGCTCTAAATGCACCTCCCTACGCGAGCTACAACGATGTGGTGAGAGTGTTAGATTTACTGCGCTCAGTAGGGGGCGATCGCGTTGCTCTCACGGTGACTCCGGCTTCTAGTGGCGCTGATCCACTGCAAGCGCCGCAGCCACAGCCCAATTTCAATAATCCCTCCAACTCGACCAGCCCAAACAACGTGCCCTTAGATCCCTTTGGGTTGCCAACGGTACCTTCAGCCCCTGTTACCCCCGGAGCGCAGTCTTTTCCAAATTCAGGTGGTACTACAGGATCGGGTGCAGGCTCAGCAACTAACGCGTTACCTCCGTCGGCAGGTAGCAACCCGGCGATCGCGCCTATTTCTCCAGTAAATCCTGTCGTGCCTGGAACGCAGCCTTAAAGGTATATCTCAATGAATCCATAGCGGCTTTCATGCAAGTAGAATCGGTTTTCTATTAGAAGCCCCATAACGTGTGGCTTTCGACGGACAATCTGGTTTGAACTGAGCGTCTTGGCACTGTTGCACATCATTACCCTAGTAGTCGATAGCGGAAATCTGGATACCATTTCACTGTCAGTCTTCAGCCCTCAGCAATGCCTGACTAATGATGTCTCAACTTACGCCTTAGCCTACTAGACAAGGGTGAGAGCAGCATCTGTGGGAGGAAAGGGCGATCGCCTTCTCCTCCCATTTGGTCGTGGGAGTTAAAGAAATCCTCGCTGCAAATCAGGAGATCTTGTCCCCTGTGGCAGAATGAATGGGTTGTGCCGACGCATCGTGACGCTGGCATTCGCCCGTGCAATTGCACGCATTACATCCCTCGCATTTTCCTAAAATTCCTATGACTAAGTTTGTATTTGTGACGGGCGGCGTTGTCTCTAGCATTGGTAAAGGCATTGTGGCCGCTAGTTTGGGGCGGCTATTGAAGTCGCGTGACTATTCTGTATCCATTCTCAAGCTCGATCCTTATATCAACGTAGACCCTGGCACCATGAGTCCGTTTCAGCATGGTGAGGTGTTTGTCACCGAAGATGGAGCCGAGACTGACCTAGATTTGGGGCATTATGAGCGCTTTACCGATACCTCCATGTCGCGCCTTAACAGCGTGACTACTGGGTCTATCTATCAAGCTGTGCTCAATAAAGAACGGCGGGGCGACTACCAAGGCGGTACGGTACAGGTTATTCCTCACATCACGACCGAAATTAAGGAACGCATTTTGCGGGTGGCGAAAAACACTAATCCTGACGTGGTGATTACTGAAATTGGCGGTACGGTCGGCGATATTGAATCGTTACCGTTTTTGGAGGCCATTCGCCAGTTTCGCAAAGATATAGGGCGACGTAACGTTCTGTATATGCATGTGACGCTGTTGCCCTGGATTCCCTCGGCGGGAGAAATGAAAACGAAGCCGACGCAGCACTCCGTAAAGGAACTGCGATCAATTGGAATTCAACCCGATATTTTGGTTTGTCGATGCGATCGCCCACTGGCACTTGGCATCAAAGATAAACTGTCGGAGTTTTGTGATGTCCCGGTTGAGTGCGTCATTACCGCTCCCGATGCCAGTAGCATTTACGAAGTTCCGCTCACATTAGAGCAAGAGGGTCTGGCTCATCAAGCGATTAACCTATTGCAGCTAGAACAACGCCAACCTGACCTGAGCGAATGGCAAACTCTGGTTGATCAATTGCATCGTCCGGGAGTCCCTTTAGAGATTGCAATCGTAGGCAAATATATTCGACTCTCGGATGCTTATCTATCGGTTGTGGAGGCGCTGCGTCATGCAGCTCTAGCAACTGGCGGCGACTTAAGTATCCGGTGGATTAATTCGGAAGAAATCCAACCGCTTACCGTCGAAGAACATCTCCAAGGTATTGATGGAATCATCATCCCTGGCGGTTTTGGGCACCGAGGCATCGATGGTAAAATTACGGCAATTCAGTATGCTCGCGATCGCCAAATTCCATTTTTGGGTCTTTGCTTAGGCATGCAATGTTCGGTGATTGAGTGGGCGCGACATATCGCTGGGATAGAAAACGCGAATAGTGCCGAGTTTGATCCCGAAGCCTCTAATCTGGTGATCAATCTCTTGCCTGAACAGCAAGACGTAGTGGATTTAGGCGGCACTATGCGATTGGGACTTTACCCCTGTCGCATCGTACCCAACACCCTGGCCGATCGCCTGTATCAACAAGAAGTGGTTTATGAGCGCCACCGCCACCGCTACGAATTTAACAATGCTTACCGCAACCTCTTTTTAGAAACGGGCTACATCGTGAGTGGGGCATCTCCAGATGGGCGGTTAGTAGAAATTATTGAACTCCCCAGTCATCCCTTCTTCATTGCTAGCCAGTTCCACCCAGAATTTCAATCTCGTCCCAATCGACCCCATCCGCTCTTCCGAGGCTTTATCCAAGCTGCGATCGCCCACGCCGAGCCTCCAGTGCGATCGCTAGAGAGCGTGGCAATCTAAGAGCAAGGATGATGGTGGGTTCCGCCGTCATCCTTCTCACTCGCCTTCTGGCAGCCACACCAAAAAGGCAGTCCCTGCCGGAACGTCTGCGCCGACTAAGCCGCTTTGATGGGCAGGGCTAAAGGCTTGGATTTCGCCATGCATTTGGGTAATTAGGTCACGGGCGATCGCCAATCCTAAGCCAGAACCCGGGAGCGTGCCCCCAGCTTGGACACCGCGAAAGTGCCGTTTAAAGAGTTGAGCTAGGTCTTCGGACGGAATTCCTGGCCCATTGTCGAGAATGGCAATCGCTTGCATTGGGTTAAGTTCAGGCGATCGCTGAATGCCGCCTACTAGCCATACTGCCCCGCCTGTAGGGGTATATTTAAGCGCGTTATCCAGTAAGTTGTTGAGCACTTCCCGCAGGGCTTTGCGGTCGGCTCGTATCGTCGGCAGATTGGGAGGAATGCTGGTTTGTAAATGAATTTGTCGCTCTTGCGCGATCGCAGCGGCTGAATTTAACAGGGGTTCTACAACGTCGGTAATTTGGTAGGTGGCGATCGTCAGCGCTCCAGTCAAGTAATTTGTTTCAGGCAACAACGGTACCACTTGGGGCTGAACTCCGGAGTTGCGATCGCCTGGTTCATTACGTTGGACTGCGCTTAGGTCTGTCGTCAGCGGCACCGGCATACTGGTGCCAAGCTGTTCCTGGTCTACGCCCTCTGTAGCGGGGGGCAACAAGTCTACGCTTCCCATGTCGATAGCAGCATCAAACTGACGCAGGAGGTCTTGCAGGCGATCGCTCTCGCGCACCATGCCCTCGACAGCGTTGCGGTTGGCATCGTCGGGCACCATGCGACGCAGCAAAAGTTTGCCAAAGGTACGTAATGCCGTCAACGGGTTGCGAAACTGATGCAACAAATCATCAAAAATATCTCGCTGTTGAGCTTGGATCTGCCGCTGCTGAGCCAACTCGTGTTTTGCCCACTGAGCGCGTTGATCAAGCACGCAGGCGATCGCCAGCGTACGAGCAATCCGCTCCATCTGTACATGCTCTGTATCTACCCAAGAGCGGTCAGATCGCGCAGTCACTAACAGCCCCATCATGACTCCTTCATAGACCAAAGGCAGCACGATTTGCTGTGAATATTCCAGTGATGTTTCCGGAGCCTCCCGCTCTATGGGATAGGCATCGTGGTTGCTGGGGGGCTTGTTAACGCCGTTGCTCTGACGGCGCTTCGACTGACCGGGCGGATCGCCTGACTCCGGCACGGCAGGTAGCGATCGCAACGGCAATTCCATCTCGACTCCCTTACCTGCAGACAGCATCCGCAACGCTGGAAAACTGGTCTGAATTCCCCTAGACATCAACTGAAGCACCTGCTCTGCCTGCCAACTAGCTGCGGCTTCTGGGTAAGCTACTACAGGCACTAAATTAGGCTCGGCCTCTCCCGTTAGATCCTCAGTAAGATAAACCACACTAAGCGTTGCCCCTAGTGTTTGAGTTAATAGAGTTACCTGCGATCGGCATAAAGCCACAAATTCTGAGCTGGCCGGCATCAGCATAAAACTGTTCGTTGAGGAATTCCGGGCGGATAGAGTTTGAAAATCACGTAGGACTTAAAATTCAGGATTTGAAACTTAAGCAGTGGGCTTAATGATTGAATATAAGATCCTAAAACCCTGCGCTGCCCGCTGCGCGGGCAGCGCAGGGTTTTAGGATTTGGTTTTTATTTAGGTTGAACTACTTAGATAAGAAGTTAACACTGGAGACGGTATATAAAAAAGGTTTGATACATGAAAGGGTATTTAGAAATCGAGAGTACAACGAAAGAGTAATCCTTCAATGGTTGAGCAAAACCTATTAAGCTGTGGATATTGACCTTCAAGATGCTGCTTACTAGGATGCTGCTTACTAAGATCCCATTCAATAGTAAATTTGCTAAATTGGTTCTGCATTGTTTCGTATTTTAATCAGTTTGACAGCAGTTAGGTAAAAATTAAAGATTACAACCGGGCTTCTTCTCACAAGTGATAAGGCTCCAAACCCTGGGCTGTCTGCTGCGTTGAGTGATACCGCATCTAGAAAAGCAGTTTTACTACAGGTGAGCTATATGGGCAGTATTCACAAAGACAAGGGGAAATCTGGGAGATGGCAGAGTCGTTAGTCCTAACGAAACAGGGGTGAAGCGACTGTGTTATCCGCAAAATATTAAATCAAATTCTGAGCGGTAATCCATTTGTGAACTCATAGAATTTGCCCATCTCACACGAAAAACCAAGAGAGTTGAATGATATTGCAGGCGCTTAGCCCCTGCAATATCATTCAACAGCGTAAGTCCTAACTCAAAACTTTTCTGAAGGGAGTAAAGACAGGAGGCGTAAAGATATTTTCACTTCTTGAAGTGTCTTTACTTTTTTGCTTAACATATAGTAGTGTATCCCTAGTTACAGGTTAGGATACTTGTATACAAATCACAGTTCTGCGGTTAAACGCCTCGGCTCAAGCTACACGAGTCTTAAGGGATACAGAGTCTCAAAAGACAATATTGTGGATGTGCGGAATTGTAACTGTTAGCTATGGGCTCGTTAGACGTGTGAATGGGACATCAGGTAAAAGTGGCAACTGTGCCTCTTTTTACATGGGCACCCTGCACGGCGATCGTTTCAACGCATTCCATAATCGCGACCAATATCTAATCTTTGCCCATAGGTTTAATCAGCAAAACTTTAGTTTTGTATGTGGCTCAGAAATAGGCTTTGTATCAATAGGTTAAAGGACGTTGAATTTTCGCAACCAACCCCCTATACTAGCAACGGTTTCGTGTTTGTAACTAGAGTTACATCTATTACGAAAGAGAGGAGGTAAGGAGGTTGGCAAGGAGACGTAAGCGTAAGAGCCGTCGTCGATTAGAGGGGCGTAGGATACTGGAACTGGTTCCACAGTACAGCATCGAGAGTGGCGAAGATAAACCTGTTACCGCTGCCCGGAAATTCATCCAGGCTGAGGGTATTGCACCACCAGCGTTACTGCTGGTTAAGCGGAATGAGCACACTACAGATCGCTATTTTTGGGCAGAAAAGGGACTGTTCGGTGCTCAATATGTTGAGGAAAACCATTTTCTCTTCCCTAGTTTGCGTTTTTCAGAAGATGATGTTGAAGAACTGACAGTCGCTTTAAATCGCTGAAACAGAGATCTCATCATTAATTCATGACTAATAGCTGTCGGTTTTGCTTTATAAGCAACAGAGCCGACCGTTTCGGGAGTAAAGTCTGTACGACTTGGCTCCCGTTTTT
>Ga0105046_10002865_pt1 | contig 27281 bp, 27 predicted proteins | sample MAT03_FD_78385 | JGI IMG/M metagenome (GOLD analysis project Ga0105046, IMG submission 78385) | Freshwater microbial communities from Lake Fryxell liftoff mats and glacier meltwater in Antarctica - MAT-03 (megahit assembly) | ecosystem: Environmental > Aquatic > Freshwater > Ice > Liftoff... | reverse complement strand
AGCTCCATCTCCTGCTCGAAGATGTCCTCATCAGAAAAAATCCGACGATCGATCTCACCACGCTCCAACGACACAAACTCATCAAGCCGCTCAGCCCCAACATCCAAACTCACCGTGAGCCCCCTCTCTCGTCAAGCCGAGGTTCTCACGCGCGAGCGCTCTAGCACAGCACTGCGTTCCGTCGCGTGGAACCATTCGGACCGGTGCTCCCCTGAACCGACCGGACTACTTGCATCAGGTCGGTGTTGATACCGGGACCGAATATTCCGGTTGGGTTGATCGTAGTACTCGAAGATCGCCTCAGCGGGTGGGACGTCGCAGCCTCGCTTTGGAGGGCTTCGACGGTTGAACCGTTCGATGTACGCCAGTGGGGATTCGAAACCTGTTCATCGACGATGCGCTCTGCAGCGGGCAGGGAGGCGACCGGTCCACTTCGCGACCAACGCGACCCGGCGCACCTACGCCCGGCAAGTGAGCCCCTTTGTCGGCATCACTCCAGTTGGGCGAGATCGCGAAGGGCGTAGCGGAGGTGTTCGAATGCTTCTTCGAACACTGTGTGGAAGCACTCGATCAGCGCGACGGTGCCGTTCTCCAGCACTTCGACTTCGCGAGTGAACTCGTCTACGACAAGCCGTCGACGAAGGCACGGAGCTGCCCAGACTGCTCGGTACGAACGGCAAGCACGCAGCCCAGGCAGCAACGAGCGCGTCCAGCGCTGCTTGCAGGCCGGCCGATGCTGTCGGGGCGCAGCATGCCGCGCAGCGCAAACCACGGGTCGTGCTGGTTCACGAACTCGGTCACGTCGACGCCGTTCACCACCAGCCGGTCGACCAGACCGTCGATGTCGACGTCGACCAGCCATACGTTCTTCATTCGGGCTCCGGTGAAGTTGACGTCGCGCAATTTCGCATTGGTGAGGTCGACGCCCCAGAACACCGCGTCGGTGAAGTCCCTGCCCTCGAACAATTCAGCCATCACATCTCCTCGCCTCGCTGATGGGCACTACCCAGCGCACCCGATCCTGTCACCATTGACACATGAACATCTTCGACGATCTCGAGGGCGAGCTGGCCCAGTTGGAAGCGATGCTCGACTCGCTCTCCGTCGAGCAGTGGCTGTCGCCGTCAGACGCCGCCGGCTGGAATGTCGCCGACGTCGTGTTGCATCTTGCGCAGACCGAGGAGTCCATTCCCCTCAGTGCAAGCATCGCCACGGAAGCTGGGTGGAGCGACGATGACAGCAAGGTCGACGACAAGGTCGAGCAGTGGGTGCAACGTGAGCGCGATGTACCGTCGGCGACCTTCGAACGGTGGAAGGTTGCCCACCGGCGAGCGGTCGCCGCACTTCGGGCCGCCGACGCCGCAGACGCGGATCGCAAGATCCGATGGGCTGCAGCGCCGCTGAAACCGGCCACGCTGGCCACCACTCGTATCGCCGAGCACTGGGCACACGCGCTCGACATTGCGGTGCCGCTCGGAATCGACTACCCCGACACCGATCGATTGCGACACATCGCGTGGCTCGGCTGCAACACGCTGCCGTACGCGTTCCGACTGGCAGGGGTCGACCCGCAGCCAGTATTCGTCGAACTCACCTCGCCACGAGGCGCCACTTGGACGTTCGGTGAATCATCGGCCGCCACTCGGGTCTGCGGCACGGCCTCGGAGTTCTGCCGCATCGGCGCTCGGCGCCTCACCCCGCAGGGCTCTTACATGATCGCGACTGGGCCATTGGCCGAAGAGACGTTGCAACTCCTGCGCAACTATGCACTGTGATTCGTCAAGAATAAACTTTCCTCTCCGCCTTCCATTGATCACTGATCCGCTTTAGAGTCACCGAATGCGAGTTCACCTCGATTCGGAGAAGTGCCAGGGCCACAACCGTTGTTATGCGTTGGCGCCGGAACTCTTCGACGTCGACGACTACGGCCAGGCGGTCCTGCTCGTTGACGGCGACGTGCCCGACGAGTTGCAAGCGAAAGCCCGCCTCGCAGCATCCAATTGCCCCGAGTACGCGATCAAGATCACGGAGAACGGCTGACATGACCGACATCGTCGACAAGACCACCACCGCGCCTGCGCCACAACCCGGCTACGTTCCGCCAACCTTCGGAGAAGGCCCAGAAGACACACATATCTGGCAGCGCGTGCCATACAACGCCGCCGACTACGGCCCGGTCACCGACTTCGCCACGGACTTCGACCACGCCGACCCGGCCTACAACCGCAATGCTCCCGAGGTGTGGAAGGAACTGCGCGAGGGCGGCTGCCCGGTCGCTCACTCGGATCGCTACGGCGGCATGTGGGTTCCCATCACGCACGACACGGTCAACGAAGTCGCCTACGACACGGAGAACTTCACCAGCCGCGCCGTGGTCGTCTCGGTCGGTCGTCCCGGCGACCTGGCGCTGCCGGCGCCCATCGGTGGAGCCCCGCCGATCACCAGCGACCCGCCGTTCCACAACATGGCCCGCCGCCTGTTGCTGCCGGCCTTCGCCCCCAAGATGATCGAGCCGTGGGAGCCCGAAGTCAAGTTGCTGTGCAACAGGCTGCTCGACGAGATCGGCGAGATCACCCCCGGCGAGACCATCATCGACGCTGCCATCCAATACGCGCAGAACATTCCGGTCAACGTGATTGGCCGCATGCTCGGCTTCCCCGAGCAGGACGAAGAGTTGTTCCGCAAGTTCGTCCACGACGTGATCGAACGCATCACCGAGGAGCCCGGTACCCGCGAGGGCATGGACGACCTGGGCAACTACATCATGGCTCAGATCCAGGACCACCGCGACAACCCGCGTGACGACCTCACCAGCTACCTGATGAACGTCGAGATCGAGGGCTTTCCTGTCACCGACGAGATCGCCGGCGGCATGATCATCCTGCTCCTGATCGCAGGCATCGACACGACGTGGTCGGCCATCGGCTCGTCGCTGTGGCACCTCGCCCAGCACCCCGAGGACCACAAGCGTCTGCTCGACGACCCGGAAGTGATGACGTTCGCGCTGGAGGAATTCCTCCGTGCCTACGCACCCGTCACCATGGCGCGGATGGTCGCCAAGGACGTCGACTTCCACGGCTGCCCGATGAAGAAGGACGACTGGGTGCTGCTGCCCTTCCCCGCCGCCAACCGCGACCCGCTGAAATTCGAAGGCCCCGACGACTTCATCGTCGACCGCGAAGAGAACCGGCACGCGGCGTTCGGGCTCGGCATCCACCGTTGTCTCGGTTCCAACTTGGCTCGCCTGGAGCTGAAGGTGGCCATCGAGGAGTTCATCAAGCGCTTCCCCAGCTTCGAGCTGGCCGGCGATACCCGCTGGAGCGTCGGCCAGATCCGCGGCCCGCGCGAGCTGCCGATTCGCATCCTCGAAGTCGCCAACTGAACAGCGAGCCTGCCTCCGAGCCGGGTGCCGATCCGCTCCGCGACCAGCTGCTTGCAGCGGCTGGTCGCGTGTTCGCGACGAAGGGTTATGACGGTACGAAGATCATGGACATCGTTCGCGAGTCCGGTCTCTCCAGCGGCGCTGTCTACGGTCGGTTTGCGTCGAAAGACGATCTGTTGCTTGCGGCCGTCTTGGCGGAAGTCGAGCAGAACTCTCTCGCCAGCCGCTTCAGCGAGCAACCTGTCGCCGAGATGCTGGCCGAGTCCAGCCGCGCCGACCAGCCGCTCGACGATCAGGAAGCAATGCACCTGGAGGCGTTCATCGCGGCACGGCGCGAACCCACGTTGGCCGCCGCGATCGCAGAGATGCGCAAGCGCTGGCGGGTCACCATCGCCGCACCGCTGATCGAGCGCGCCTCGGCGGACGGATCGGCAAGCCCCGACGCCGACTTCGATTCACTGGTGTACCTGATGCAGACGCTGCACCTCGGTCTGCTCGTCCAGCGCGGCGCCGGCCAGCACGCCCCTGACGGCGAGGCGTGGCAGCGCTTCATCGAGCAACTGCTGCGCTCGATGGCACACCCCAACGCCACCGTCCAGCCCTAGACGTCAGCTGATGAGCGCTGGCGCCAAGGCCCGCCACTGTTCGATGGGGAACGCGGCGGGGTTGTCGGTCAAGGCCTGGATGCAGACGTGGTCGGCGCCTGCGTCGCGATGTTCCTGCACGCGAGCGGCAATTGTCGCTTCGTCGCCCCAGACGACGAGCGCATCGACGAGGCGGTCGCTGCCACCATCGGCCAGATCCTCGTCCGTGAAGCCTTGGCGCTTCCAGTTGTTCGAGTAGTTCGGCAGCCCGAGGTAGGTCTTGAGGTGCAGCCGTGCAGTCGCTCGCGCGGACGTCGGGTTCGTGTCCAACACCACGCCCTGCTCACTGGCGACCAGGCCGTCGGGGTCGACACCCGCACGCGCCTTCGCGGTCAGCTCGGGCGTGACGAGGTATGGATGGGTGCCGGCAGTGCGAGTGCGTGCGAGCTCGAGCATTTTTGGCCCCAACGCCGCAAGCAGGCGGTCATTCGACGCCAACGGCACCTCGGCTACATCCAGGCCGTCGAGGAACTCCGCCATAGTGGCGACCGGGTTCTGGTACGTACCGGGCGCGTTGACCATGTCGACGAAGGGGCGGTGGCTGATGCCGATGCCGCAGAGAAAGCGGTCTCCGTGCGCCGCCGTCAAGGCAACATGCTGCGCAGCGGTCTCCTCGGGCGTATGCATCCAGACGTTCAAGATGCCGGTGGCGACGGTCGTCGTGGACGTTGCGCCGAGCACGTTGGCGAGCGCACCAAACAGGTCACCGCCCACGTCGGGCAGCCACAACGCCGAATAGCCGAGGCTCTCCAGCTCGGTCGCCATCGTCGCAGCAGTTGCAAGATCGCCGTAGCGCAGGCCGCCGCTCCAGATACCGGTTCCACTCAGGCGCGTTGTCATCTTCGCAGCGTGGCACCTCGACAGTTCCACAGCAGAGTCGAAGCAATGCGATACCGACGGCTACCCGAGCGAACCGCGCCCCAGGTCACCGAAACCCTCGGAATGATTGATCCGGGATTCGTCTGATCATTGACTGAGTCCAGAATCGGTGATTGAATGGTCCACGTGATGCGTACGACCGACGAAGTGGAGCAACTCCTGCGCCACCATGGGGTGCAGGTGACTGCACAGCGGTTGGCCATCATGCGCGCCCTGTCGACGCGCCCTCACGCCACTGCCGACGATCTGACCGACGATGTGCGCGCCGTCATCGGCACCATCTCGCGCCAGGCCGTCTACGACACACTCGGCGTGCTCGTCGACAAGAACCTCATCCGCCGCATTCAGCCCGCTGGCTCTGCGGCTCGATTCGAGGATCGCGTCGGCGACAACCACCATCATTTGATCTGCCGCAGCTGTAACAGCATGTTCGACATCGACTGCGCCGTCGGGTCGGTGCCGTGCCTCACTGCCGACGACGATCACGGCTTCGAGATCGACGAAGCCGAAGTCGTCTACTGGGGCCGCTGCCCCGCCTGTCGCAGCGTCTCGCTGCACGACAACGTCTCCCTGCACGACAACGTCTCATCACCCGAATCCGAATCACCTACCTCTCTTCACTAAGGAGCAGCAATGACTGAGCAGGAAAAGACCGACGAAGGCAACGTCCTAGAAATCAACGATGGCCCGGCAGTGTGCCCGGTCATGGCTGGCCCCAACTCGGCGCACACGGCCGTTGGCGCCACCGCCAATCAGCACTGGTGGCCGAACCAGCTGAGCCTCAAGATGCTCCATCAGAACACGCCCGCCGGCAACCCGCTGGGTGTCGACTTCGACTACGCCGCCGAGTTCAAGACGCTCGACCTGGCCGCCGTCAAGGCTGACCTGGCCACCCTGATGACCGACTCGCAGGAATGGTGGCCTGCCGACTACGGCCACTATGGCCCGTTCTTCATTCGGATGGCGTGGCACAGCGCCGGTACCTACCGCATCCAGGACGGTCGCGGTGGCGCCTCCAGCGGCACGCAGCGCTTTGCGCCGCTGAACAGCTGGCCCGACAACGGCAACCTCGACAAGGCACGCACGCTGCTGCTACCGATCAAGCAGAAGTACGGCCGCAAGCTGTCGTGGGCCGACCTGATGGTGCTCACCGGCAACGTCGCGCTGGAGACGATGGGCTTCGAGACCTTCGGTTTCGCCGGTGGCCGCGAAGATGTGTTCGAGCCCGAAGAGGACATCTACTGGGGCCCGGAGACGACGTGGCTGGGCGACGCGCGCTACAGCGGCGACCGCGAGCTGCTGAACCCGCTCGGCGCCGTCCAGATGGGTCTCATCTATGTCAACCCGGAAGGCCCCAACGGCGTCGCCGACCCGATCGGCTCGGGCCGCGACATTCGCGAGACCTTTGCCCGCATGGCGATGGATGACGAAGAGACCGTCGCCCTCATTGCCGGCGGCCACACCTTCGGCAAGGGTCACGGCGCCGGCGACCCGGCCCTCGTCGGCCCCGAACCCGAGGGCGCACCCATCGAGCAGATGGGCCATGGCTGGATCAATGCATTGGGCACCGGCAAGGGCGTCGACACCACCACCAGCGGCATCGAAGGTGCCTGGACCCGCACACCGACTACGTGGGACAACACCTACTTCGACACCCTCTTCGGCTTCGAGTGGGAGCTGACGCACAGCCCCGCCGGCGCCCAGCAGTGGACACCGTCGAACCCGGAGGCGAAGGGCACCGTGCCCGACGCGCACGACCCGGCTCGCAGCCACGCTCCGATGATGACCACCGCCGACATGGCCCTGCGCATGGACCCGATCTACGAGCCCATCTCGCGCCGCTTCCACGAAGACCAGGCGGCGTTCGCCGATGCATTCGCTCGTGCGTGGTACAAGCTGACCCACCGCGACATGGGCCCCGTGTCTCGCTACCTCGGCCCGGAAGTTCCCACCGAAGAACTGATCTGGCAGGACCCGATCCCGGCCGCAACCGGCACCATCACTGACGCCGACGTCGCTGCCCTCAAGACTGCCGTACTCGCTTCCGGCCTCAGTGTCTCGGACCTGGTGTCGACGGCGTGGGCTTCGGCCTCCACCTTCCGCGGCAGCGACAAGCGTGGCGGCGCCAACGGTGGCCGCGTGCGACTGTCGCCGCAGGTCGAGTGGGACGTCAACAACCCGGCTGAACTGCGCCGTGTGCTTGGCGTACTCGAAGGCGTGCGTGCCGCCTCCGGTACCAGCGTGTCGATGGCGGACCTGATTGTCATCGGCGGTGCCGCGGCCATCGAGGCAGCGGCCAAGGCTGGCGGCCAGACCATCACGGTTCCGGTTGCTGCCGGCCGCACCGACGCGTCGCAAGAGCAAACCGACATCGACTCGTTCGCAGCACTCGAGCCCAGTTCCGACGGGTTCCGCAACTACCTCGGCAAGGGCCACACCCTGCCGGCCGAGGCGCTGCTCGTTGATCGTGCACAGCTGCTGGGCCTCAGCGCTCCCGAGATGGCCGTGCTCGTCGGCGGTCTGCGGGTGCTGGGCGCCAACACTGGGGGGTCGGCACACGGTGTGCTCACCAGCCAGGTCGGCACTCTGAGCAACGACTTCTTCGTCAACCTGCTCGATATGGCCACCGAGTGGAAGCCAACCTCCGGGTCGGCCGACGCATTCGAGGGTCGCGATCGTGCCAGCGGCGCAGTGAAGTGGACCGGTACTCGCAACGACCTCGTCTTCGGCTCGAACTCGCAGCTGCGGGCAATCGCCGAGGTCTACGGCGCGTCCGATGCGAAGCAGAAGTTCGTCACCGACTTCGTTGTCGCGTGGAACAAGGTCATGAACGCCGACCGTTTCGACCTCGCCTGAGCCGGCGTACATCTGCGGTAGTACTTCATCTCAGCGCCGACTCAGAGTGCGCCGATTCGTGTGCGCTCTCAGCTAAGCCGTACCGCAAGAGACTGACGTCCGTGCCCTTTCGCTCGCCCGCCGAGCGAAAGGGCACCGCCGCGTCAGAGGTTGGTGCGCCGCTCCAGCGCGTCGGGGTAACGATGGCCCTCGACAGTGATCAACTGCGCGGCGGCCTCGATTTCGGCGAGATCGGCGGGTGTCAGTTCGATCTCGGTAGCGCCCAGGTTCTCCTGGAGACGGCTCACCTTCGTCGTTCCCGGAATCGGCGTAGTCCACGGCTTCTGGGCAAGCAGCCAGGCGAGCGCGATCTGGGCCGCGGTCGCGTTCTTGCGGCCGGCAATGCGCTTCAGTAGATCGACCAGACCCTGATTCGCGCTGCGCGCCGCAGGTGTGAACCGCGGGATGATGTTGCGGAAGTCGTCGCTGGCAAACGTCGTGTTCTTATCGATGGCGCCGGTGAGAAACCCTCGACCAAGCGGGCTGAACGGCACGAACCCGATGCCCAGCTCCTCCAGCGTCGACAGCAACTCGTCCTCCGGTCGCCGCCACCACAGCGAATACTCGCTTTGCACGGCGGTGACGGGCTGGACGGCGTGGGCCCGACGAACCGTGCTGGCCGCCGCCTCCGACATTCCGAAGTGGCCGACCTTGCCGGCCTCGATCAGCTCCTTGACGGCCCCTGCCACATCCTCGATCGGCACTTCCGGGTCGACGCGGTGCTGGTAAAGGAGATCGATCTTGTCGACGCCCAGTCGTTGCAGCGACGCTTCAGTCGTCGCTCGGATGACGTCCGGGTGGCTGCTGCCGTGCGGGAACCTGTCGGTGCCGACGAGCCCGAACTTCGTGGCAATGACGACGCTGTCGCGCGCCGGAGCCAACGCCTCCCCAACGAGTTCCTCGTTCACATGGGGGCCGTAGGCCTCGGCGGTGTCGAAGAACGTGACGCCGAGCTCGACAGCAGTTCGGAACAGCGCAATCATCTCGCCGCGGTCGGCGGGTGGCTGGATGCTCACCGGCCTCGCCGAAGTCTTCGACGTCGCCCAGCCCTGATCCGGATTCCCTGCGTCGAGACCACGTCCACCCGGCAACGTGGTACGTGCTCGCCAGTCCCTCGCTCGCCAGTCCCAACGGCCGATGCTCGCACTCTGACCAATCTCTACAGTTAGCGAAGTGGTCTGGGCTACGGTCGCCGCGTGACTTGTGACGTCTTCATCCTCGGCGGCTTCCAAACCGACTTCGCCCGCAACTACGCCAAGCAGGGGCTCGAGGTCAGCGATCTCGTCGCCGACGTCGTAGCTGGCACCCTGGCGGCCGCGCAGGTTGGCCCCGATGCGATCGAGACCATCCACGTCGGCAACGCCTTCGGCCAGTTGTTCAACGGTCAGGGCCAGCTCGGTGGCATGCCGGCCACCGTCGAGCCTGGATTGTGGGGCGTGCCGGCTGCTCGCCATGAGGCTGCGTGTGCCTCGGGCGGCATCTCGATCCTGGCTGCGATGGCCGAGATCGAGGCCGGCCGTTATGACTGCGCGCTGGTGGTCGGTGCCGAGCAGGAGCGCAACGTGCCTGCCGACCAGGCCTCGCGCAACCTTGGAGCAGCTGCTTGGATCGGGCATGAAGGCGACGACGCCACCTACATGTGGCCGTACATGTTCAGCCTGTTGGCCGATGAATACGACCGCCGCTACGGCCTCGACGATCGCCACCTGGCGGCCATTGCGGAGCTGAACTTCCGCAACGCGAAGAGCAACCCCAACGCGCAGACCCGCGCATGGGCCCACACACCCGAGAGCTTCACCGCCGACGATGTCGCCAACCCTGTCGTGGAGGGTCGCATTCGTCGCTCGGATTGCAGCCAGGTCACCGACGGCGGCGCCGGTTTGGTGCTCGCCGGCCAGCGCACGGCCGAGGCGTGGGCCGCTGCACGTGGACGCTCGTTGGACATCGTGCCGCGAATTGTTGGCTGGGGGCATCGCACGGTCGGGCTACCGCTGGCCGACAAGGTGCAGCGCTCGGCGGATAGACCGTACGTGATGCCCCATGTGCGCCAGGCCATCACCGATGCCTTCCGCCGCGCCGGGGTTGCCGACGTCTCGGGCGTAGATGGCATCGAGACGCACGACTGCTTCACCTCGTCGGAGTACATGGCCATCGACCACTTCGGTATCACTGCGCCGGGCGAGAGCTGGAAAGCAATCGAAGATGGCACTCTCGAGCGCGACGGCGCCACACCGGTGAACCCGTCGGGCGGGCTCATCGGAGGCGGTCATCCGGTCGGCGCAACCGGCGTGCGCATGGTCGTCGATGCAGCCAACCAGGTGTCTGGAACCGCTGGCGACACACAGGTGGATGGCGCTCGCGCGTTCTCAACGCTCAACATCGGCGGCTCGACCACCACCACCGTCAGCTTCGTCGTCGCAGTCTGAGCGAGCCGCACGATCATGAGAACGACACGATCATGAGAACGACACGATGACACACACCATTGCCAACACCGTTGCCTCGACGCTGCCCAGCGACGACGACCACCCGTACCGCACCGGCGCGTGGCAACCCAACTTTCGTGAGTGGGACGCCGACGAACTGCACGTCGAGGGCGAGATTCCCGCCGACCTAGAGGGCGTGTACCTCCGCAACACGGAGAACCCGGTGCATCCCTCCATCGGGATGTATCACCCCTTCGACGGCGACGGAATGGTGCACCAGGTGTCGTTCGCGGGTGGCCATGCCAGCTACCACAACCGCTTCGTGCGCACCGATGGTCTGCGGATGGAGCAGGAGGCCGGCGAGCCGCTGTGGACCGGCTTCTACGACCTGGCGCAGAACTCGAAGCGTGAGGACGGGTGGGGTGCGCGCGGCCGAATGAAGGATTCGTCCAGCACCGACATCATCGTGCACAACGGCGTGGCACTCACCAGCTTCTGGCAATGCGGCGACGTGTACCAGCTGGACCCGATGACGCTGGAGACGCGTGGTAAGGCCGCGTGGGCCAGCCAGTTCCCCAGCCCCACCGGCGTGTCGGCGCACACCAAGCTCGACGAGCACACCGGCGAACTGCTGATCTTCGGCTACAGCGCCACTCCCCCGTACATGCACTACGGCGTCGTGAGCCCCACCGGTGAGCTGGTGCACTCCATCGAAGTGCCGCTGCCCGGGCCGCGCCTACCGCACGACATGGCGTTCAGCGAGAACTACGTGATTCTCAACGACCTCCCGCTGTTCTGGGAACCCGAGCTGTTGGCGCAGGGCGTACATCTCCCGAAGTTCTTCCCCGATGTGCCAACGCGACTGGCGGTGATTCCGCGCCGCGGTTCCACCGCCGACATCCGCTGGTTCGAGGCCGATCCCACCTACGTGCTGCATTGGATCAACGCATATGAGGAGGGCGACGAACTTGTCCTCGATGGCTTCTTCCAACACGACCCGGCACCCGGCAAGAAGCCGGGTGCGACGCGCAATGAGTCGCTCTATCGCAACATCGACCTGAATCAGATCCAGGCTCGGCCGCATCGTTGGCGCCTCAACCTGGTCACGGGTGCGACCAAGGAAGAGTCGTTGTCGGATCGCGTCATGGAGTTCGGAATGATCAACGCCGCGAGCGCTGGCATGCCGTATCGCTACTCGTACAACATGACCGGCGCGCCGAATTGGTTCCTCTTCGATGGTCTGGTAAAGCACGACATACAGACCGGTCGCGAACAGCACTACTCCTTCGGCGACGGCGTGTTCGGCAGCGAGACGCCCTTTGCAGCGCGACCGAACGCAACCGCGGAGGACGATGGCTACCTGGTCACGTTCACCACTGATGTTGCGCGTGACCTGTCCGAGTGTCTGATCTTCGATGCGTCGTGCATCACCGAGGGCCCGATTGCGCGAGTCCGTCTTCCCGAGCGAATCTCGTCGGGCACTCACTCCTGCTGGACGCCGGCTGCACAGCTCGGCGGCTCTTGGTAGAGCCCATCGCCGCCGGCCCCGGGCCGAATGCGATCGGTGCCACGCTCGGGCTCCTCGGCGACGAGTGGTCGCTGCTGATCGTGCGCCACGCGTTCACCGGAGTGCGCACCTACGGCGGGTTCAAGAACCGTCTCGCCATCTCCGATTCGGTGCTGTCCTCGCGACTGGCGACCCTCGCCGACGCGCGGGCCCTGGTGCACATGGCTGGCGACGAGTACGACGAGGGTGACGATGAACCCGTCCGCAGCGAGTACCACCTCGGCCAACGCGGCGAGGACCTGTGGCGACTGATGCTGTGTATCTGGGCGTGGGAGCAGCACTACGTCGTGGCGCACTCTGCGCAACTGCCGCGCATGTTCCACATCACGTGCGGCAAGGAGTGTCAGCCAGTACTGCGCTGCGCCGCCTGCGCACAGCCAGTCACCACACACGACATCGATGCGCATTTCGGTCCCAGCGGCGGCTTCAGTCGCTCGGCTCCGATCGGCGCAACGCGCCGTCGCTCCAGCCGCGCTGCGACCGGGGTCGACGAGCCAGGTTTGTTCCCCGAGACGATGGCCACCATCGGTAGTCGATGGTCGTCCGCCATTCTGGGGGCGGCCTTCCTCGGGGCCTCACGATTCAGCGAGTTCGAGCGACTGCTCGGCGCACCGCCCAGCATCGTTGCCTAGCGGTTGAAGTCGTTCGTGGAACTCGACGTGCTGCAAAAGGACATCCATCGCTCGCCCCACGCAAGAAAGCATGCAACCACCGGGAAGAACGCGTGACACCCGAAGGCCCCGCCATCGTCGCCATCCACAAGGGTTGCGGCAAGACGTTCATCCCGCAGCTGGCATGCAGCAAGTGCCCGGCTGAGCTGGCACCAGAAACGATGGGTGTAGGCGGCCAACAAGTTCTGACCACCGGCGGCCACTTGAGACTGCCCACACACGGCCACTTGACCGCGTGGCGTGGTTGAGATCGGCTGGGAGGCACGGCGCCAATCCAGCGCTGGCGGCACGTTCTTGGGCCTTGACCGGACGGGTCCCGGAGGATACTGAGCCAGTCGATGTCGAGAAGATCGCCGCGTATGGGCGCTGTTCTCGACGGCGCTGATGAGCGTTTTGAGCTCGGAGCCTGAGCGTTCTGCGCGCTTGCCTGAGCGAGTCTCCGGGCGAGGATCGGGTTTTGTTCAGGCCACGTGGAGGTAGGCGCGCAGGGCCCGGCGAATGATCTCGCTGCTGTTGGTGTCGTCGGCGTCGGCCCGCGCTTCGATCGCGGCGCGGAGCTCTGGGTCGAGACGAACAGGTACGACCTCGGCGGGGGCTGAGCCGAGCAGCGGGCGACCACGCCGGCGCGCCTTCAGGGAATCCATGTCGTAGTCGGCGGCTGCCACCTCGTTGGCAGTTGCATCGATGTCGGCATCGGTCAGGGACTTGCCGGACTTCGTGAGATAGGTCTTGTCGGTCATTTTTGGCCCTCCTCTCCGGGCAGGAGCTCGTAGAACTGGCGGCGTAGCTTCATGGCGTGGATGGCGATCAGCTGGTCGTCGGAAAGGACGAGCACAATCACTTCGAGCAGGTTCCCGACGGAAACCGGCCCGATGACGAGGACCTCGGGTGGGTCCGAATCGGGATCCAGGTCTACGGACACGATCTCGTTCTCGACGGCGTGCAGCACGTCGCCTTCGAGAACGCCGTGCTTGCCAGCGGAGCGGTGGATCTCCATCGCCAGGCAGCGTAATACGAAAATCTTGGAATACGGTGCCGGTAGACGGGGGTCGCACAGACGTCCATGCAGAATGGCGACCAGCGCAGTGGAGGCCGCCGCGCCGAAGAGCGCAGATCGGCGCCTCGGCGCACTGTGTAGCCGGCCGTCACACGCCGGGCAGCGCGGGTGCCGGACTCCGGAGCAAGGTGCGCTTCTTTCCCTCGGGGTGGGCCGATGAAGCCGATCAGGTCATGGCGCGGGCTCGATGAGTTGATCGGCGAGTCGGCGTGACCAGAGGAGGAGTTCGTCGTCGGTCTGTGTGGGCTCGCCGGGGTCACCGAGTTGTGCGTGCACCGCCGCCAGCTCGCTGCTGGCACCGTGGATCGACTGTGGCCAGTCGAACTGGTGTGCCAGTTCGATGGACCGTTCCAGCTCTTCGATGGCGCCTGGCTGGCCGACAGCGGCGAGATACCGCCCGTAGATGGTCCGACGCACCAATTCCCCAGAGGGTGTCCGGTCGAAGTCGGTGACGTCGATTCGGTCCCAGATCTGTCGTGCGGTCTTGAAGTCTTCCCACGACGCTCCCTTTGCCCGGGCATCGCGGACCTGGCTGCGACGCAGCCGTTGCAGCTCAAGGTCGCGTCGAGCCAGCTCGCGCAACGCTTCGAGCGGATCCGACGACAAGTCGATGGCGGCAGGCGAATTTTTATTGTCAGGATAACCTGACAGTCATCGCGGCGCAACCCTCACCACGGCTCAACCGGCTCCTCGGCGCATCCGCAGCCCGTCGACATCCCACGGCGCAAGCGCACAGAACACACCGCACAGATCGACGGTCGCAAAGCCGGCAATGATCGCGCCAGAGCGGCGCTTCCGCGCCTGGGGCACTTCCGCCAAAGCCGACCCACCATCTTTCGGCAGGTTCATCTTCCGCTGGCTTCGGGGTGTTCGCGAATGGGCACAGCGCTGTTGGGCACCACTCAGCGTGTCCGCCCACGGTCCGAGTCTGTTGGCCGCCAGTGGGCAGATTCTGGTGGCCACGGACAGATCGGGATCAAACCGCCCCGGCGCGTCACCCGGCCGGTGCACTGCCATCGTCAGTAGGAGTTCAGAGACAGATCGGAGCGAGCCCATGACTGACGTCATCCTCTCGACAGCACCAGATACGAAGCGGCGAGCCCCGGCACTGGCGACGCTCGCGTGCGGCCTATTTGGTGGCTTTGTGCTCGGCGCCGCAGCCCGTGCTTGGATGCGACTGATTTCCGACTCGCCCGAGTTCACATGGTCGGGCACCATCTTCATCGTGGCTGGTTTCACAGTCTTCGGACTTGTGCAATCGACGGTGGCGCTCAGGCGCAGGCGCATCCGGCGACGGTGGGCACTCACCATCGTCCGCGCCATCGGCATCGTCGGGATGATGCCGCTCTTCGTCGCGGCGGGCGCAGTCATGTTCCCAACGGTGATGGGCGCCGGACTTGCTCGAGCGCGGTCCGATTGGCCCCGATGGGTACGGGTCGTGTGCGTGGTCGTTGCGCTCGGTCCGGTCGCACTGGTCGCCAGCCAAGTGATTGGCGACTTCGGCTGGTCACTTCACTCGTTGGCAGGGTTGCTGGTGATGCTCGCCATTTACGGCATCATCGTGTGGGCAACGCAGTTCGTGCTCGCCCCGCAGCTCGACGGATGGCGGGCGCCACGGTGGTCGAAGGTCGCCGCCGGGGGCCTTGTGTTCATCATGATGGCTCGTTTGATCATCGCCATTCTGATCAGCTAGGTGTCTCGCCGCTCTCACCCGTTGCCTGCTCAACTGGTGCCTGCTCCACCCTCAGGATCCAGGTTCCAGGTCCGAGCGGTGGCGCCGTGCCCGACTCGTTCCCAGTCGGGTAGGAGCGCCTTGGGGCAGCCGAATCCAGCCGGCCGTTGCCCGACAACAGCCCGCCGATGATCGGCAAGGCCACCACGTTCAGAGCATGCAAAATGCCCATGATCAGCAGCATTCCGCCAACGCGGGCCACTTCGTGCTGTAGTTGCTCGCCAGTGGAGACCTTCCAATCGGTTGGCTCTACGAACGTCACGGTGAACAGCACGAACGACGTGAAGATGAGGTAATACGCGACATCGGTGAGCACGAGATAGCTCTTTCCGGTACGCGGGTTTGCACGGAACACATCGGCCGCGTAGGAGCGACCGAAGCGTTTGATGAATGGTCCCAGTCCCACTGCAAGCGCGACGAGCACGATGTTCGTGATCAGTTCGATAACCCACCAAGGCATGTCCAACCTCCTGTTTTCGTAGTTCGAGAATGAAAGGGCGAGCATCGCGTTTGCAAGGACGAACCCCGCGAGCCCGCCGGCGAGCCGCCAACGGAACCGGCGGCGCGCCGCGGCATCATCGATGGAGCGCGTGACTCGGGCGAACAGATCCGGGTTCGCGTGCACAGTGTCGCGTGCGCTGGCGAAGGCTTCAATCAGGCGACGTTCGAGCGTTGCGTCACTCATCCGGCGGCGAGCATTCGATCAAGCGCAGCCATCGCGCGTTGCAGATGAGTTTTCACCGAGTTGACCGAGATGCCCAGCGTTGCAGCCGTCACCTCGATGGACGACTCATCGAAGTACCGCAGCGCAATGCAATCGCGCTGGCGCGGCGGCAACCGGCGAACTGCGTCAAGCACCCGCCCGTGCTCCTCTGATCGCACCAGATCGTCGGCAGCGTGATCCGTCACATCAATCTCGCGCCCCGCAGCGGCATGGTGGCGAAGCGAGACGAGGCCACGACGATTGTGGTCACGAGCGAGGTTCAAGACAATCGATCGAAGGTATGCAGGAGCCCGATCGATGTCGTCGATCCGCCCTGCGTGCCGGGCCAGCCGAAGAAACGCCTCTTGGACGATGTCCTCGGCAGCCTCGCGATCATCGACGAAGAGCCGCGCCAGGCGAACAAGCGACCGACCCTCCAGTTCGAAAAGCCGGACGACGAGTTCCTCCGCCGACGTGCTGATCGACTCACCGTTCGCTCGTGCGGCGGCAATCGCCATGAGGAATGGGGGTGGGCATAGTGCATGCACGCGTCCAAGCCTTCCACTCTCGGCTCGTTCACCCGACCAGACCGAAAGTGCCATATCTCTACAGACGCAGTTCGCTGCCCAATGGGTGACGTTCGGGGCGGTTTGATCGCGTTCGTCAGCGGCGACGGCGACCCTTCGCCGGTGGCTCCAACACTCCGGTGATGTCGACCGCGGTTGTATCGATGGCGGAGTACGGGAGTCGAGCGAAGAACTCGTCGGCGTGCCCGGCGAGGGCCTTGACTGCGATGTAGTTCGCGCTGCCACCGATGATGGCTCCGATGCCCAGCGGCAGCGCTGTTCCCAACGCGATCGCACCCCGCCGCGCACCGTAGCGCTTCACCAATTGCGGTGTCAGTAGTCGGTTGACCGTGCGCAACGTGGTGATTGGTAGCCGCGCTCCCGTGGCTGGCCGCAACCCGGTGTTGGCCTCATTGAGCGCTCGGGTGAAGCCCTCGCGCGCAGAGCCGCCATAGATCAACACCGCCAGCAACCAGGCGCGTCGCTCCTCCACCGTCGGTTCCGATCGTCCGTGGAGCGCTGCCACCGTCAGGATCAAGTCGCCGGCGCGAGCCGTGAACCAGGCCAGCTCGGCGGTGGCAGCCAGCAACGTGATCGTGGTGCCCACTGCCGGTGTGGCCGCAGCGGCGCCCGCAGTGGCACCGAACGCGCCGAGTTCCCTCGCGAACGAGTCGGCCAGCGACTTCATCTTCTCCGGCCGCACCTCACCTTTCAGCCCGGCAGCACGGGTGACAGCCGCATCCCAGCGCGAGCTGCTGACCTGATCGATACTGGCGAGCATGCTCTGCGCGAGGCGCTCGACGTCGGCAGGGTTCAGCTGCCGCATGAACGTCTGCAGTCGCTCGCGCGCAGCGGCCGGGGTGAGCTTCACACTGCAGTTGTAGCGCACACGACGGTGTCAGGTGCCGCAGAACGTCTGGTAGCCGGCTGCTGCGGCCAGATCTGGCGTGGCGTAGCGCTCGAAGCCAGCGCGTTGATCGAACGGCTCGGTGACCGCTTCCAGCAACCGGTGTAGCGGTTCGAGATCGCCGATACCGCTGGCGGCGGCGAGGGCCTCTTCGACGCGATGGTTGCGCGGAACGTAGATCGGGTTGACGGCGTCCATGGCGGCAGCAACCTCGCGCTGTTCGCGCCCTTCATCAAGCAGGCGTTGCGTCCAGCGTGACGCCCATTCGCCGAAGGCGGACGGCGTCTCGAGGGTTGACAGCGCTCTGAAGAACGACGTGAAGTCGACTTGCTGCTCATGCAGCAGCGCGAGCAGATCGTTGACCAGTTGCGTGTCGCTCGGGTCGGCGATGGCGAGGCCGAGCTTGGCGCGCATTCCAGTCAGCCAGGCGTCGTTGAAGCGGTCGACGAAACCGTGGATCAGATTCGTCGCCAGTTCGACGGCGCGTTCGGCCTCTTCGTCGATCAGCGGCAGCAAGGTTTCTGCCAGCCGTGCCAGGTTCCATTGAACGATCGAAGGCTGGTTGCCGTACGCGTAGCGACCGCTGTGGTCGATGGAGCTGAACACCGTTGCAGGGTCGAACCGATCCATGAACGCGCACGGACCATAGTCGATGGTCTCGCCGGAGATGGTGGTGTTGTCGGTGTTCATCACGCCGTGGATGAAGCCCACCGACATCCACTGAGCGACCAGTTCGGCCTGCGCCTGCGTGACGGCTTCGAGCAGGCCGAGATACCGGCCGTCGGTGCCAGCGAGCTGCGGATAGTGACGGTCGATGGCGAAGTCGGCCACCCGCTGCACCATCGCCGTGTCGTGGTGGACGCTGGCATATTGGAACGTGCCGACTCGCAGGTGGCTGGCCGCAACGCGAGCGAGTACCGCACCCGGCAGCATGGTCTCGCGCGCCACCTCATCGCCGGTGGCAACGACGGCGAGCGCTCGTGTAGTGGGGATGCCGAGTGCGTGCATCGCCTCACCCATGACGTACTCGCGCAGCATCGGACCGACCGCCGCGTGGCCATCTCCTCCACGCGAGAACGTGGTCCGGCCACTGCCCTTGAGATGCAGGTCGCGGCGCGCGCCTCGGGTGTCGAGCAGTTCACCCAACAGCAGTGCACGCCCGTCGCCCAGCCGTGGCGAGAAGCCTCCGAACTGGTGGCCCGAGTACGCCTGCGCCAGCGGCTGCGCGCCCGCAGGCACCGCATTGCCGACCAATACTGCGACACCGGCCGGCGACGCCAGCCACTCCGCGTCCAACCCCAACTCTCGGGCGAGCGCGGTGTTCAGCACCAGCAATTGCGGCGCCGAAGCCCCCGCCGCCGCCGCAAACTCGAACATCCCATCCAGCTGCTGCGCGAACGAGTTCTCGAGCACCCCATCCAGTGTCATGCCCCCCAACTCTAACCCGAGGGCACCAAGCGCATCCCATGTCACTGAAACCCTCGGAATGGGCTATTGGCGGGCTGACTCGGCTCGTTCTCCGGCGGCGGTGACGTCGGCGTACTTTTCGGGGCTGGCCTGCACGACGATCTCGTGCAGTGTGCCGGTGAACGGGTACGGCGCTGTGTAGCGCTCGGAAACCGCCGAGCCATGATCGCCACCGACGCTGGGGCCGATGGACGAGATCATCCGCATGAACAATCCCAAGTCGGCGGCACCGGCAACGCGACCGTCAACGACGATCTCCGCGCTGCCCAGCATCCCTTCGCCCCGACGCAACCGCACTGCCAGCTCGACGTCGCCAACCGGCAGCTCGACGTCGGATTCGATGATGGTGTGGTCGCTGAACGCGTTGTAGTCGAGCACCAGCCGGCCACCCTGCACGAACATCGAGATGCCGGAGTTCTGAGTGCCCGTCGCGAACAGCACGCCCTCGTCGCCCGCAGCCAACGTGACCGTCGCGATGAGGTCGACGTGGCGACCGCCAATTGCAGCTGACGCCTGCGCGGGCAGCGGCGACATCGGCGGGCGGTACACGTAGCGACGATTCTCCGGGTGTGGCGAGCGCTCACGAAAGCGGGGGCCGAACAAGGCGAAGCCGCGATCGTCCAGCGGGAAGACCCCTTGGCGCTCAGCCTCGGTGTCCCACAGCGCCACCATCTCAGCCAGCTTCTCCGGGTTCGTCTGGGCCAGGTCGTTGCACTCCGAGCGGTCAACGGCGAGGCGATACAGCTCCCACGCCTCGGTCGCATAGTCGGCACCGGACAGGTGCTTGAGCACTGCCTTCCACTCACCCGCGATCAACGCCAGGCTGCCCGTGTTCTCGAAGTACTGCACCTGGTTGGTTGCGGGTGCGGACGGGTTGGCCAGAACGGACGCGAAGGAGTGGCCGGTCACCGGCAGTTGCTCCAAACCGTGCCGAACCGTCGGAGGCTCGACGCCCGCCAGCTCGTACACCGTCGGCACGATGTCGGATACGAACACGAACTGGTCGCGCAGCGTGCCCCGCTGCGCTGCGGGTACACCGTGGGGCCAGTGGAACACCATCGGCACGTGCACTCCGCCTTCGTGCGTGTTCTGCTTGTACCAGCGGTACGGCGTGTTGCCGCATTGCGCCCAACCCCACGGATAGTTGGTGTGGCTGTTCGGCCCGCCGATGGTGTCGATGCGATGCACCGCTTCGTCGGGCATCTCGAAGATGCCGTTGAAGAACTTCATCTCGTGCATGACACCGAACGGGCCGCCCTCCTGCGACGCGCCATTGTCCGCATGCACCACAAGGATCGTGTTGTTCAGTTGGCCCAGCCGACGAAGGCCGTCGACCAAGCGGCCGATCTGCACATCAGTGTGATCGAGGAACGCGGCGAATGCCTCCTGCAAGCGAGCAGCCAACCGACGCTCGTTGTCCGACAACTCATCCCACGGCTTCACTCCCGGGTTGCGCGGCGACAGCCCAGTCCCGGCCGGGATGACGCCCAGTTCGAGCTGGCGGTCGAACCAACGCTGACGCACGACGTCCCAGCCCTCGTCGTACCGACCGCGATATTTCGCCAGATACTCCGACGGCGCCTGGTGCGGTGCGTGCGTGGCACCGAACGCGAGGTACGTGAAGAACGGACGGTCCGGACGCACGCCCTTCGAGTCAGCGATCATCTTCAGCGCCTGATCAACGAGATCCTGCGAGACGTGATAGCCGTCCTCGGGAGTGCCGGGCGTGTGAATGGGGTGATTGTCGGCCACCAGCTCTGGGTAGAACTGGTCGGTTTCACCGTCCAGGAAGCCGTAGAAACGGTTGAAGCCGCGGCCCAACGGCCACTGGTCGAACGGACCGGCCGCCGAGCACTGTTCCATCGGCGCAAGGTGCCACTTGCCGAGCGCGAAGGTTGCGTAGCCGGCGTCGCCCAGCACCTCGGCCACAGTCGCCGCGTGGTTGGAGATGTGGCCCAGCTGATTGGGGAAGCCGGTGACGAAGTTCGAAATGGAGCGCATACCCACGGCATGGTTCGAGCGCCCGGTCAGCAGCGCAGCTCGCGTCGGTGAGCACAGAGGGGTGACGTGAAAGTTGGTGAACTGCAGGCCATCGGCAGCGAGCGCGTCGATGTTCGGGGTGTCGATGTCGGAGCCAAAGCAACCGAGCTGAGCGAAGCCGGTGTCGTCAAGCAGCACGACAATGACGTTCGGCGCATTCTCACCTGGGTGAGCGACCTGCTCGAACGATGGCTCAGACTCGGCGACGGTGCGCCCAATGCGGCCCTGGAACTGCGAATTGATCCCCACGACATACCCCTTCACTCACGGCCCAACGAGAGCACCTCTTCGAGAAACTGCCCAGCAACAATCATCTGTCACCGACACTGGCAATACCTTAGTGTGGTCGCACGGCAACCTGTTCGCTGGGAGGTTTGGACGCGGGATAGGTTGATGCTCGTGATGGCTCCTGATGACAGTCCGCTGCTGCGCAGGATCCGCGAGTCGGTCATCGGCGACGACCAAGTGATGGACGGCCCGTACGGTCCGCACCGCATCACCTATGCGGACTACACCGCGTCTGGGCGAGCCCTCACCTTCATCGAGGATTTCATCCGCGAGGAAGTGCTGCCCCGCTACGCGAACACTCACACCGAGTCGTCGGGAACAGGCCTACAGACCACGCGCCTTCGTGAAGACGCGCGCCAGATCATCCACACGGCGGTCGGCGGCGACGACGAGACGTGCGTCATCTTCTGCGGCTCGGGCGCGACGGGAGCTATCGACAAGCTGATCGGCGTCCTCAACATTCGACTGCCCGCGAACCTCGACGACCGCTACCACCTACTCCAGCACATCCCCATCACCGATCGGCCTGTGGTGTTCGTGGGCCCCTTCGAGCATCACTCCAACGAGCTGCCGTGGCGCGAGTCGATTGCCGACGTGGTCACCATTCCCGAAGACGCCGATGGTCACATCGACCTGGCAGAGTTGGAGCGACAACTCGTTGTTCACGCGGACCGCCCGGTGAAGATCGGTTCATTCTCGGCAGCGTCGAACGTCACCGGGATCGTGTCCAACTCGTGTGCCATTGCCGACCTGCTGCACCGACACGACGCGCTGTCGATGTGGGACTTCGCCGCGGCGGCTCCCTACGTCGACATCGACATGTATCCGCAGTGCGCCGAGCACCCACTGGCGTACAAGGATGCGGTCGTGCTCAGCCCGCACAAGTTCGTCGGCGGTCCGGGCACACCTGGTGTGTTGGTGATTCGTCGTGCGCTGCTCACCAATCGTGTGCCGGATGTGGTTGGTGGTGGCACGGTCGCATATGTCAACCCGACGGAGCACCGCTTCCTCGACGACCCCGTGCACCGCGAGGAAGGTGGCACGCCTGCCATCATCGAATCGATACGCGCCGGCATGGTCTTCCAACTCAAGCAGGCAGTGGGCGTAGCCACCATCAAGCTGCACGAAGAGTCGTACTGGCGGCGTGCCGTTGAGGCGTGGTCGACCAACCCTGCGCTGCAGGTGCTGGGCAACACCAACTCCGAGCGTCTGTCCATTCTCTCGTTCGTGGTCAAGCGGCCGGGCGAGCGTTACCTGCACCACAACTTCGTGGTTGCGCTGCTCAGTGACCTTTTCGGCATCCAGTCGCGCGGGGGGTGCTCATGCGCGGGCCCTTACGGCCACCGACTGTTGGGCATCGACCTTGCGCGTTCACACGAGTTCGAGCACGAGATCACTCACGGCTGCGAAGGCATCAAGCCCGGCTGGACGCGGGTCAGCTTCAACTACTTCATCTCCGAGACGGTCTTCCAGTACCTCGTCGATGCGGTCGATCTGGTCGCAACCCACGGCTGGAAGCTGCTGCCCTCGTACCGCTTCGACCCGGCGAATGGTCTGTGGCGCCATCACAACGGCCCGGTGGAGCCGCCGCTGCGACTGTCGCAGTTGTCGTACGACGCTGCCACCGGCGATTTGCGTCGCCCGCCGATCAACCGCGTTCGGGCGTCCGAGCAGGCCCTGGCCGGCTACCTGACGACGGCGCGCGAGCTGCTGGCGGCAGCACCAGAGTGGGAGCAGGTCGGTGCGCACGAAGGTGCATTGTCCGCTGAGTTCGAACATCTCCGCTGGTTCGACCTACCCACCGAGTCCCTCGCCACTTAGCCCGCATCCCTTTCGGGCTTTGTATCAAAACCTATGGCTCACAGCCCCAGGTCACAGCCCGACAGCCTGTACGTAAAGCGGGAACAGGCTGCGCCCTGAGCCGACGCCCGGCTAGGCGGCATACTGGTTGCATGTCCAACGACGAAACCCCTGACGCAGCCGACACCCCTGAGACGGATGAAGAGCTGGATCTTGTCAGCTTCGACCTCAACGACGACGGGAAGATCTCGCTGCTCGAGGGCGCACGACAAGAGATCGGTCTCGTCGATGCTCGCCTCGAAGAGATTGCCACGGAGGGCGGCGTGAAGGGCAAGCTCGCCGATGCCGCACATCATGTCCTCGACAAGCTCGACAACGACTGACCTGACAACGGCTGAGCGATGCGTGACCGTCGGCCGGAGCCGCAGCACATCGAGGTGATGACCCTTGATGATCCGACCTGGTGGGATGATTCGCCCACTGAGGTTCCGTTCGCCGATCCACCCTCGCTCGACGAGCCGCCCCGACGACGCCGACTCGTCGGTGGTTTGGTTGCGCTGGCGCTCCTCGCTGTCGCGGCGGGCGTCGCCACCCACAGCGACGGCAACGAGGCCCCCGCGCCGATAGCCGCTGGTCACTTCATCATCGACAGCCCAGGGCTTCGACCATATTCGGCCGACATCGTCACGCCGAGTCCCACCAACGCCAGCTACACACTCTTCGCGAACGGCAATCCGACGAAGCCGTGGATCTCGCTGCAGATCTATCGGTCCAACGGAGAACCAATCCCAGCGCTCAACGCCTCTCGGCGCGAAGTCGACGGCCGCACTCTGATCACCCCGCGCAACCAACGTTCGATGACCACCATCACTGTCGACCTCGGCGACAGATGGCAGGCCAAGGTACGCGCGTTCAGCATCGAGGATCGTGAGTTGGTCCGTTTCGCCAACTCACTGAAGGTCGTTGACGCCGCGAAGGGAACACCGCAGTTCGACGAGGACCTCCTCCATGCCAACAGTCTGATGGCCACCCGGACCGCCAATTGGGCCGACGAACTGCTCTACGGAACAGTGACAACCGAGATGCGAGCGGTGACCCCCAATGGCGCAAAGATCACGCTACGCGAATCGATCGGGGACGTCGATACTCGGCCCGCCACGCTGGCCTACTTCACGACCGGAAGGGTGGAGGGCTCCGACCGGTTCACCGCGCAAACTCTGATCGCCAACGGGGACGCAATCGTCACGTGGGCCGCCGCCGGTCGGCTACTCAGCCTGACTGGCCCCTTACCGACGACCGAGCTGCTGGCCATCAGCCGAACTGTGCGCCTGGCCGACGAGACAGAGTGGCGAGAACTGCTGTATGGACTTCGCCCGGACTACCGGCTCGGCGAGTTCGTCGAAGTCGCCTCGAACGCGACCAACGAAGGGCAACCGTGGAGTAGTGGCTTCCAGTTGGCTGACAGCGGAGGTCGCACCGAGTACCTGTGGTGGTGGACCATCCCCGGTACACGGACGTCGGCATCGACACCAACGACCACGGATCTCGCTGGGGGCCCTGGGAACGAGACCGTCGTCGTTGGTGACGCCACCTATGTCTTCGTGTGGGTTCCTGCGAAGAGCGACGCGAGTTTCGCGTCGGTGCGCGCCAGCGACGGAAGCACAGTGAAGTTGCAGCTACGACCCTTCTTCGCCGATGTGCCGGTGCGGCTGGCGGCGACGCGGATCGATGTGCCCGGGCCGGTCGAGATATCGACCAGCTGACAGTTAGAAACGACGGTCGTTGGTCTTCTTCTTCGGCGGCGGCGTGAACGGCGCTGCCAGGAGCGCCTCGAACTGAGCATCGTCGGGCTGCTTGGGCTCGTTGAGCCGCTGCAGGTAAACCTTCAGGGCCGCACGACCCGAAATGACCCAGTCGCCCTTGGCGCCCACGGACCGGGCCAGCGCATCCTTCGCCTTGGCAACTCGATCCTTGCGCGTCGCCTTCTCCTCCTCGGAGATCGCTCGCTTGGGCTTGTCGGCCGCTGCGGCGGCGCGACGGGCTTCAACTTCCTGGAGCGGGGTGAGCTTGGGGCCGGTTGCCATGGAACTATTCCTTCAGGTTGGGTGCTGCAAAGCTATCGGCCCGACCGCCCTCTTCGCTGCCCACTCAGCCTGCCACAAACGCCGCGCCTGCTAGGAAAAGCTTCATGACCAACGAACATGTCGCCGCTCGGGTTCTCAATGCCGTCGACGAGCGCCAGCACGAGATGACCGGCCTTCTCACTGAGCTCGTGCGCATACCCAGTATCAGCGGTACCTCGGACGAGAACGAGGCAATCGCTCACGCCGCACGGCTCTTCGCCGATCGCGGATTGGACGTGGACCACTGGCAGATACCGCTCGACGAGATCACTGCCCGACCCGACTTCCCCGGCATGGAGGTCGAGCGCACGGAGGCCTGGGGTGTGGTCGGTCGCCTGCCTGGCACCAAACCCGGCGAGGCTCGCAGCCTGTTGTTCAACGGCCACCTCGACGTGGTTCCTGTCGGCGATCCGCATCAGTGGTCGGGCGATCCGTTCGACGGTCGCGTCGTCGACGGCCGTTTGTACGGTCGTGGCAGTTGCGACATGAAGGCCGGCTTCGTGGCGGCGCTGTGGGCCATCGAGGCCATTCGCCACGCCGGCGTGCAGCTCACCGGCGATCTCTTGATGACTGCGGTCCTCGGTGAGGAGGATGGCGGCCTGGGTACCTACAGCACACTGGCTCGCGGGTGGCGTGCTGACGCGTGCGTCATCCCCGAGCCGACCGAATTGGACCTCGTCCCTGCCAATGCGGGCTCGCTCACGTTCAGGCTGTCGGTACCGGGGCTGGCCACACATGCGTCCCGGCGCACGGAAGGCGTCAGCTCGATCGAGAAGTTCGTGCCGTTGCTGCACGCGCTGCAGCAGCTGGAAACGCGTCGCAACGCGAACCCGGTGCAGTCCGCCAGCCGCTGGCAGATCGCCTACCCATTGTCGATCGGCACCATTCACGCCGGCGACTGGGCGTCTTCGGTTCCCGACCTGTTGGTGGCGGAGGGCCGCCTCGGCGTAGCTCTTGACGAGCCGATGGAAGTTGCGCGTGCGGAGCTGGAATTCGCCATCGCCGAGGCATGCAACAAGGACCCGTGGCTGCGTGATCACCCCGCAACGATCGAGTGGTGGGGCGGCCAGTTCGCCAGTGGCCGCATGCCCGAGGACAGCGATCTGCTGGACCGGGTCCGCGCCGCTCACACCGCAGTCGGTGGTGCCACACAGGAATCGTGGACAGCTCCGTACGGCAGCGACCTGCGCTTGATGACCGGCATCGGCGGCGTGCCCACGCTGCAGTACGGCCCCGGCGAAGCGGCGCGAGCGCACGGCCCCGACGAGCACGTGCCTCTCGACCAGGTACTGACCACCGCTCGCACGCTGGCGCTGCTGGCATTGGACATGTGTGAAGGCTGAGGGCGTACGCTGCACGACATGGATGCACCGGTCAACGTCACCGCATTCGACCACCTCGTGCTGAGGTGCGCCGATGTCGAAAAGACGCTGGCTTGGTACGTGGACGTATTGGGTCTGCAGGCGATGCGCGTCAAGGAGTGGCGCGCCGGCGAGATTTCGTTTCCTTCTGTGAGAGTCGACGCGGGAACGATCATGGATCTCGTCAGTCGACGCGACAGTTCGTCTCGCAGCGGCTCGGTTGACCACTTCTGCCTCGTCGTCGACGAGGTCGATCTCGATGCGCTGGCCGCTTCCGGCACGTTCGATGTGGTCGAGGCTCCGGCCACCCGCTTCGGCGCTCGCGGGAACGGCACCTCGTTGTACGTTCGCGACCCAGACGGCATGATCGTCGAGCTTCGCCACTACTGATTGGCGCACCACTACTGTCGGCTCGTGAGCGAACGCCCGGACTCAGCGATCGACCTACACGTAGTAGAGGCGGCTATTGCCGGGGCCATCCGCGGCGGCGGCACCAACAGCCTGCGCCTGCTCGGCCACGGCGAGATCAGCATCGTCTTGGCGTGGCCGCAGGCGGAGCCGACCGTCGCACTCAAGCGCGTTCCACCGTTTCGCAATGCGGTCGAGGCGCAGCGATACGTGGATGTCTGTCACGGCTTCTTCGACAGACTGAGCGCCGCCAACGTCGACATCTGGCCCACCGAACTACTCACCCTGATTCGCCCCGACGGCAAGGCCGTCGTGTATCACCACCAGCCGATTGCTGACACCAGCTTGCTGGGTAGCAACGTGTT